>JAEEGL012144085.1_pt1 | contig 12475 bp, 13 predicted proteins | sample 9134231 | NCBI WGS metagenome assembly JAEEGL01 (sample SAMN16246548, study PRJNA631951) | gut metagenome | biome: gut microbiome; feature: rumen; material: fiber-attached | host: Bos | place: Iran: Karaj | collected 2018-10
CCTAACACAGCAATTTTCAAACCTCATTCCTCCTTATATATCAACTATATTATAAACTATATTAGAACACGACATACCACAATATATAGTATTACAAAGTCAAAAAAAATACATCATCAATTTTGTTGATGATGTATTTATGATTTCATCATTTTTGTAGATTAAGACTATATCTTTGTAATGTCCCTTCAATCGAAACGAATGCCGCGTCCGTAGTTATACCTTTATGTATTACATTATTCAGCAACTGCGCTATTGTCTGCCCCGTTTGCTGATTTCCAAACGTTTCCTGAACAACACCCATTGTTCGAGCCATTTTCTCGTTTTCTCTCTGCAACATGCCGGACAATTCTTTCGTTCTTTTTTCTATAACTATAACTTCGGAAATTATCTCTTCAAAACTACTTGCCATTATCCATCAACCCACTTTCTTGTATCGAGCATTTCTGTCAAAGACTGTATCTCGTACAAACTTGTTAATATTTCGGAGAGATTACACAAAACCGATCTATAATTGTTCTCAATCTCTTTATCTGCGCCTGAAGGAGAATCCCCTATAGCATTTATAGTCGAAACAATTAATTCATGCACCTTGTTACTTACATGCATTAAATTCGTTATATTACTTTTAAGATCATTTCTTACAACATTTCTTACCTGTTCCTTATAGTTATCAATCACCCACATACACAATATTATATCCTTAGTATATTAAACAATAACGATCTGCTAATATCAGGGCTTTTCTCTTGCCTATACAGTGTCAAAAATTTACTTTATTTCTTTCTTAGAACCCACAAAAAATGTTACTAAAAATGTTACTGCATACAATATAGCACATATTGCAAGATCTCTTAGAAAAGAACCACCTCTATGTCTGCCCGCGGAATTTCCTACCATAATAAAGAGGAATATTACATAAACAACTGCATTTGTTATAACTATGGTACAATCTCCAAGCATTTCACCGGCTGCACCAGCCATAAATGCACCTGCTCCGATTAAAAACAAATTGGCTATCACGACAAAATAGATAACACCAATCTCTGCTTCAGAAGCTACACAAATAGCCCCGCCTAAAAAGTACCATACGAATGATATTACAAACAAAACAATGTATAAGCGATGGAATTTATCCATCTTTTGACTTATTATCTGTTTTGCCCTTATTTCTGCTTTTCGCCTTTCTTCCAAAGCTTTACGGGTTGCTTCTTCAGCCTTACGTGCTGCTTCTTCCGCCGCTAAGCGTTCTGCTTCAGCTTTTTCTCTATCTTCAATTTCTCTTTTTATTCTGTTTATATTTTCTATAACCCATAAAGCATTTTCATCATTCTCAACATATTCCAAAGCTTTCCGAGCATAATCTTCCGCTAGACTGTATCTCTCATCTAAGGATTCATTAGGTTTGCTTCCATAGTTAAAAATATATCTCGCTATAAAAGCTTTTACGGATCCTATTCCATACCTGTTATCATCTCTTATTGCATAATCCTCAGCATCGTCAAAAGCTTTTAGTATTTCGGATCTTAGACGAACAGGATCTTTTTCCCAAAGTATTATTGCCTTTTGAACATAATACGGAGAATAAAGATGGTTTATAACTATGGCTTGATTTATAAAATTCAGTGCCGAATCATAGTCTTTATTAAACCTATATATATCTGACATGATCATAAAGAAATCGGCATCTTCGGAATTCTGATCATAAAACGAGTATGCTTTCTCAATTGAAATCTTTGCCAAATCATATTGGTTGTTATCTAAATATATTTTTGCATCTTCATACCACTTACTGAATTTTGCCTGCTTTTCCTCATCAGGATTGCTTTTTTTAGGTGTTTCATTACCTTTTTCCAGAGTAGCATCATACTCTCGTCTACTCATTTCTGACTTAAATACATTCCTTGCTTCTGTAATATATGTAAGCATCACTCTGGCTTTTTCAGGCGAATTTACTTCCCGACGAATCCATGTTTGCTCCAGTTTGCTAAGTTGCTGCTGTATTTCATCAGTATTTAACTGCCGTCCTATATTTAGTTCATTATAATAATTGACCATATATAATCATTTCACCATCCTAATTTCTTCATATTTTTCTGTATCTACAAGACTAAGTAATATAATATGATCCATCAAAGATTAATACTCGTTATTTAACCATCCACCTTCACCATTTCCCCATATTTTCTGGATTTTTTAACACCTCTACCTGTATCAAAAAAAGCTTATACCGCACATATTTTTCAGATTACAAGAAAATTCTTTAAAGATATTGAGTATTTCTAAATCTCCCAATAATGACTCAGATTCTACCTTGCGTCTGAAGCAAATTCTGATAGCGGCGTTATCCAAAAAGCATACAACTTTACCATTTACGAATTCATCAAATATGAAATCCACCATGACTATATTAGTATCTCCAAACCAATCTGGATTAATTTGCATAGAATAACCACGCTTGTTACAGGAAGCAAAAAACAAATCCACTATTTCTTTAACTTTATAGCCTTGTTCGGTAGTCCAATAAACCTCAAATTCTTCAGTATCTTTTTTCTTAAACACCCATCTTTTTTATCCTCTTGTAATATTTTTTTAAACTGCTTACGTATCAGTTCAGATTATATACTATCCTTCCGCGGTTCAGGTTTATCAACAGCGACCTCAGCAGAACGTATTACTTTCCCATTGTACATATAACCATTTCTTAATACTTCAGTAACCATAATAGTATCTATTTCTGTATTAGTATTTACTTTTACTGCTTTTTGTATCTTTGGATCAAAACAGTCTGATTTACTTATTTGTTCTACTCCTCGCCGTCGTAAAATATCGTATAATTCTTCATAAACTGATAGAACAAAATCATCATCTTTCCTTTTCTCTAGTCTGTCAAGCACAAGAATCAAATCTGTTAAAAATGGCTCTATATAGGCGAATGACGCACCTTCCGCTAATTTTTGGATCATAACACTTTTTTGCTTGTCATCATTAAGCCTTCTTATAAATAGATCCTTAAGATATGATAAATCATTTTTTATTTGATCAATATCAATGTACAGATCCCTTATTTCTTTCATAAGCAATACCTGTCCATTATCCATAGTTTCATTCCAACATATTGTTTCTTCAGTCATACAAATAGCCCACAATACCCTTTCACATTACCATAATCATTAGTCAATATACATTTTCCCAATTATTTCAATAGCTTGATCCACATCCGAATCTGTCAGATTAGATGTCCTGTTAATCTCAAATGTACCAAGACTTTTACCGCTAACCATATCTATAACTTCTATATAAATAGTTTGATCAATGTCATAAGCATATATTACTTCGATAGGTGATTCTTTCGGATAAGGGGGAATATCCAATAAACTATTTCCTATAACCTTCACATATTCAACATCTTCATCGTCACCTTCGGTCACAGAAATATCTAATTTAGTCTGATTATCATATAACGTATGTAAAATTCTCGACTGTTTCGTAGGGATCTTTGTATTATGTGGTATAATAATGGTATTTTTCTTAATACTATGATTATACTTATCAACTGTTATAACTCCCAGAGATTGTGATGTAACATCAGAAACAAATATTCCACAATTTCCATTATATGGCTCTATAGCGGTTGACTCTCTAATATCTTCAGGTTCATCTTCAACAGACATCGTATTTGCCAGAATTGCAGCACCTATTGCTACAGCCGTATCTGGATCAACCTTATAAACTATATTTTTCCCAGAAACCCTCTCCATCATTTTTTTAACCATAGGCATTCTGGTTGAGCCACCAACAAGAAGTACTTCATCAATTTCTTCCCAATTCACATTTTTTGATGAAAGAACTTCATTTAAAAGAATTTCTGTACGATAAATCAAAGATTGCGTTTCTATTTCAAATTCTTCTCTCGTAATTTCAATCCTATAATTTTTTCCGTTTATCGTCAAAATCTGACGGGCATTTTCTATATTTGAAAGGGATATTTTTGTTTTCTCAGCTTTCTCACGTAATTCGGCCATCAATGCATCATCTTCATCATTTATGTCACACCCTTGTTCATTTAGTTTTCTAACAAAAATGCTCAGGATTTTTTGATCAAAATTTACCCCCCCAAGTTGAGAATCTCCTCCCGTAGCAATTACATCAAATAATCCATTATCAATTTGCATCACTGTTACATCAAACGTGCCCCCACCTAAGTCATATACCAAAACCTTACCATTTTTTTCAGTATCTACTCCATAAGCAATTGCGGCAGCCGTTGGTTCATTGATTACACGAAGTACATTTAAGCCTGCAATTTTTCCTGCCTGCTTCGTTGCAGTTCGCCTGGCATCATCAAAATATGCCGGAACTGTTATTACAACATCCTTGACATTTCCTTCTCCGACAAACTGTTCAGCCCCTTGACAAACCTTTTTTAATATCAACGCTGAACTCATTTCCGGTGTATACTCTGTTCCACTTGGAGCTCGATGATTATATACGCTTCCCAGTTTTCCCATGTTCCTTTTAACAAACTGAACTACATTATCCGGATCTGTCGCTGCATGATTCTTTGCTTCTATCCCTACAATTGATTCATCTTTACCTAACGCATCGACTCCCGTAAAAAAGATAACAGAAGGGGTTACTTCGTAACCCTCGGTATTCTTTAATATCTTTGCTATACCGTTTTCGTACAGTGCTATAGCCGAATTTGTTGTACCTAAATCAATTCCAAAAATTTTTTTACTCACAGCAGCTTTACTCCTTTTGATATGCCATGTTTTTATACTATCATAAAATATGATATTTACAGTTTAAGTTGGTCTATCTTTAATGATTATCGTTGTATTTAATTCATCTTTTGTTTTTGTCACAAATAGGACCTTCTTTGAACTGGTATATAAACATCCTCCCATTTATGTGAATTACCAACGGTAAAAACTCCAAAAGAACAATATTCAGCATTATAAGTATAATCTCCATTTTGTTCAATAAGCTTTGTCAAGAACTTTTTTATTGCCTCGACACACTTAACATATCCTTCCGTATCATCCTTTCTTATATATATACGGACTTCATTGATATCTTTATATCCACCAATCTCCTTACTTACTGCTCCATGTATTCCGCCTACAAATTTAAAAAACACATCCTTTAATATTCCATACTGAAAATCTGGTTCTTCTAATAGTTCTAAACCGCTTTCTTTAAAACTATTAAAAAGCAATACTAAATACTCATTCTCAAAGTCAACCATTATTTTCTTAGTCTTTACTGTATAGCCTATTTCTTTTGGTCCAAATAATCCCATTTCAAAATTCCTCCACTTTATATTTATCTATTTATTGCTATCTTGATAACTGGGCGATACAGTCATCGCAACTTCTTTCCATTGTTCTTATTGTGGCTGCTGCATCCAATAAAGATTTGGTCGCTATTCCTAAAGCTACAACTGCTTCCTGACCACTTCTACTGCCTCTGACAATTGACGCAATTTGATTCGTACTCCCTTGCAAACTCTGTCCTGCACTGCTAAACATAATTGCTAACTGTCCCGATGACATTTTCAGAGAAGACACTTCCCTAATAATTTCATCAACACTCATCTCGTTTATCCTCCCTTACTCATATCATTTGTACAACTGACAGCTTATCTTTAGCTATAGTTAGTTTTTCTATAGTTTCTGCCACTGTCTGCTTAGTCCGTGAAAGTTGTTCTATCATATTCTGACCATAATTACCTGTACTTCCACTTAATGCAGCGTTTACACGCTGAGTAGTATTGTCTATCTCACCCTGATAACTCCTCAACTTGGCTATCTGATCTTCTAACTGTCGTTGAGTATTCGCTACTGCTCCTATCAATTCTCTTACCATCGACATATCAACATCCTCCTTTCAGTCCCAAACCTGAGAATTAAAAATCACTATATCATCTTGACATATAGGTGCATATGGAATAAAAGAAAATTCCTCCGAGAACTCTACCGAATCGCTTATAAGCGCTCTATTTTTCTGTGCTGACCAATGAATGTATGGATTAGTTAGTGACTGAACTGTTCTTTCATCAACTCTTAAGAAAACTTTTGTATTAAATGCATCTGAATTATTATATCCAGTAACCTGGGCTGTAAAATTAGAGGCTTTTTGCCACCAACCAATAAGATGTATCCCTTTTGCAGGTCCGTTTTCCACAAAACTTTTCAACGGAGACCCCTGCCCGTATGGATCTTTTTCATACTCCCATCTATCCATACTTGCGCCAAATACATATACCGTGTCATTGTTCACGTCATCAAATAATACATTTATTGTTTTCTCAAATTCCGTAGGCTCAAGATATTCAACAAAATATCCCATTCGCTCAAGCAGAGAATTAAACTTAACATGTTGCGAATCGAAATAAGCTCTATCCGTATCAAAATTACAATATAAAAACCTTACATCCCCCTTAGGATGCTGAACAGCCAAAGAAACCGCTACACTTTGTAGAATTCCATATGCAGTATTACATTCCGTATCAGGAGTCCCGATAATAGCTATATTCCTCCCGTACTCTCTTGTCATAGGGACAAGTACACAATCTCTGTTTACCGCTACCCTTTGCCCTATAAATGCATAGGGATATTTAGAAACCCTTCTGTAACTCTTTATTACTTCAACTCCACTACCAATCCTAATTCTTTTCTCACTTTCAAAAACATATGGCGGAGAGCTCTGATTTTTAGCCATTTCCCACCATTTTCTTCTGAGTGGTTTCAGGATTTTTTCATCAGCATATCCTACAACCATCTTCCGATTCTGTGTTATTTCTCCATATTCAAGATTTACTATTGCTTCACGAGGTCTTAAAAATGCTGCTGCAGTATTATTTGCTCCTAGCGTTTGCCGCGACTCATCAATAGAGTTTTTCAATGCAATTCTTATAGGTACCTGACTAAATAAACTATCCTTCTTCTGAGAAAGAGCAACATTACCCGAATCACTAAGCGTTTGAGAGGCAAGGATAAAATGTATTCCTGCCGCCCTGAACAATCTGACCGATTTTTCCAACATATCGGCGATAAGCGGTCCATTCCGTTCATCGTCAAACATTAATTGGAATTCATCAATAATTACAATTATCCTTGGGAGAACTAATTCTGGCTCTTTAATCCTCAATTCCCGTATGCTCTTGAGATTAAAATTCTTTAGCATCTTCATCCTGTTTTGATATTCTGCAAAAAGATGTTTTAGAACCGCTAAACCAAAAGACGGATCGCTTTCTAAACCAAGCGCCCGTGCATGAGGCAGAAATTCTTCCTGCCCTATATTTGAAAATGCTTTGAATGTCACACCTTCTTTAAAATCAAGAAGGTACATATGCAGTTCTTTAGGAGAATATCTTTGACAAAGACTATGAATAATCATCGAAATAAGATTAGACTTTCCCTGTCCGACTGCGCCTGTGATTACAGCATTGTGACGTTGGTTAATCTCATCTCCGATAATGATATCCATGTTGTTTATGCCATGCATACCTATAGAAAATTTTAAGCCATCTATACTTTTTTCCATCCAAGTCAAATTAAGATCATGGAGTTCGTCAAAACAAACAGTAGGAAGGCTAGCTTTCCTGATCTTATTTATATAATCCTCACACTCCTGGATAAGCACTTGTGGCAGTATTGGGGTATATTTTACAGTCTTTTTATATAAAGGAAATGTTATATTATCAGCAGCAGTCTCTATAACAGTTATGTTTGGTGCTAAAGCTTCTATTTTCAAGTCAAAAGTTTTCCCATTATCGATATTAATTGTTATTATTGATGTGGAAACAATAACAAAGGAAACACCGTTTAAAGGTCCGCTTCTCATCAACATGGCAATCTTCGATCTTATTTTGTTGTCAATTAGCCCCATATCAATGGATAAAACAATCAATTTATAGCTTTCTATAGGTCTACCACTAGTATGTCTGAATTCTGTTAAAGACTTACTTCGACCTTGTATAACATTCTGAACAGAAACAATATTTTGCCATATATAATCCAGATATGACACAAATTCTCTTTCGTCCGATATAATCTTTAATGTTTTGGTTTCACCGGCAGAAAGAGAAGAAAACGGAGCAAATACTCCTGAAAGGTCGCTATCATATCCCACTATCGAAAGTTGACCGGGAGCAGTCTTTCTTAACGCCTGTATGATAATATATTTCGTCAGATTATAAACTGATTCATCATAAGTATTATCAATCCAGATATTGCCTCTTCCAATAAAATCTACGACAATCTGATCCAAATCTCCAAATGTTAGTCTGCTGCACACATCTAAAATATTATTCATACCATACAATCCAATTCCAATATAGTATTCTCAGAAAAGTTTTCCAGAGCCTTTGCATCTTGGGCAATCTACCGAAGGGCCAATCGACTGTATCTTTTTCCCGGTTCCATTACACTCAGGACATTTTGAAGAAATTCGGCAATTGCATTTTTTCATTTCAACCTCGCTTATATATGTTTTCCCGCAGTATGGGCATGAATATGTCATATTTTCCTTCCAATCTCCTTATTTGTATTTTAATACCATTTTTATGCATTTTTCTATAATAATCATTTCTAGCTATCATCTCAAATTAGGATTACGATATTCTTCATAGCTCGGGAATACTGTCGTTTCCTCATTGATAAGCCCATACTCTATAAGTTTACTCTTTATATCCATTATTATCTCATCATTAGTATTTTCCTTAATAAGTGGATCTACACCAAAGTAAAAAATGATTTTTTTATCAGATGTAAAACTAATATCTAAACGCTTACCTGGGTTTGTATAAGCCCGTCCTTGAAAATCTGTAGATGTAAATGCATGATATATTTCATTAGCGTTATATAGATCCGTTCTTAAAGAAAGATATGAATCTCCATCATTGGCAAAATGAGCCCCATATGTATGAATAACTTTAGTTGCACATTCTCTCAGAATAGCTCCTACTTGCTCTGCTTCAGCAAACGAATTCTTAAATTTTCCAGCTGGTGTCGTGTAAGTAATTATATAAGTTGCCGCCATTATATTTTACCTTTACCTTTCCATTTATTTTTCAATAAAAATGTTACAATAATACTCTTGTTTAACTCCTATGAACTATTTAAACATAAAACCATAAAACCTCTCTTGCCAAAAGACGTGTCAGCAGCTGCATATTTATCAAGTATTATAGTATTGTTGTGCATATTTGTCAAGTTCATAATGATAGACTTTGATTAATTTGATAAATATGCACAAAAACGGAGGCTGTACATGTCAAATATATCAAATTCTCAAAACATACCCCTTTATAACCCTAAAGCTTCGAATAATAATGATCACATATATGATTTCGGAGTTATCCTGCAATCACTCAGGAAAAAGCACGGTCTTACTCAAGAACAACTTGCCACAAAAATAAATAAAGAAAGCTCGATTATAAGCCGCTATGAAAACAATCTACAAAGTCCGACCTTTGATACCGTCAGGGCTCTTGCTTCTATATTCAATGTGTCAATGGATTATCTCTCTGGGACAGAAAAACGAAATAGTCTATCGACATATGGTTTAAACAATACTCAGATTAGGCTTTTGGAGGAATTGGTTGATTTTTTCAAGGAGAAAAATCTTGAGCTTAAGTCAAATGATGATATAGCATATAATCTTATCGGTAGATTGGTAACTATCATTTTGTAGCTATATGTACAAAAAACAGCATCATATAGCCCTTCACATAAAAAAAAGGAATCCCTAGGTGGATTTTCTTTCCAAGGAATTCCATACTATATATTTTCAGTCAGACAAGCCCGCAATCTGATAAGAATCCAAAAGCAATTAGCTTATTTCACAAAAATACTATTTCTTACCAAAAACATTTTCATTTAAGTATCCACGTGCAAATCCTGCTGCTCACCAAGCATTTTCTTAAGTCGAGCTATCTCGGCAGCTTGTTCCTTTAAAGCTTTTTTGGCATCAGCCAATTCAGCAACCGTTTTTTCATAAACCTGTCTGTTAGTACGCTCAATACGTTCATTATCTTCACGTTTCCATATCTCATCTCTTATTCTTTTATCATCAGTAAGCTGGCTCACACTCGAAACAGCCTGATCCAAAAAATCGTTTTCTTTTACCAGCATCTTTAGTTCCTCCCAGCTTTTCGCCTTAAAAAGCTTCGCCCATAACGTAAGCCCCCTTGCTACGTCATCATCAGTAGCTAAATCTATCCTATTTATATTCATGTTTGAAATTCTAAACTTATCACTATAGACTTGATACGGTCTGTTAGTGTTCATAAACATAAAATTAGAAAAAAACTCCGGATCATTCTCAAATAAGTCAAACGAACAGATTGATATCTGCCATACTCCAAGAATATCCTTATAATTCTCGCCTTTGTTCAGATCATCCAACTCCCTGCAGGCATAAACTAGAGTTCTCTCTATCCAACCCTCGTGCCTTACTACTTGCATTTCAAGGTTGACTTTTCTGGTTTTGTCCACAAGTACCTTCACGTCCAGATGGTATTCCTTATCCGTGATTGCTTCACCGAGTTCTATCGGATTAGTTATCTCTGTTTCTATACTCTCCGGATTAACTCTCAAAAATGTGGCCACTAACGCCTTTAAGGTCTTCTCATCCTTCTGCATAAGAGCCCTGAACAGATAGTCATTAGTCATGTTGAATTCAAGCAGCCCGGTCTTCTTCTTCCAATCTGCCGAATATTTCATAGTGTAATCATAGTTTTTTGCCATATGTACCTCCTTCTTGTACAATAAGGAACACTGAAATAACATCAGCATCCTAAACAATAGCCCTATAAGATAATTTTTCGAGCCTGTAACATGCAGGAGATAAAACGGTCATACGCTCCTGCTTGAATTTTTTGGAAAAGCAAGAGCGGATTTGAAGAATCAAAAAATAAAAGTAATCATAAATAAATCAAAGAAAAAAGAAAAACCATTTAGTTCAAACATTACCCTTTGCTTTAAGACAATTATATTCTACTAAGATTAATTTGGTTTGTCAAGTGTCAGATTATCAATATATTTGCGGATAATATATACTTCAACTTCACTTCAAAAAATAAAAAAGTACCCACATTCGTAATTTAAACAAAATGAGGGTGCTTAATATACTGAAAAACATTTATACCGATATTAAACTTTTTACATCAACATTTTTCTTAAGATGACAGTAACTTATCACATATTTTCTTCATCTGAGCCGCGTCAGCCTCAGTTATCTCGTAATCCGAGTACCTTGCCCTGTCATAGAGTTCCGATATCTCGGGGGTATTTACGGCTGTTGCGCATTCACCCGAGGTTTTGTACCTCAGCATTTTCTTATCTCCCGAATGGGTGATCCTGAAGCATCGGTCCTTTGCCATATTTTTAAAGCTGCGCCGAACCTTTTCCCTGGGATTAAGGAAAAATTTCTTTTCCTTTACTTTTTTCTCTTTGATAGATGTGGCATCACAGCTTTCTCTCACATCTGTTACCACATCGTCAACAATGATATCAGGCCTGTCGAGGGTCATATTGAAGAATCCAAGGATTTTTCTTATCAGTTTATATAACAAGAGCAGGATAAGAAATACTACCAGTATCCAGAGCAATTTCTCAATGATAACTCCGATCAGAGACATATCACGGGTTTCGCCCTGACCCATCTTTGCTGTCAGCGAATCGAAGTCATTATAATCGAGCGGCTGGCTGGCTTCGGGCTCCGGATCTCCGCCTCCGAATATTTTTCTTAGCAGTTCACGTAAATAATAACCGATTTTTCCTTTTATAAACTCACCGAATGCTGTCAGGCTGTCCATATTTGCTATTGCAAAGAAAAGGCCGGCTGAAACTCCAACATAGATGATAACGCCTTTAAGTCCGGCACCCATTATCTCTGATTTAGGGAAGAAACCTGCCGAATGTTCATTGAGCCTTACAAACTTTGCATAGCGCCCGAAATAGTGCTGCATGAAAAACATGGTAAACAAACAGATAAGCAGGTTTCGGTATATGTTTGTTATGTTATCATACTGCTGCAGTGTAAGGATAAAGAACGGTGCGCAGATGAGTATCGATATCACGGGTATCGGGAAAGGTTCATCCTCCTGGTCAAGACCTCCGTGCTGCTTTACTATCGAAAGGATGCAATAGAAAAACGCAAACCCTGCATGTAACAGCAAGTATTCAAATTCATAAAACCCTGTAAGCGACATTCCAACAAATGTGAGCAGATGCAAGGCTATGGATACGATCATTTTCCTCGTATTTATACGGATTATGTAGTTTAAAACCAGCCCCAGTCCCATGATACCCCAGCAGATGAGACTCAGCCTCATGATCGAGTATACCTCGGAGAGCATAACAGAAAGACCGTAGCTCAACGCAAACAAAGACCAGTGGTTTGTCTGGGTTACGATTATCTCTCTGAATAATATTAAGGCTTTTTCTTTATTCTGCTGTTTCAC
>JAEEGL013099827.1_pt1 | contig 12475 bp, 10 predicted proteins | sample 9134231 | NCBI WGS metagenome assembly JAEEGL01 (sample SAMN16246548, study PRJNA631951) | gut metagenome | biome: gut microbiome; feature: rumen; material: fiber-attached | host: Bos | place: Iran: Karaj | collected 2018-10
GAGGTAAAGTAAAATGAGTAAGTTCTTAATCAGAAACTGCGATCTTGGCAATCTGGATGACCTTTCTGCCAGAAGAGTAGACATACTCATCGATGAAGGACGTTTTAAAAAGATTGCCCCGGAAATAACCAAAGACGAAGCACCCGGTGCGACCGTCATAGACGCTCACGGCATGCTGGGATTATCGGGATTCACCGATACCCATACCCACATGTACCAGACATTCATCAAGGGACCGCTGGATGACATACCGATTACGGAATGGCTGGTCAGCCTGTTCCAGATTGAAGACATCATGGATGACGATGACTATTACTATGCAACCCTTCTGGCATGTCTGTCCTCTCTGCGTTTTGGAACCACGACAGTCAATGAAATGGGAGACTTCAAGCATATCGATGCCATTCTTCAGGCTTTTGAAGATGCAGGCATCAGACTTACCTACGGTATTTCCACAACTGACGTGGCAGAAAACGAAGAAACCGAAATCATCAGTGTTGAAGAAGCCTTAAGAAGAAGCGATGTAGTTTATTCCAAGGTTCATGGACGCAATAACGGACTGATGAGAGCATCAGTAGCTCCTGCAGGCTTACCGGCAGTTTCAAAAGAAATGGCCGTGGCACTTAAGAAATACGCCAACGAAAAAGGTCTCGTTTACCATACTCACCTTGGTGAAGGAAAGATGGAAACAAATAATGTTGCCGTAAAATACGGGCTCAAAGGTGAATGTGAGGCTCTGTATGATTTCGGCATTCTGGACAAGCATACCCTTCTGGCTCACTCCATATGGCTGTCAGACCATGAAATTGACTTAATAAAGGAAACCGGAGCAGTTCCGGTTCACTGTCCCAACACCAACATGAAGATTAGCGACGGCATACCGAAGATTGCCCAGATGTTAAAGAAAGGCATACCGGTAGCCATGGGCTGTGACGGCGAAGCCAGCAGCTCCACCAGAGACATGATCAGAGAAGGACGTGCCGGATCCTACCTTCAGAAAGCCGTAACTCTTGACCCGACGGTGATGGATGCCGGAACAACTTTCAAAATGATGTCCTTAAATGGTGCCAGAGCTCTCGGATATGAAGATCTGGGTGAAATCAAGGAAGGCAACCAGGCTGACCTCATCCTTGTCAACATGGAAGACGATCTGGCTGTAGTGGATAACGATCACCGTATCGGCAACCTCTTATATGCCGGTGATGGGCATAACGTCGATACCGTCTTTGTCAGAGGCGAATTAAAAGTACGTAACAAGAAGATACAGGCATTCAACGAGCAGGCTGTCATAGACACCTGCATGCGCCGCATTCATAATCTCAACGAGAAAATTAAGAAGATGTATTAAAGGGAGGCAAACATGACATTTCGCGCAAAGAAATTCACGGACAGTGAAGGCAGAATGTACTTCACGGGTCTCAAAGAAGGAGACATCGCTCCAACCGTTCTGATGCCGGGCGATCTGGCCCGCAGCAAGATCATCTCCGAGTGTTTCAAGGAAGCTCACTTCGTAAACGGGCGGAGAACTTATTACACCTATACCGGTGTTACTCAGAATGACGTTCCGGTAACTGCCTTAAGCAGCGGCATGGGTCCGCTGGCTGTCAGCACAGTCGCAGAAGAATGTGCTCAGATCGGCTGCAAGAACCTGATCAGAGTCGGAACAGGCGCTGCCTTACTGACAGACTATGAACCGGGCAGAATCATAATAGCGACCGGCTGCGTCCGCGGCGACGGCAACTCTTATGAATATGTGCCTGCTGAATACCCGGCAGCCGCTGACCCATATGTTGTTGAAGCACTCATAAGAGCCTGTAAGGAATTCGGTGAGGATCCAATCGTCGGCTTATACAGAGCACATGACTCCTACTACCGTGAAACCAATACGGCAATGGTTGATACCTATGAAAGAATGAAACCGTGGGTCGATGCCGGAGTAAAGATGGTGGAAAACGAATCAGCTACTTTATTTACGGTCGGGCCAAGACTTGGCTTAAGAACCGGTTCCATCTGTGTATCTCATACTTCCATGGTGGAAGATACCGTATATTACACCGGACCTTCTTCAAAAGAAGCCTATCCGTGGGCCTTTGAAGACGACTTCATGGACAAGAGAATACTGGTCTGCTGCAAAATCGCAGTAAGAGCTACGGAAATACTTGATGAAATGGAAAAGAAAGGAGAGATGATCTGATGGCTAACATGATAAAGAACGGTTTTGACTCCGTACCGCAATATGAAAAGGACTTCAAGGTCCACCATCTGGGCATCAACTCCTCTCAGATCGGCAAGGGCTGTATCCTTACCAGTAACCTTGAACGTATTGAAACGATCAAGGACACCTTTGATGTCGCTGAGAAGCAGGCCTTCCACCGTGAGTACATCACCTATACCGGTGAAAAGCACGGTGTAAGCATGTCCTGCATGACCATCGGCAACGGCTGCATGCCTACTGAGATCGCCGTTGAGGAATTAAGACACATCGGCTGCCGAAAAATGATCAAGGTCGGCACCTGTTATGCGATAGATGAAAACCTTAAACCGGGAACCATTTTCCTGCCGGCTTCTGCCTGCCGCTGTGAAGGAGCTACCATTGAATATGTTAATGTCTCCTATCCGGCCATCTGCGATCATGAAACCTACTTTGCCATAGTCCATGCCGCTAAGGAACTTAACCAGAAGATCGTTCCGGGCATCATCAGAACCCATGACGCCCTCTTCCTGGAGTCCCCCTTCGCTCATGACGGCGTTGAAGAACGCATTAAGCCGTGGCGTGAAGTCGGTGTAGCTGCCGTAGACAACGAATGTGCAACTCTGTACACCGTTGCTTCAGTACTGGGCTTACAGGCCGGCTGTGTATATCTGGTAACAGATAACCTGACAACCGGTGAAAGCATGGATTTCGAGAAAGACTATGACAGCAGAATGAAGGACGTCATTGAAATCGCCACCTTAGCCCTTTCAAAGGTCATAAAGGGGGAATAACATGCAGTACAAATCAGCTAAACTGACCAATAATCAGGGTAAGATGTGGCACATCGGCCTTGATGAAAACGATATTGGCAAACACATAATACTTCCCGCCGACCCGGCAAGATGCCCGATGGTCGCCAAGTACTTTGATGAATCCAGATATATAGGTGAATCCCGCGGCAATCCGACTTATACCGGTAAATACCATGATGTTGACGTTTCCGTCATGTGTACCGGCATGGGAGCCATGGCTGTCGCTGTATGTGCTGAAGAATTAAAGCACATCGGTGCCAAAACACTTATAAGAATGGGCACTGCAGGATCTCTGCAGGCTTCAATCCCTGCAGGTTCCTTTGTCATAGCCACTTCAGCGGTAAGAGGCGAAGGCGCCAGCAGAGAATACATTTCCATGGAATACCCGGCTGTAGCCGATGTTGACGTCGTCTGCGCCTTAAGGCAGGCCTGCCGTGAGTACGGTGTAGAGCCATATGTCGGAACGGTGAGAAGCCATGACGCTTTCTATCTGGAATCTCCTGCCGCTCATGGCGGAAAGGAAGGGCTGAAGGAAAGGATCCAGCCATGGGTAGATGCAGGCGTACTGGCTGTTGAGAATGAATCCAGTGCTCTGTTTACCGTTTCCTCCCTTTTGGGTGGCTTAAGAGCAGGTACCATTCTTCTTACGGGCGGATATATCTCAGAAGGTTACGGTTCAATGGGCACCAGCAACAACCCTGATTACCCCAAGAAGGTTGAACTCATGACAAAGATAACCTTAAGGGCCATCGAGATAATTGATCAGCTCCCCGACCTTAAGGACGTGAGGGAACAGTGAAGAAATACTGGGAATCATTAGATAAGAAAAAGCTGCTGATATGTCTTGTTATAGCCATGGTGGGAAATGTTATGGCTAATTTCGGCATAGGCTGCTATTACGGGTGCGGTCTGGGAACTGATCCAATCAGCGTTTATGTTGACGGTCTGCATGTTCTTACACACCTGACATACGGCCAGATATCCACTATTAATAACGTCATTCTGACCATACTGATCATTATTTTTGAACGTAAGCATCTGGGAATCATGACTGTACTGACTGTTTTCATGTCCGGGCCTCTTATTGACCTGTTTAACGCCTTTATCTCGGCCAACTTTCCTCTGGAAACAACCTCTATAACCATCAGAGTAATCCTACTGATCGTAGCGCTTGTTACCTTCGCGGTTGGTACGGGAATGATCGTTGCCTGTAATCTGGGCATAGGGTGTTTCTCATTTCCTCCCATCTGGTTAAGCGACCTGACAAAGATTCCTCTGAGCTATACTCAGATGATTACTGATGCCTGTTTCCTTGTCATAGGATGGCTTTTGGGCGGTGTTGTCGGTATCGGAACCGTTGTCGGAGTACTGGGAACAGGGCCCATACTTGGCTGGGTACTCCGGAAAACGGAGAAACTAATTGAATTATTAAATTCATAACTCCCCCTTTCACTATTCTTATTGAATAAAAGGGCATCCTATTATAAAATATATATAGACTGTTTAGCTCGTTTTCGTTTTGACTTGCCTGAGAACAAACAGAGATCGAGTTGAATATCAAAGTGCGAACGCACAAGAAGGAGAGAAAGAAAAGTCTATGAAAAAATTACTTAAAGTAATGCTGGCTGCCTTAATGCTCTGTGCAATGTTCGGTTGCAATGGCGAAAAGAAGCCAGACCCACAGCCAACAGTTGAGACCTACGATGTCGTATTCTTAGCTGACTTAGGTTCTATCAATGATGGCGGTTTCAACCAGTTCTCATACGCTGGTATCGTTGACTACTGCAAAGAAAAGAACCTGACTTACACATATCTGCAGCCAGCTGCTGACTCAGATGATGACCGTGTTGCTATCTTCAAGCAGGCTGCTGACCAGTATCAGGCAAAGGTATTAGTAGCTGTTGGATTCTTATGGGACGGCGCATTAGTAAAGTGCATTCCTGACTATCAGGATAAGAAGATCATCTTCATCGACGCTGATGACCTGAACACTGTTGACCTCGACTACGATGGAAACAGCGATGGTATCCCTGGCAAGTTAGGCAACACAGCTATGATCACATTCGCTGAACAGGACTGTGGCTTCTTAGCTGGTTACGCTGTTGTTAAGGACGGCTACCGCAACTTAGCATTCTTCGGTGGTATGGCTGTTCCAGCAGTTATCCGTTTCGGTTATGGCTGGGTAGCAGGTGCTGAATATGCTGCTAAGGAATTAGGACTTGAACCTGGTTCAATCAAGATGACCTACTGGTATTCAGGAAGCTTCGATGCTTCACCAGAAAAGGCTACAACTGTTGCTTCATGGTATGAAGCTGGTACAGAAGTTGTCTTCTCATGCGGCGGCACAATCGTTAACAGCGCTATCACAGCTTGTGAAGATACAGCTGACGGCAAGCTCGTTGGTGTTGACATCGACGAAAGCGGCAAGAGCGCTAGAATCATCACATCAGCTATGAAGAGCCTGGAAAACACAGTTTACAACGCTGTTAAGGCTGCATTCGATGGCGGAGATGCTTGGGCTAAGTACACCAAGGGCTTACAGACATTAGGCGCTAAGGAAGAAGCTACAACAATCGCTCCAACATGGGATCGTTTCAAATCATTCGGTCAGGCTGACTTCGATGCTATTTACAGCAAGTTAGCTGGTGGCTTACATGATGAGTTACCAACAAACAGCACATATGAGACTCCAGCTCAGATGGAACTCACATACGTTGTTGTTGATTACAAGAACTAATTAAGTAATTATTGCTTAGAAAAATAAGAAGGTGGTTTTTATAACCCCTTCTTATTTATAAGCGAAGATCTGTTTATATCTGAAAGGATAATTTTTATGGAAAATATCATAGAATTCCATCACATTACCAAGCGATTCCCGGGCATTATCGCATGTAACGACATCAGCCTGGATATCCGCAAGGGTGAAATACATGCTCTGTTAGGAGAAAACGGAGCCGGCAAGAGCACCCTGATGAGCGTATTGTTTGGAATGTATACTCCAGAAGCCGGAACTATTAAGATCCGTGGTAAAGAAGTCAAAATCAACAACCCCCGTGAAGCTACCAACCTGGGAATCGGCATGGTTCACCAGCACTTTAAACTGGTACAGAACTTCACGGTATTGCAGAATATCATTCTTGGTGCCGAGACCGTCAACGGTCCTTTCCTGGATATGGAATCCTGTCGTAAGGAAGTTGTCAAACTGTCAGAAAAATACGGCCTGGCAATCGATCCTGACGCCCTGATTGAAAACATTACTGTCGGTCAGCAGCAAAGAGTTGAAATCTTAAAGATGCTGTACCGTCAGGCAGAGATCCTGATATTCGATGAACCTACAGCCGTATTAACTCCACAGGAAATTGACGAGTTGATGGAAATCATGAAGGGTCTCTCTAAAGAAGGCCATACTATCCTGTTCATTTCCCACAAACTCGAGGAAATAAAGCGCATATCTGACAGAGTTTCTATCCTGCGCCGTGGCCGTCTGGTTCAGACATTGGATGCCGCAACAACCACCACATCCCAGATGGGTGAACTGATGGTTGGACGTGAAGTAAGCTTCACCGTAGATAAGAAACCTGCTCACCCTGGCGAAGAAGTACTGAAAGTCGAACATATGACCATTATCTCTGATGAAACAAAGAAGAAACTGGTCAACGACATTTCCTTCTCTGTCAGAAGAGGCGAGATCCTGGCTATAGCCGGTATTGACGGCAACGGCCAGAGTGAAATCATTTATGGTTTGACAGGTTTGATGCCTCTTGAATCAGGAAAGATTACCTTCCTGGGCAAGGACATCACAAAGTTCTCCGTAAGAGACAGAAACATGCTGATGTCTCACATTCCGGAAGACCGTCACAAATTCGGTCTGGTTCTGGACTACCCGCTGTCATACAACCTTGCTCTGAAGAACTACTTCAAGGAAGGATTTGTAAATAAGTTTGGAATCCTGAATTATGACAAAATCAATAAATACGCTGATGAACTGATTGATACTTACGACATCAGATCCGGCCAGGGCGGAATCACCATGGCCCGTGCCATGTCCGGCGGTAACCAGCAGAAAGCCATCGTTGCCAGAGAAATCGATCAGGGCTGTGATCTTCTGGTAGCCGTACAGCCAACCAGAGGTCTGGACGTCGGTGCTATCGAATTCATTCACAAGCAGCTGGTCAAGCAGCGTGACAACAATAAAGCGGTATTGCTGATGTCATTCGAGCTTGACGAAGTCATGGACGTAGCTGACCGTGTTATCGTCATCTTCGAAGGCGAAATCATGGGCAACCTCGATCCTAAGAAAGTATCCATTGAGGAAATGGGCTTGTACATGGCAGGCGTAAAGAGGGAGGCGAAAGAGAATGTCTGAAAAGAAAAAGAAATTTGATGTCAGCAGTCATATCGGCCTGATATCTTCACTTATCGCTATCTTATCCGGTCTGCTCATTGCCCTTATAGTTCTGATGGTATCCAAACCGTCAGCCGGATTTAACGCTTTCCTTACACTGTTAACAGGCGGTAACTTTGTAGAGGCAAACGTCAGAAACCTGGGCAATGTTCTGTACTATGCTACTCCTATTCTCTGTACCGGTGTTGCCATGTGTCTGGCTTTCCAGGCAGGTGTATTCAACATCGGCGGTCCTGGTCAGTATATTACAGGCGGCTTCGCAGCTATTATGGTAGCTGTTAACTTCGGGCCTAAGCTGCCTTCACCGCTGTCATTCCTGCTCCCAATACTTGCAGGCATGATCGTTGGAGCACTGTGGGCAGCCATACCGGGCATATTGAAAGCGTACTTTAACGTAAACGTTATTGTTTCAACCACAATGTTCAACTACATATGCATGTATTACATTGTCTATCTGGTAAGAACATTGTGTTACGACCAGCTTAAAGGACAGACAAAACCTGTACCTGCCATCTCCAAGATGCCAAAGGGCTTCCTGTCCAGCATTACAAACAACTCATCAGCTGACATTGGTATCTTCTTTGCCATAGTAGCAGCCATAATCGTCTGGTTCATTCTTGAAAAGACCAAGCTTGGTTATGAATTAAAGGCCTGTGGTAAGAACGCTGAAGCCAGCCGCTATGCCGGTATCAAGTCAAAGAGAACTATTGTTATATCAATGTTATTGTCCGGAGCCTTATGTGGATTAGGCGGAGCGTTAGCTCACCTGTCACAGGCCGGTGTTTACATCAAGGTATCTGAAAGTATCGCCGCTGAAGGCTTTACCGGAATCGCTGTATGCTGCTTAGCCGGCAATAACCCTATCGGAGCTATCTTCGGTGCACTGTTTATGGCATTTGTTACCGTAGGCGGCCAGTACATGCAGCTATATGGTTTCCAGAAGGAAATCGTATCAGTCATAACTTCTGTTATCGTCTACTTCGCTGCGTTCTCACCGTTCCTTGGTGCATTCATACAAAGGAAACTGGCGCAACGATCGGTTCGGAAAGCAAATGCTGAAGCTAAGAGTGGGGAGGTGACCAAATAATGAGTGTCGTATACTTCATTTCAAGATATTTCATGTATTTCTTCATTCCGCTTCTGGTAGTTTCCCTGGGAGCTATGTTCTCAGAGCGCAGTGGTATCATTCACATGGCTCTGGAAGCTGTCATGATCTGGTCCTGTATGTGGGGAACCTTCTGCTTACAGTGGCTTAACGATGTAGTTGCCAACGGACAGGTCAGACTTCTGATTGCTCTGTTATTCTCCGGCGTTATGGGTATCCTGCTTACAATGTTATTGGCGGTGGCGGCCATCAAGTTGAACGCCAACCAGAGTATCGTAGGTATCGCCCTGAACACCTTCGCTCCGGCATTCTGTATCTTCTATGCCAGAGTACTGCAGAACGGTTCAGAACACATCAGAATCATTAATGACTTCCTGATAGAAGAAGTTCCGCTCCTCAGTAAAATACCGGTAATCGGTGACATGTTCTTCAAGAAAGTCTACATCACCAACTTCATCGGTATTGCGATGTTCATTATTACCTACATTGTCTTCAAGAAGACACGCTTCGGCTTAAGAGTTAGCGCATGTGGTGAAAACCCACAGGCTGCCGAATCATTAGGTATCAACGTACAGAAGTACCGTTATGCTGCAGCTATAGTTGCCGGATTCATTGCCGGTGTTGGCGGCTTAATGTATGTTGTTCCTATTTCAACCTTCTTCTCCCAGACTGTAGGCGGATATGGCTTCCTGGCCATGAGCGTTCTGTACTTCGGTCAGTGGAGATGCGGATCCGTACTGTTCGCAGCAATCTTCTTCGCTCTCAGCAAGACCATTGCTTCAGCTTACTCCGCAATTCCGTTCCTGGCTAACCTGGGATTACCTGATGCCTTCTATAAGAGCTTACCGTTCATCATTACGTTAATTGCTCTGACGATCACATCCAAGCATGACCATGCTCCAAAGTCCTGCGGTGTTCCGTACGACAAGGGCATGAGATAAAACTAACTAAGCCTCTGAATCAGAGGCTTTTTTTGTACGTAATTTTGCAGTTTATGAGCATTGTATCCGGCATTTAAAACGCGCATTAAGACCTTATTTTATTTGCTATTTAGTAATGATATATTATTTTATAGAGGAGTTAAATCATGGATACAATAATTACAGGAAAACAGAGACATTTTTCCATATGGAAAAACTTCGTCAGCTTTATCAAAAAGATTAAACTGCCCTGGCTTTTGATTGGCATTGCCTTTGTGTTAAATTTAGGCAGAGCCATCATCGTCCTTTTATTACCGGAAAAGATGGCACAAATCACAGAAATCAATTTGGCAGGTGGTGACAGTTTTATCAAGCTGGCGGTTTCACTATGCATGATCATATTTGTTCTTGCTTTAGTAAACTTTATCATCTCATTAGCAGCAACTTACATAACCTTATTGGCCAAAGCAGCCATCAACAGGGATTTTCAGATAGTTGCTTCTAAAAAAGTCTTCTCTCTCAGAGTCAAGGATATTGAGGTAAAAGACCCAAAGGAATTCATTTCCCGTATAACCACGGATACCGGGTTTGTTTCCGATTTCCTTATTGAATTGCTCGTTAATGAGATTCCAAGGCTCTATTTCATAATTAGCACGATCATTAACGTGGCTAAAATGAAAAACGCTGCTTTAGTCTTGTCTTTTATCATTATCATACCGGTAATCATACTCGGCTCTTACTGGTCCGGACACGTTAACTATAAAACACAGAACAAACTCCAGCAGTCCATGGCTACCTTAACAGCCCGTCTTGCAGAAAAGATAGGCAATATGGAAATCATCAAGTCCTATAATAATACAGCCAAAGAGATTGATTCGGGAAATGTACTCATCGATGAAATGAAAAAGGCTCAGAAAAAGCATACCTGGGCTGAGGCTTTTAATACTTTTGTTTCCAATATTCTGTTTATAGTTCCTACTTTGATTATAATGATCGCCGGAGCTACGCAGCTAATGAGTAACCGGATAACCACTCCGCAGTTCATACAGTATTTTGCTTTAGGAACTACTTATCAGGAATACATTGCGGCACATCTGTTGCTTTGGGTTCTCGGGAAAAGAGCTCAGGGTGCTACCCAGCGTTTATCTGATGTCATGACTTTACCTGAAGACGGTTTTGGAAGCATTGAAGCAGAGGATGGCGGAGCAATAGCATTTAAAAATGTCTGTTTCTCCTACGGTGGTCAGGAAACTCTTTCTAATGTTTCTTTCAAAATCCCTTATGGCAGCAAGTTTGCCATTGTCGGACCCAGCGGTTCCGGTAAATCAACCATACTCAACCTGATTGAACAGTTCTACCGTCCGGAATCAGGCAGTATTCTTATGAACGGCAAGGATATTTCAGAATATGACATAAGAAGTTACCGTAACTTATTCTCTTATCTTCCGCAGAATGCTCCGGGCTTCAGCGGTACGGTCAGAGACATGTTGTGTTACGGATCAAATGAAAGCCATGAAGATAAAGAATTAACCACACTTCTTAAAGAAGTAAATATGTCCGACAGCATAAGTCTGCATGATGAAGTCGGTCAGGAAGCCGGAAAACTGTCCGGCGGTCAAAGACAGAGGCTTGCAGCAGCCAGAATGTTGCTGAAAGATGCCGATATCATACTGGCTGATGAAGCAACCAGTGCACTGGATGTTAAGGGAGCTAAAGATATTTCAGAACTGATAGACAGGCATGCAGCTGGTAAAACAAGAATCATTGTTGCTCACGACTTATCGCTGGTTACGGACGCTGATTCAATCATTGTGATTGATAAAGGCAAAGTTGTAGACCTGGGAAAACATGAAGAGCTGTTACAGAGGTGTACCCTCTACCGGGATATGTTTAATACAGGAAAGGAGGTACAGCAGGCATGAATAAGACATTGGAAAAAGAAGAAGTAATAAATAATGTTAAGAAGCCGTTAAAAACCTTATATAAGGGCGTAAAACTGCCGATATTCAAGACAATGCTGGGGTCCTTGCTGTATATGGCAGGTACTCTGTTTGTCGCAACCCAGGCAGACAACCTTTCCAAAATTCAGATTGGCAATTTTACTGATCTGTCACCGGTATTAACCTATGCCTTAATGTGCACGATCGGCTATGTGTTCTTTTATCTCAGTGTAATAGCTGATTTGTCATTTGCTGATCTGGCCTCCAATATCCGCAAGAAAATCTGGAAAAAGGTCATGAACCTGCCATTAAGCTTTTATGACAGAGAAGGCGCAAATAAGGTAATCAGCCGTGTCACTTCTGACCCTGAGTATTCCTACATGCCATTTAAGCTTTTCCAGCTGTTCTTTACCTTATTAATATTCCTGTTACTGGTATTGGTAGGCGATGCAGCCATTGCTGAACTGGCATTGATTCTGATAGGCGGATTTATTGTGACCATGATCATAATGTTCATATCCGCAAAATTCAGTGAAAAGGGTGCTGTTTATGTTGCCGGCAAGCTGGCCAATTTCACAGCTTTCCTAGCCGAAAGATTCAACCGCATCAGATTCATAAAAGCCATGGGCAGTGAGGAAAAGGAAACAGGCTTTGCGATAAAGTATATCAACGAAAGATACGAAGCAGAAAAATATAACGCCATTGCCACAACCATTGTCCAGTTTGGCCAGATGTTTCTGACTCTGGTATTACAGATGGCTGCCTTCCTGTTTGGAGGCTTACTGATAAGCCAGGGTAAAGTTGATTCAACAACTAAGCTTGTTGCCTTCTATGGCTACGGCAGCAACCTGGTACTGGTATTCCAGTTCTTCGCCCAGTTCCCTAGTGTCTTTGCAGCTACCAGAGGCGGCAGTAAGAAAGTTGTCTCTATCTTCATGGAAAACGACGAAAATCTTGACAATGGAAAAGAACTTGCCAACACAGGCGATTTAGCCATGGATCATGTAACTTTTGGCTATGACAGTGAAAAGGTTGTTAAGGATGTTTCCATGGTCATTCCTAAAGGTAAAGTCACCGCCATTATCGGTCCTAACGGATC
>JAEEGL013513443.1_pt1 | contig 12475 bp, 11 predicted proteins | sample 9134231 | NCBI WGS metagenome assembly JAEEGL01 (sample SAMN16246548, study PRJNA631951) | gut metagenome | biome: gut microbiome; feature: rumen; material: fiber-attached | host: Bos | place: Iran: Karaj | collected 2018-10
CCAGCCTCGCATATACCTCTCAAGCGTCTGGCAGGCGGGGATGGTCAACGACTCTTCGCTTGCCAACATGACGTCCAGGGAACTCTATCCCGGCGATAGACTTGTCTGCTTCGGATATATCGCCGACAAGGTCCGCTCGGTTGCCGCGCGCTATGCGCACGACTTGATGCCCGCAGGACATGCTGTCGTAAAGGTCGCTCCGGGCGGCGGCGCATACCATCTTTTCATCCTTGACGCGCACGACGAGTCGATGCGGATCATAGGCGAACGTTCGTTTGTAAGCTAGAAAGGGACTATAATGGCGAGAATCCTCATAACCGGTGGCAAAGGCATGCTTGGCCGCACGCTGCAGAAGGAACTTTCCGGTCACGATCTATCCATCGCGGATCTTCCGGATGCCGACATATGCGATCGTGGCGGTTTCCGCGATTTCTGCATGGCGTTCCATCCGGACGCCGTGATTCATTGCGCCGCCATGACGAAAGTCGACGACTGCGAGACGAATGAGGAAACCGCTTTCCGTCTTAATGCGACAGGCAGCGCCAACGTCGCGTTTGCTTCGCGCGAATGCGGCGCGAGACTTATCGCGATATCCACCGACTACGTGTTTTCAGGCGACCGTCCAGACGGCGAGGAATGGATGGAGACGGATAACCCCGCGCCACGTACCGTCTATGGGAAGAGCAAGCTTGCAGGTGAAACCGCAATCCTGGAGACGCTGCCGTCCGCCACGATCTTGCGCATCGCCTGGCTGTATGGTGCGGGTGGGCCAAGCTTCATACATACGATGGCGAAGCTTGGCGCCCAGGACGGCGCTCCATTGAAGGTCGTCGACGACCAGCGGGGCAATCCGACATCCACCGTTGCGGTAGCGGGCGTGATCAAGTTCCTTCTGTCCCATCCTGAAGTCAAGGGGATCGTACACGGAACATGCGAAGGTGTCTGTTCGTGGTACGACCTGACATGCGAACTCTTCCGTCTCATGGGGTTGGGAAGGGCGGTCACGCCGTGTACCACGGCGGAGTTCCCGCGCCCGGCGCCACGGCCGGCGAATTCGGCATTGGCGAAAACCGTGCTTAACGCGTTGGGCTACCATACGCCCGCGTGGCAGAAGGCGCTTGCGGATTTCGTGGCTGCGGAATTTCACTGAACGATCCTGTACCGATACAGAACGGAGCTGTTGCATGAAACGATTGATCGAAGCCTTGATGAACGCCAAAAGCGTCGCGGCGATGACAGGTGCAGGTGTTTCGACGCTATGCGGCATACCGGATTTCAGAGGGCCGCAGGGACTCTATCGTCAGCCGGACGCCGAACGGATCTTCGACATCGACTGGTTCGACCGCGACCCGTCCATCTACTATCGCGGTTGCAGGGAACTTGTCTATGGCCTTGACAGATTTCAACCTGGGCCGGTGCATCTGGCCTTGAAGCATCTCGAAGAGATCGGACGCCTTGACGGTATCGCCACGCAGAACATCGACATGCTCCACCAGAAGGCGGGATCCTCCAACGTCTACGAGGTGCATGGTTCGCCGATCCTTCACCATTGCCGCCAGTGCGGGGATGAAAAGACTTTTGACGAGATACGCGCAATGATCGAAGCCAACGGAGGAATCGCGAAACTTGGCGATCCTTACGTCCCGCGTTGCGCCTGCGGTGGTGTATACAAGTCCGACATAACATTCTTCGGGGAGTCTCTTCCGGAGTTTGCTTTCGCCAAGAGCCAGGAACTCGCGATCCGTGCCGATGTGATGCTTGTGCTGGGAACGTCGCTTACGGTCTATCCGGCGGCAGGGCTGCCCAGGCTCACGCTGCAGCGCGGCGGCAAGGTGTTCATTGTCAATGCGCAGCCCACGCCGCTGGATGAATATGCTGCGGCGCGCTATCCGGATCTGGCCGAATTCGCCGCGGCGGTCCAGTCGATGGGCGTTTGATGGCCGGCGTCAACCAACGCTAGTTTCTATACCGGCCACGGCAGTTGGAGCAGAAGAAATCTGGCCCGGCCCATGTGGTTTCCTCTTCGGCGCCGCATTGCTTGCATATGCGTACGCGACGTTCGCGCACCAGTCGCACGTCTGCGGCATGGTCGTCAAGGAAGATCGGCGGAAAATCGCACACGCGCGTATGGGAGAACAAGGTTTCCGTCTTCGTTCCCTTGGACTGCCTGACGCCTACGATCTGCACCCGTTTCCCAAGGAGCCTTACGCGGCGTATCGCCGCCGCAAGTTCGGGGTCGTCCCCGATCACAATTGCGACTTCATATGCCCCGGGGATCGCGGCATAGTAGAGCAGGGAGGATACCAGGGCCATCTTCGTCCACAAATCATCGCTACGCTCGGCTCCCGTTCCCACTTCAACCTCGTGGATGTCGGTTTCGTATCCGCATGCACGTTCAAGGAAATCGTAGAATGAATATTGCTTCGAGGTATTGAATCCCGAACGCGACGAAGGTATCGTTCCGAAGTAGTTCGTGCGCACAAGGGAAATGTCTTCGTCAAGATGGTTCGCCAGATCTTCGCAAATGACTTTCGGGAGTTTCGCGTAATCGATCTCGAATCCGTTTTCTTCGCCCAGCTTCTCGAAAAGAGCAGTACGACTGCGGTAGAGCCAACCCCCATCGATGAACACCATAGCCTTTAGAGACATAGCATTTTTCCTTTCTTGAGTGGGCAGCCGAACCGCCGGATAGCGGAAACGATCTGCTGGTTATTGATCATCAAGTCGTTGTATTATCCACGGGACACCACCATCCTGCGATCCGACGTTGATCGTCTCCGTCTTGATCTCGGATTGCTCCTTCTTGACCTTGGCTGCCGCGGCGGCGGCCTTTGCCGCCTCTTCCTCGCGGCGTTTCGCCTCTGCCGCTGCAGCGGCCTCCTCCTTGCGCCGTTTGGCATCGGCCTCTTCCGCCTGACGACGCTTCGCCTCCGCGGCATCGGCCTCCACCTTCATTCTGGCGGCGTCTGCGGCCGCCTTGCGTCTTTCCGCTTCGGCTGTTTCCGCCTCTGCGCGCTTGCGCGCCGCCTCGCTCTGCGCTTTCCTCGTTGCGGCCTCTGCAGCTTCCGCCTCGGCCTTGCGCTTGGCGGCGTCTGCCTGCGCTTTCCGTTGCGCCGACTGACGCGCGAGTCTTGCAAGTTCTTCATCCTCCTCGTTTTCCTGACGGCTGAAGTATCCGACAGGTTTCATCCCGTCTAGTCCAGACGGCTTTTTTGCAGCCGGTTGTGAAGGGGACTTCGCTTCCGCTTTCACTTCCGCCTTTGCTTCCGCATCTTTCTTCGCATAGTATTCGGGATACATCCTACGCCGGTTTTTCTCGACTTCAGCGTTGTGCTGTTCTTCCTTCATCTTCTTCCGTTCTGCGGCCAAGGCCTCACGTTCGCGCTTCAACTGTTCCCGTAGCTTCTCCGTTTCGGCTTTCGCCTTTTCGTCGGCTGCGGCAGTCTGCGGTTGAGGGACAGTCTGTACCGGCGGCTGGACGACTGGTTGCGGTACGACCGGTTGCTGCACGACGGGCTGGATGACAGGCTGGACCTGACGTGGTTGATTTTCTATCACCGTCGCGAGTCGTTCGATCTTCTCGAGGACCGGCTTTAGATCTTGCTGTGGTGCCGGTGCAGGCTGCTGCACGACAACCGGCGGCGTTTGAACAGGTTGCGGCACTGCGGCCGGCGGTGGATTGACGACCTGCGGCTGCTGCTTTTGCATTGCCAATTCGAGCAACCGGTCCGATAACGTTTGATTCCTGTTTATCACCCCAAGGACTATAAGAGTGAAAGTCACCACGACTATCGCTAGCAGCACGACAAAGAAAATTGAAAGTCCAAGCATTCTCCTGCGGGCTTTCGTCTGTTCGGCATCGATATATTCCTGGAAGGCCTTGAGAACAGGAAAATCGTTCATCCCTTGGGCTTGGCCAAAGATGCTTACGGCTGTTCCCGATCCAGTGTCAGTTGTAGAATCCATATTCATTTCTTCCTCAAAGAATGTTTTTTAATTTTAGCATTAGTTATTTGTATGCGCAATAAAAAATGGAAAAAGATTTATCAATCGCATAATCACTGTTATGTAAACTAGATATATATCACAAAAGATGAAACCATAAACAAAGAGTCAGCGGATACCCTGCCATGCCGCAAAACGCGATTCGGCAAGACGCCTGTATTTGGCCCCTACTCCACCATTTACATACGGGTCGATGGAAATTCCTCCACGCGCCGCGAACTTGCCTATAACTTCAATGTATTTCGGACGGAGCAACTTGACAAGGTCGTCATAGATGATGTTTACGACATCCTCATGGAAATCACCGTGGTTCCGGAAACCGAAGAGATAGAGCTTCAACGATTTGGATTCGACAAGAGACTTCGATGGAATGTAACGTATGGTAAGCGTTGCAAAATCGGGTTGTCCCGTCTTTGGACATAGCGTCGTGAATTCGGGACAGGTAAACGTCACCCAATAATCCCTGTCCGGATGCCTGTTCGCGAATGCTTCAAGAGTTGATGGATCGTAGTCGCAAGGCACTTTCGCATTATTGCCTAGAACCTTCAGTTTATCGATTCCGTTTCTCATGTCATTCTCCTTGCTGGTATGTCATGTATTCTCAATCTTGCCAATCAGCGTTTGAGGGTGTGCATCCGTTATGCGCACGTCTACGATGTCGCCGGGAAGAATTCTTCCGATTGGCTCGAACACTACAATCCTGTTTCCCGAATCACGTCCGCTCCAACGCCTTGGATTCCGGATAGAGGCCCCTTCCACCAGGACTTTTCTCACGCTTCCTACGAGTCGTTCATTTCTGCGCTGGCCACGGATTTCCTGGTCTGCAAGCAATACTTGATTGCGACGTTCCTTCTCGGCCGTCGGAACATCATCGGGCAGAAGCGCCGAACGAGTTCCTGGACGCGGGGAATACTTGAACACGAAAGCATTGTCGAAACTGGCTTCTTCCATGAGCGATCGGGTCTGTTCGAAATCGGATTCCGTCTCGCCCGGATAGCCTACTATGACATCGCTCGTGACGGAAAACTCTGGATCGAAATCATGCAGCCGTTTTACGGCATCGAGATATTCCGCTCTCGTATAGTGCCGCCCCATCTCAAGAAGAACTTTATCCGAACCTGATTGCACCGGCAAGTGCAGATGACGGCATACTTTCGGGAATGTACGATACGCACGCACAAGCTCTTCCGTGCACCCTTTCGGATGTGCGGACGTGAAACGGATCCGTTCAAGTCCGGCAATGGACTGCAAACCCTCTAGCAGGCGAGGGAAAGGTTCCATGTACCCGCCTGGCGACGGCGGATCGTCGTCGTTCCAGGCCTTGTTGCGCATGCCATAGCGAAGTACGCTCTGTCCAAGCAGGCAGACTTCCTTCACTCCCCCTTCAGCCAAAGCACGGACCTCGGCGATGATCTCCCTTGCAGGTCTTGAATATTCGTGGCCGCGCACGTCGGGTACGATACAGTAGCTGCAACGGTTGTCGCAGCCGAGAAGGACCGTGACATAACTCTGGAACATCGACGAAGTGCCGGCACGCGCAGTATCGGGATGTGCATCCAACCCTGACGGAACCTCATCGTCGTCAGGCAGTTCGAGAATGTGTGACTCCCCTTTCATGCAACGTTCGACAAGGTGCGGGATCAATCCGAATCTTCTAGGTCCGACGGCAAAATCGAGATCTGGCAGGACCTTGAAGACTTGTTCCCCCATACGCTTGACGGCGCAACCCATCAGCCCGACGATCTTGACGTTCGTGGCGACGGTCTGTCGTCCACGCCCTTCTTTGGCCGCCGTGAGGTTTCCGCATTTGCCGATGGCCTTGCGTTCCGCCATGTCACGTACGGTGCAGGAGTTGACGATGACAAGTTCGGCATCGGCTTCGCCGGTGGCGCGTACATGTCCTGCCGCATCCAAAAGCGCGGCCACCGCTTCGCTGTCGCGCACGTTCATCTGGCAGCCGTAAGTATGGATGTGATATCTCATGGACTAGTTTCGCGCCAGCTGCACGAACGTCTCGAACCTTGCCGTACGCGGGAAGAGATCGAACAGAATCACCTTTTCGATTCTATATGCCGGGATCAATGCGGAAAGATCCCTGGTCAACGTGGCGGGATCGCATGACACGTAGAATATCCTTGGCGCCTGACGTTTGACGAGCCAGCCGGGAACGTTTGGTTCAAGCCCGCCACGGGGAGGATCGAGTATCACGGTATGGTGCGGCCCGACCTTTATCTTGCCGAGACTTGCGCCAACACGTTCGCAGAAGAAGTTGGCCTTGACGCCCAAGGCCTCGGCGTTGCGTTTCGCGCAGGCGATGGAGGCACGAGCGCTTTCGATGCCCACAAGCCGCGCAGAGACCCCTTCCTTGAGCGCAACGCCGCCCAACGCCTTCATGCAGCATATGCCAAATACGCCGACACCGCAATAGAGGTCCAGCAGATGTCCAGCATCGGACACCCCTTCCAGATAGGCGTCACGGACAGTTGCGACAAGCCTGTCGGCGACGAGTGGATTGACCTGGTAGAATCCATCGGCCGGCACGCGGAAATGCAGTCCGCACGTCTTCTCGGTAAGTTCCATCCCAAGCGGAGGATCGCCAAGCCACCATTTGACTCCATCGATAGGCGTGTAGCGTATCGTCACGTTTTCCGCCGCCTTGGCGGAATCGCGGACGGCCTTGGCGCCGCGCGTGAGCAGCGAAAGCACGCCAGAACGGATGTCGGGGAGCGCCTTGTTTATCTCCGGACACGCAAGCGGATCCTGGATTATCTCCTCGACGTCATGGGACTGTTCCCTACGATATCCAAGCAGCCACTTCCCGTTTCTTTTCTCGGTATGGTATGTGGCCTTGTTGCGGTAGTTGAGCGGCTGTTCCGCCGGCACGACTTCGAGGGGCAGCAACGTCGACTGCACCTTCCAAAGGAAGTTCTCGAGCTGGTCCTGCTTGAGCTTCAGTTCGCCTTTGTATGAGATGCCGGCGTATACCATGCCTGGTACCGTCGGACCGGGTTCGATGCGGTCGGGCGAGGGCGAAACCACTTCGACGAGCCTGGCTTTGACGAAACGGCGTTTCTGCTCCACGATTTCCGCGCGGACCTTCTCGCCCGCGAACGCGCCGGGCACGAAGGCGACGCGGCCATCGCCAAGGCGTCCCAATCCGTCGCCGCCATATACGTTCTTCTGGATGTCGAGTTCTACTGTCATTTATCTGCCGTCATCTTTGCTCTTGATCTCGGGGCCGAGAAGTTTCTGCACTCCGGTGATATCGCCAAAGTATTGTTCGCTCCACCTGTATAGCGGATAGCCGTGCGTCTTCCTGAACGCGATAAGCTTCTCCGTGTTTGCCTTGGATTTGTGCGCGACCGCGTCGAAGAACACTTTGGCGTGTTCGTGCGCGACGCGAAGCCGTTTGACCAGCTCGCGTTGCGGCGGCGGAAGGTCTTTCGCCTCTGCGGCGGCCACAAAGCGTTCTGCCGCGGCGAAGTCTTCGGCATGATAGTATTTGCCGAGATTCCACGCAAGTCCCCGTCCGAAGTTGAACCACTTCCCCTTTCGCGTTATCTCTTCGATATCGGGTTCGAGACGCTTGTTCCATACTTCCTCGCGCCAGAAACGGTAGTACGACTTTACATCCTCTGCGGCCGCGCCGTAAGCCTTGAAGTAATGGTCTTCCCAATAGGAGAAAGGTTTGGCCGGATCCTGCATCGCATGGAATAGCACATAGCGCTCAAACCACTCGAAACCGCCCTTCTCCGGCTTTCTGGCGTCATAGTCGAAACCGATCGCGCCTGCACCGACAAGGTATTGCAGTATGCCGTAGAAGTGTTCTTCGCCGCCGACGGGAAGATACGGGCAGATGTAGTAATGGTGGCGGTTGGGCCGGTAGAAGAAATTCCTGACGCCTGTATTCTTCCAGGACTGTATGTAGTCGGCGACATACTTGTCGCTGAAGATCGTCGGCACGGCGCCTATGACGGTCGCAGGATCTGGACGCTGCATGCGCGGCGCGTCCTGCGTGGCGTTGTAGGCATAGTAGCATATCTTCACGTCGGGACGGTACTTTCGCGCGGATTCGAGCACCCTGTTTCCGAAATAGACATAACGGTCGGCGTAGTGGGTCTCCCACTTTGGATCGACATTCTCAGGAACGACGTCAAGCGCCGTGCAGGCGGGGCAATGGCAGGACTCCTGGCCGGGAACGTCGTTCTCGCAGAGGTTGATGTAGTCCGGCTTGCCTTCTTTGATCCAATTGGCTACAATCTGCGCGACAAGTCCGGTCGAAGTGCAGCACATCGCGACACGCCCCGCGTTCTTCGCCGCCGCATATTCGGCTATGTTACCCATCAGATCGGAATCTTTGAGGCGGCTTGAACCACGAAGACCGTCCTTTCGCATCGCGAAGTACTCGCGATGCGTTTTCCCGTACTTCTTCCAGTATTGCGTGAAGGCGTGTCCGTACACAGGGGCATTGTGCTGTCCGCCGCGCATGCGGTGGCTGAAGACCTTGCCCGACGCACGTATGGTACGTATATTTAATCTGGGCGCCCACATGCCGTTGGTGCATGAAAGCGTCAACGGATTCTGCACGGTATAAGAGATGAAGTCGTCTACCGGCCAACGTACGCCAAGGGCATTTTCCAGGAAGTCAATCACGGCGAAACCGACGTGACCGCTGAACACGGTCTCGGCGGCGGTCGATTCCCAGGCGCACGCCTCCTGATTGCCGTCTATGACCCCAGGCGCGAAACGGAACACGTAGGAACCGGGCATGGCCTTGTCGACGATCTGTACGTCCACGCCGCCGATCAGCGCCAGGTGCTGTTTGAGTTCCTCGGCAGCGGCGCGCGTTTTTGCATCCTTGCCGGCGACAAGTATCTCGCTCTTCGCCGGATCGATGATGACTGCCGCAGCCGGTTGCGGCAGGGCGATCTGCGCTTCGGCGCAGGCGATGCCGCACAGGAGGCACCATATCCAGATAAACGTTGTCGATCGTGCCGTCATGCCAATTCCCGTGTCATTCGTACCTGAGACAGTCTATCGGGTTCAGTTTGGACGCACGATAGGCGGGATAGAAACCGAAGAACATTCCCACGAAAGAAGAGAACGCAAGCGCCCATGCGGCGGAAACCATATCTATCGCTATCGGCCATTTCAGGAGATCGCCGAAGAAGAGGGCCAGTCCCACGCCCAATGCCACACCGATCGCGCCGCCCACGGTGGAAAGTATTATGGATTCGAGGATGAACTGGCCGAGGATGTTCACGGGCGTCGCGCCGATGGCCATCCGAAGCCCGATTTCCTTGATGCGTTCCGTTACCGACACTAGCATGATGTTCATGATGCCGATGCCGCCCACCAGAAGCGAGATGGATGCCGCGATCGTGAGCAGGACGGTCATGAGTTTCGTCGTGGAACCTATCGTGTTCATAAACTCAGTGGGATCGCGCGTCTCGAAGTCGTCGTCCTGATAATCGGCCAGCCGGTGACGTTGGCGCAAGAGAGCGGTGAGTTCGCGTTTCGCCTCGTCGAGCATGTCCATCGACCTTAGCGATATGTTCATCATGTTGATGTTGTTGAAGGTCGATCCCTGCAGCACGCGCTTGACCGTAGTATATGGAGCGAACACGCAATCGTCCTGGTCCTGACCCCAGCTGTTCGCGCCCTTCGTCTCCATGACGCCCACGACCTTGAACGGCATGTTACGCAGGCGTACTGTCTGCCCGACCGGATTTTCATCGCCGAAAAGATTGTTCTTCACCGTCGCGCCTATCACGCACACGCGCGAACAGCGGCGTTCCTCGGTTTCGTCGAAGAAGCGTCCGTCAAGCACGTTCCATCCGCGGATCATCGGGTAATCCGTGGATACGCCCTGCACGCTCGACGACCAGTTGCGGTCCTGGCGTATCATCTGCAGGGAGGCCCGCACCATGGGCGAGACGGCCTGGACAAGATGCGAAAGCTCCTTCTTGACCGCCTTGGCGTCTTCGGCCGTCATGGTCTGGCCCTGTCCCATGCCACCGTGGACTGGCCCGGAGTTGTGTCGCTCTGGGAAGACCATCAGCAGGTTGTTCCCCATGGAGGAGAGCTGCTTGACCATCATGGTCTGCGAACCCTTGCCGATCGCAAGCACGATTATGACCGCCGCGATGCCGGCGATTATGCCAAGGCATGTCAATATCGACCGCGTCTTGTTGCGCAGTATCGCCAGTATCGACACCTTGAAGATCATCCACAGGTTCATTTGCGATCATCCTTGATGAGTTTCCCGTCGCGCATTACGAGGTGGCGCTTTGCGTAGGCGGCGATATCGTCCTCGTGCGTGACCATGACTATCGTTATGCCTTCGTTTGAAAGCTCGGTGAAGAGATTCATGATCTCGATGGACGATTTGGTGTCGAGGTTGCCGGTCGGCTCGTCTGCGAACAGGACGGGGGGCTCGTTCATCAGCGCACGCGCAATGGCGACACGCTGCTGCTGGCCGCCCGAAAGCTGCGCAGGTGTATGCGTGCCGCGTCCGCCCAATCCTACGCGCTTGAGCAGCTCCAGCGCGCGGCGGCGACGCGCCGAACGACCCAGCCTGCCGAGATACAGGTCGGGCAGCTCGACGTTCTCTATGGCGCTCGTGCGCGGCAGCAGGTTGAAGCTCTGGAACACGAAGCCCAGCTTGCGGTTGCGTATGTGGGCAAGCTCCGTGCGCGAACGGCGCGCGACCTCTATTCCATCGAGCATGTAGCTGCCCGAGGTGGGCGTATCCAGGCAGCCGAGAATATTCAGCATCGTGGACTTGCCGGAACCTGACGCGCCCATGATCGCCACGAATTCGCCGCTGTCTATCGACAACGACACGCCGTCAAGCGCATTCACCGGCTCTTCGCCGATGGCGTAGATCTTCTTGAGGTCGCGTATTTCGATCAGGTGAGCCATCGATCAACCCTTCGGCGCGGGCGCCGTGCCTCTATTCTTGTTGCGCTTCGGCGGCTTTGGCATGAAAGGATTCGTCTGGCCGTCAGCACTCGCCGCCTGCATGAGGCTGGGCGTTTCGTATCCGAGGACGACCTCCTTGCCCTCCAGCGATGCCGGTCCCTTTATCTCGGTGAAGGCATCATCCGAAATGCCGTCGTCGACGACTATCGATTCAAGTTTCCCGGCGGCGTTCTGCACCCACACCTTCTTCACGCGGCGTTGTCCGGGCTGGCGGGGCGCCTCCGGTTCGTTGGCCGTGCTCTCGGCGATCTCGCTTTCCTTCGGACGGAACCTGAACGCGGCCGATGTCACGGCAAGCGTATTCTCGGCACGGGCCGTCTCCACCGATATATTGGCCGTCATGCCGGGGAAGAGCATTTCGTCCGGATTGTCCGCCTCGATGATGATCGGATAGGTGACGACGTTGTTTGTCGTCGTGGCATTCTTGCGGATCTGCACCACCCTGCCCCTGAACTTGCGCCTGTAGGCGTCAGCCGTGAACGTGACCGGCTGCCCTACCTTGATGGAACCGACATCAGCCTCAGGCACGGTGGCCTCGACCTGGATCCGCTTGAGGTCGGTGGCGATGTTGAGCAGCGGAACGGCATTCATCGACGACACGACAGTCTGTCCCTCATCGACGGAACGATCGATGACTATTCCGTTCACGGGGCTGACGATCGTGCAGTATCCCAGATTGGCCTTGGCCTGGTTTACCGACGCCTGGCTGCGCTCCACGCTTGCCTTCGCGGCGTCAAGCGACGCCTTTGCCGTGTCGCGCGCCTCCAGCGCCGCATCGTAGTCCGCTACCGGACTCATCTCCTTGTCCACAAGCTTCTTCTTTCGCGCCAGGGTCTTTTCCGCGAGAACGAGCTGCGCCTCGCATTTCTTGATGTTCGCCTCGTTGGAGTGCAGTTCGCCAAGCGCGCTGCGGTAGTTGGCCTCGTAGACAAGCGGATCGATGAGCGCGACGACCTGGCCGTTGGTGACGACCGAATTGTAGTCCACCAGCAGCTTTACGATCTTTCCGTTCACCTGCGCGCCAACCTCGACCTCTTTGATCGGCTGTATCTTGCCTGTGGCGTCAACCGTACGCACGATGTCGCTGCGGACTACGGCCACCGTGCGGTAGCGCACCGTCTGCGCCTCCACCTTTTTCGCGGTGAAAGTCTTCCAGCTCCACCACCCGACCGCGCCCAGCAGCGCCAGCACAACTATCCACTTGATGATTTTGACGAACATTACCAGCTACTCCCTTACATTTTTCTTTTTACATTCTACAGTTTGGATTCCACATTCTCATTCGTATTCCACGCCTGCGCCAGTGAGGCGCACGAGCACGGCCTCTGCAATCTGTCCGGCGTAGAACGCCTTTATCCGGGCCCCCTCCGCTTCGGAGAACGCCGACGCCGCATCGGTGAAGTCGATGCGCGAGGCCTCGCCCACACGATACTGCGCGATGACGTTGTCAAGGTTCTCCCTTGCCTGCTTTACCTGGACGCGGGCG
>JAEEGL013688773.1_pt1 | contig 12475 bp, 9 predicted proteins | sample 9134231 | NCBI WGS metagenome assembly JAEEGL01 (sample SAMN16246548, study PRJNA631951) | gut metagenome | biome: gut microbiome; feature: rumen; material: fiber-attached | host: Bos | place: Iran: Karaj | collected 2018-10
CTATATGTTGTTGTTGCTGTTGCATTTTGTGTACTTGTATGAACACAATTATGTCCACTTAATGTTCCACTTGAACAGCTATATGTTGTTGTTGCTGTTGCATCTACTGTAGATGTAGATACACAACTTTGTCCACTTAATGTTCCGCTTGAACAACTATATGTTGTTGTTGCTGTTGCATCTATAGTAGATGTTTTTACACATTTACCATTACTTAAAGTATATCCACTTGGACAAGTAGTAACTGGTGTAGCAGTAGCATCTATAACATCAGTTGCTCCAACTATACACTTAGTACCACTTAATGTTCCACCATTTGGACAAGTATAAGTAGTATCTTTCTTAGCATCATAAATTCTGTAACAACTTGAACCATTTTGAGTATATCCACTTGGACATGAATATTCTTGAGTTGCAGTTGCATCAGTTATAGTTACACAATTAGTTCCTGATAACGAACCGCCATTTGGACAAGTATAAGTTGTTCCTCCAGGTACATATGTAGCTGTATATGTTCTTTCACATTTTGTTCCACTTAATGTATATCCTTCTGGGCAAGTATAAGTTGTTTGATCAGTATGTTCAGTGGCATCTGTATACTTAATACAGAATGCTCCATTTTTAACATATCCATCTGGACAACTTAAATCTGTTCTAACTTTTGTTTTAATAGCATCAGCGTATTCCGTAAATTGTCCGCCTCCACTATATTTAGCATCTGTTGTAACTACTTGTCCATCAGAGTATTTAGGAGTTGCATCTATTGTAGCACCAACAGTAACCTTTATACATTTATCACTATTTTGAATATAACCAGCAGGACAACTATATACTGATTTAGTATAGTATACTGCTTTTCTATGTTGATACATTGTAATAGCTCTTTTATAAATAGCGCAATTACCAGTATCAGCATCTTTAACATTAGTACATCCACTATAGTCAATTTCTACATCTTCATCACTACTATTAGCAGCTACACTACCGGTACCAGATGTACCATCTTCATTTTCAGAACCTGTTCCAGATTCATTCTTAGTACCATCGTTATCTGTTAATACTGTAGATGATGATGAATTAGATCCATTAGTTGATAATGTTTCTAATATATATTCATCTTGACTACCACATACTAAACGTACTTTTAATACATAATCATTGATAGCATTTTTAGTAACTTGAACATTACTTGCTTTTTCATCACAATAATTTCTATCTTTATCAGTAAATCTGATAATCATATGGTTATCAACCATCTCTTTTAATGTCATTGATGATGATTCACCAACAACAGATGGTAATCTACTTCCTGTATAATATCTTTCAGCAGCATCTCTCATAGTGTTCATATTATTTGTATAAACACTATCATAGAATACTCCTAAATCATTTCTAGGAAATAACCATAAAAGTAAAATAATAAACAATACTATTAAAATAATCTTAATAATAATATCTTTCCAGTTAACACCTAATTTATAGGTTACATTACTTTCTTCGTACATCTTCAAAACCTCCTTTTTAATCTAACTTTAAAACCATTCCAGGTTCGCTTTGATGTAAATATTTGTTTTGATAATAATTTTCTCCATATTCCATATTTGATAAAGCATCAGCAAATGCATTCATTTGCACTACTCTAGCATAATTTGATATATCCATGATAGTTTCATCTCCATGTTCAACTACACCTTCGAAAACTTCAACTCCACCATCTATTAGGATATCTACTAAATCTTCTGCGCACATAATAGAATTAAATGTTTCTTCTAAAACATCTGTTAAGAATATATATACATTACCAACATTTTCTACATCTAATGTATATCCTATTTCCATCATGTTGTTTCTCATCTCTTGGCTAGCAAGAACTTCTGTAATTAATACCATTCCATCTTTATCAAAATCTTTAAGAGTATAATTAACTCCATCTATTACATATCCATTACCACATGCCATAGCTATAATTGCTAAATAAGCTTCGTTATATATTGCAATAGTTTCTTCTCTAGATGTTGTTTTATACATAGCATTAATCTTATCAGCAAACCACTTGATAAATGGATAAGTGTAACTATCTTTCATTACTAGAATACTTAAATCTAGATTTTCTAATACATTTTCATTATTTGCTATATCTTCTTCAGTTATTACTCCATCATCTGCTCCAGGATTAATAGCTTTATAATTAACATCTTGAACTAAATATCTATCACTTGCTATTGAAACGATAAATTCAATCCACAAATCATTAATATATTTTGCATCTGCATCATCTTCAGGTACATATGCACCATTTATATACTTGATTATATCTATAATCTCTTCTACACTATATTCTTGACAAGTATATGGATTAAATATTACCATTCCTCCATATCTTTCGTTCATAGCATGGAAATGATTATAAATTATCATTGCTCTTTCTCTAACCTCTTCGTCATTTGAAGCATCTCCATAATTCTTCATTGTATGATCTAATCCAATGTATCCAACTGGAGCAACACCAGTATATAATTCATCAATTACTTCCGGTAATTCAACTTCTGCTAGACAATTAACGGTTTCATCTTCAAACATTTCTTCAACAACTGGTTCTAAATCTTCAGTATCTTGAGCTATAGATTCCTCAACTGGAGTTGCTTCACTAAGCATATTTGAAATATCTGCAAATTCATCAGTTGCTACTCTTTCCTCTGGTTGTTCTAAAGTCTCTTCTTCAACTTCTTCTGGAGATTGAACTTCTACTTGTTCTTCTTCACCAGCATCAAATTGCCAAGTGAATCTTTCAAGCATTAAAGCTTGAACATCATCACTAACCTGAACTGCCCCCACTTCTGCACCAACAGATTCTGGTGTTTCTTCTACTGCTACCGATTCAGCTTCTCCTTGATATGCTTCTGGTGCTAGTGCACTTTCATGATACACACCATAGGCATCTACGAAACCAAACTCGTCTCCCTCAACGTCAACTCCACTAGTAGCTTTTGCTTTAGACATAGCTCCACTACCAGTAGCTAAAATAATAAATGCTACAACTCCTGAAGTTAATCTAACGAGGAACCTTTTTGCTTTATCTGCTAGTTCTTTTCCTGGCTTAACGGAACAAACTTTTAACATACTTATACCCCCTAAACAAACAATTCTCCTCAATTTGAGACATACCTTAACACACACGATATAAAAAGTCAACTTTATCATACGCTTTCAGGTACTATTTTTCCTTATTGATATATAAATTTTATCACCACAAAGCATAATCGTCAAATTTATGTACACTATTTTAAAATAATTTTGATATTTTTAATATTTATGATATAATATCATAGCAATTATTGGGGTAGTCATGGTTTCGACATGCTATTTCTAGATATGGATGCAAGTGGTAGGAATACCTTAAATTCAAAAATAAAATTAAATGACGAAACTGATTATAGTTTCGCTCCTAATGCTTTAGCATTCGCCTAAGAATAGGTGTGGAGCACTCTAGATTATTTCTATCTGTTGGATAATATAGGGTTAATAAAAGCAGAGTATATTAATAAGTAGTCTAAGGCTTATTAATGAATAATTAATTAGACTAGTTAAGGATGTTGGTACGTTATAGCCGTCGCCTTAATGAAATTATAAATCTAACTAAACTTGTAGATTCTGTATTATAGGGTAGTATGGACAGGAGTTCAATTCTCCTCTACTCCACCATTTGATTATTATAGAGCTCAATTTATTATTGAGATTCATTTAAATAAAGAAGCAACAAAATTGCTTCTTTTTAAGTACCACAATTTGCTATAATATATTAAGAGGTGTATAAAAATGGATATATGGGAAAAGATGTATTTAAAAGCCAAAGAAGAATATCATCCAGAAGAAATATCACCATTTATAAATGCTCATCATGTAGTATGTGCTATTGAAAGTGAAAAAGGAAATATTTATACTGGCTTTTGTATAGAAAGTGCTAGTGGTGTTATGAACTTATGTGCTGAAAGAGTTGCAGCATTAAATATGTATATAAACGAAAAAACTACTATTATAAAAAGATTAATAGCATTTAGAAATAATCCTCCCAAAGATGGTGGAATGCCATGTGGAGCTTGTAGAGAATTCTTAATGCAACTAGCTTATGAAAATAGAAATATGGAAATACTAACAGATTATGAAACAAGAAAAGTGGTTTTATTAAAAGAAGTAATACCAAATTGGTGGGGAGATAAAAGATATAATAAGAATTAAAAAGATCAATCATCTAAGATTGATCTTTTATTATACTAATTCTTTTCTCTTATAATGAATATAAGTTAAAGTAACCAATACTATCGTAATTACTATTGATAATACTATATATATTATTTTAACACTATTGTTTAATATTACTCCCCTAGTATCAGCTAAAGTATATACAGAAAAATACTTAATAAATCTAACTTTATCACTTAATTCTGATACTGTTAATAATATATAACTTATAAACACAATAGCTAGATTAATAGGCAACACTTTCTTGGTTTTATGAGTAAATGAAGAAATAAATAATGCTAAACTAAATATTACAATATTAGAAAGTATCGGAGTAATACTGAGTATAATAAACGTTTTTTTATCAAAATCTTCTAATATACTTAAGCAAATAAAATTTGCTATTCCAAGAAGTAAAATCATTAATACAACATATATTAATCCACTTACTATTTTACTAATTACAATCTGACTTCTTTTAACTGGCAAAGAATGCAAATACTCTATCGTCTTATCATCCTCTTCTTTAGTTAAAATACTACCACCTAACATGGCTGAATAAACTCCTGTTATTAACAGAATAAAAATAAATCCTTCCGTTTCCATCCAACCAAAAGCAGTATCAATATGTGTTATATCTAAGTTAAACATCTTTAATACATCTTCAGGGAATACTTTCATCAATTCATTAATATTGTCTATATTTTCAGAAGAAATAAAAGTACTATATAGGAGGAAAACTAAAGCAAATAATACAATTAATACTATTGTCCATAATATAAAACTTTTAAAATTATATTTTAATTCTCTCTTAATCATATACATTCTCCTATTTATAGTAATGTAAGAAAACATCTTCTATAGGCGTTTCCTCAATTAGTATTTTTTCCAAATGATATTCACTTAACTCTTTAATTAATGTATTAGGATCCATATTAGTATTAAACTTAACCATATTATCTATAACTTTAGCATCAATATTTAATTTCTTAACTATCTTATCTACATCCTTAGATTTAATAGTAACAGATAATAAACACTTTTCTAATAATTCTTCTATTCCCTCTGTTTTAATTAACACACCATCTTTAATTATTCCAACTCTATCACATAATTTAGATACTTCACTCAATATATGCGTAGAATATAAAATAGTTGTTCCTTTCTCCTTCTCACTTAATAATAATTTATTAAATCTATCTTGCATAATTGGATCTAATCCACTAGTAGGTTCATCTAATATTAATATTTTTGGTTCATGCATCAAAGAAAGAACTATACCAACCTTTTTTAAATTACCTAATGATAAATCTTCTATCTTTTTACTTTCATCTATTTCAAATAGTTTTACTAATTCTTTTCTTCTTTTTTTTAGATTCTTATCATAGAACTGTTCATGGTAATCAAAACACTTTTTAACAGTAAAATCACTATATAAATGTATTTCACTAGGTAGATACCCTATAATAGATTTTGTTTCTACATCATCTTTTAAAAATTCTTTACCGTTAATTAATACACTACCACTAGTTTTATTAATAACATTCATTATAGATCTAATAGTTGTTGATTTACCGGCTCCATTAGGTCCAATAAAGCCAAAAATCTCACCTTCTTGTATTTTAAAAGAAACATCTTCTACTCCTCTAATAGAACCATAATATTTTTTTAAATCTTTAACTTCCAAAACAGTTTTTATATTAACATCTCCTTTCGACATACCCACCTCTATTATACAACAATTAAATCTTTTATTGTCTAAATCTACAATCAATAGTATAATTTAAACAGGCCGACTTAGCACAGTGGTAGTGCAACGCCCTCGTAACGCGTAGGTCACTGGTTCAAATCCGGTAGTCGGCACCACTTAATGATTATTACTTTATAAGAATATATATAAACAAAAACTAGCCAAATAAGACATTTTATGGTATTATTAATATGTATTCATGCCGAGATAGTTGTAACGTTAAAACGTATGCATTGTCTGCATAAATTGACTTGTTAAACTCAGTCTCTCGGCACCAATTAAAGAATTAGCATACTAACCAAATAGTATGTTATTTTTTTGTTTAAAAAATCCTTTTTCTTTGGTATAATTGTTATATATGATAGTAAGGAGATAAGGTGTATGGATATAAAAGAAACACAACTATATATTGTTACACAAGAAAATGGTATACATACAGAAGAACCAATTACCATGAAAGTATTCAATAACTTTCAAGATGGTAGTCAATTAGTTCAACTAAATGAAACTGTTTTCGGCGTTTATAAAAACCATAGCACAGATCCTAAAACAGCATATATAGATGACTTAGATATCATCAAATCTGATCTAGCAGAGCTATTAGATATCAGCCATGAAAATAATCAAAGAATAATATCAGAAGAACAAAATCTAGGTATTTTTACTGAATTAAATTATAGCCAGAACATAGAATCTAGAATTTCAATAACAACAATACTACAAAATGTTATTAATTCTATTAATAGTGGTAAACTAGATAAAACAAAAGCTTCTTATTATAATAGAGTATTGAATATGCAAAATGTATCAGCTAATAATCCTATTGAAGATGAAGAAGCTATAAAAGATATTATTGATTTAGGTATAAATGCCTTAAAAGATAAAATAGAATTAGAAACTAATACACCAATGGGTTTACAAAACGAAAAGAACATAGAAAAAAGCTATATAAGAATGATACTATTCGATTATATAGTTAATAGAAAATACCGTAGTTATGATTATTCTATTATTACTACTCTAAATGCTAATAATACAGTTACTTGGGAAAAGTATTATTTTGCACCTATATCTGTATCTAATTCGTTAAAAAAAGATAATGAAATAGCAGATGGTACATACGTATTAAATAACAAATATATTAAGAAAGAAAAAATACTAAAAGTACTATACAAGTATTACTATGAAGACATCAAAAGAATAACAGAAACATTTACAGATGCTATAAAACTATATAATGATGCATTTGCAAGAATAATATATAATAATACTGACTTAGCAACAGCTAAAGATATAGAAGCAAAATTAAATAAAAATATAGAAGAAATTATTAAAGAACAACAAGAAAAAGAATCAAAGGAATTTAAAGAGAAAAAACTTAATAAAGTTGAAAGAACAATGGTAACACAATCTATAAATGTTAAAATAACAAACAAATTAGATTTAATCCAAAAGAAATATCCTGTTAATCTAAAAGAACATCCAGAACTATTAAAATCTTTAAATACAAATGAAAAGAACGAAAAAGTAAAACTAATAGTAGAAGAAGAAAAAAACAAAAAAAGTGGTTTTACAAATTCAATAGTTCTAACGTCTATAGTTGCACTAATCTGTGGAATAGGTGCAGGAATAGTAACTATGATACTAATAATAGGAAACTGAGTTTCCTATTTTTATTTTATTGATAAAACCAAGAAAAAATAATAAAATAAATTAGGGGGATACATATGAAAAAAAATATAATACTATTATTAATTCTTTTATTAACAGGTATATTAATCATCTCAAATATAAATACAAAAAAAGAAAATATTCAAACAAATGAAATAAAAGAAACTAAAAACAAAAAGAAAAAGAAAAAAATTAATAACGAAATAGATTTTAAACAGTTTCAAAACTATTTAAAAAAAGAAAAAGTTTACACTTTTGCTATAACAGATAGCAATTCCAATATTTTCTTGAAATTCACAGAGTTAATAAACACAATGTCTACTAACAACAATGAAAAAATATACATATTAAAGATAGATAAACTAAGTAAGAAAGAAAAAGCTAAATACTACAACATTGCTAAAGAATTATCATCTTTAGAAAGTAATTTTATTATTAAAACATATGACAACAAAATCATTCAAATTACAACATTTGACAAAGATAACATAGATAAGTTAATAGAAAGTTATAAAAAGGAGTAAAAAGATGAATAAAGTATATGAACAAATAAAATTATTTAAGAAAAAATATCCACATACAGTAACATGGTTCAGATTAAAAAAGCATTCCGAAGTTGTAAATAAACATCTAAATCCAGGAGAAATACCAATATATTGCTTTGCTGGTCAAAAAACTGAAAATATGTTAGATTTATTATCTACTTGCGTAGTATGTTTAACAAATCACAGAATACTAATAGGTCAAGATTTATTACTAGTAGGTTATAGTTTAGTATCTATAACACCTGATCTTTTTAATGACTTATCTGTTTATGAAGGTATCTTATGGGGACGAGTTACGATTGACACAGTTAAAGAAGTTGTTAATATTTCTAATATAGATAAAAGAGCATTACCAGAAATTGAAACAGCCATAACTAGTTTTATGATGGAAGAAAAGAAAAAGTACAAGACTAATGAAAATTAGTCTTTTTTTATAATATTATTTCCATATAATAAATGTTATAATATTAATAATAGGAGGCATGTAAAATGATTCTAAAAAAACCTTATGCATTCTTAATTAAACACTTTAAAATAATTAATTTAATATTATTAGTACCAACTATATTTATAACACTTAGTTTTAGCGATCTTAGTAATTACTATAAAAGATATGTTAATAACAATTTTGTTACATATGAAACAGGTGCTGCTGGTAAATATATAACACTATGGCTCCTTGGAGCAATTGTATTAATGATACTAATAGATATCTTAATATATATGTTGATGAAGAAAAAACAAAAAAAGACTAACTTCTATATGTTAAGTATTATCTATTACTTCTTATTATTTCTATTAGCATTTATAACCTATAATCACATGACAACTATTGATTTAGGTCAAATAGACACAACATCATCAACATTGATGAAAGACTTCTTAGGATTTACTACTATACCAGGGTATCTATTAATAGTTGCTACCCTATTTAATGGTATAGGGTTTAATATTAAAACTTTAAAATTTGATCAAGACTTAGATTTACAAATCACTGATGAAGATAATGAAGAAATAGAAATTGGCGGAAATGCTGATACCATAAGTTATAAAAACACTTTAATTCACATGCTAAGAGAATTAAAGTACTACGTCTTAGAAAACAAATTTGTCTTTATTTGTTTACTAGTACTTCTATTTCTAGTTATAGCATCAAATATATATATCAACGTTGAAGTTATGAATAAAAAGTACTCTATTAATAGTAAAATATCCCTATTAGATAATCTAATTCTAACAGTAGAAGATAGTTACATTACTAATACTGATCAAGGAGGAAATGTACTAGCTAAAGACAAATACTATATAGCTTTAAAAATCCGCTTAGAAAATATAAGTACAAGTAACGTATCATTAGATGCTAAAGATTTATTAATTAAAGGAAACGAAAATAGAAATCTATATCCTAGTTATGATAGAAGTTCTAACTTCTTAGATATAGGTAATAAATATCTTGGAGGATTCTTAACACCAAGAAAGATGAATCCTATCGATAAACCTGAATATAAATGCCAAACAGGTTATAAGATAAGTGGTAATAAATGTGTAAGAGGTAAAGATATTCAAGAACCAGAAATAATACACAACTATTCATGTGCAGATGGATATACTCTTAATAACGATGATAATGGCGAAACAAAATGTATAGAAGATGAAACTCATAAGATATATGTTTTAGCATATGAAATAAATAAAGAAGATATAAAAAAATCTTATGAATTAAAATTATTAAATCAAATGACAGATAAAATTGGTGACTTAAACCCAAGTTTTAAAATAATCAAATTTAAACCAAAGAATTTATTGAATAAAGAAAATATAGGTGAATACCGATATGGTTCCGATATAGATTTAAGCAAGACACAATTAAAAGACACAAAACTAAAAATAGATAATATTGAATTTTATAACAATTATCAATATGAATATGAATATTGTAAAACAAAGAAGAGTTGTGAAAATATTAAAGACGTAATAAATAGTAAAAGCGGAAGAATATTAGTCGTATTTGATGATAACATCATCTATGATGAAAGTACATCGTACTATATAAACTCTAAGAGAAATTTCTATGAGGATTTTGCTACAATAAACTATAAGATAGGCGAAAAAGAAATGTCATCTAAATTGAAAGACGTAACACCTCTAAACTTAAAAAATAAAAAAGTATATGAAACCTCATCTCTAGCTTTTGATGGAGAAAATAGATACATACAATTAAACTTCCGTAATCAAGCTATAAAAGTTTTACCATAAAAAAAGACGAAAGTCTTTTTTTCATGGAATAATAAGTAATTATTGACAATAAAAACCTATTATATTAAAATTAATACAGACGGAATAAATGGGGCTTTAGCCAAGCGGTAAGGCAAGGGACTGCAACTCCCTGAGCACCGGTTCAAATCCGGTAGGCCCCTCCAAAAAAAATAACGCTTTAAAAGCGTTTTTTTTTATGGATTATATTTCTTTTTTACATTCAAATTGTTACCATCAGAAGAGAATACAACATTACCATCTCTATTATTAGTAACAACATAAGACGATTTTGATGCACATTTACTTGTTATTGAACTCTTAGGTAAATTTCCACTATTTGTTAAGAAGACACAATATTCAGCATTAACCGTTCCATAAATAGAATTATCTGAATTATGATGAGCATTCTTATAAACATTTACCTTTATCTTTCCAGGATAAGCATTATTTGCAGCTTTTAAATTAGAAGCTACCGAATTATCACCTGTAAACAAGAAAGATTTTTTTCCATAATCCATTCTTAGAATTATTGAATTATAATTTTGTTTTACAGCTCCTCTATCCAAATTATTATATACTTTCATAGGTCCAATGCATTGGAACTTAGCACCTCCGAAAGAAAAAGTAGAACCCGGTTTCAAAACAGTATATTTTACTCCATTTAAGGATACATTTTGTTGCCCAGCAAAAATCTTAATAGTATACCAAGTACACGGAATTTTACCTGAACCATTACAAGTGTTATAACCAACATAAACCTGTTTGATACCAAATTTAGAAATAATTTTTGGCGCAGCTTCAACGTGATTCTTATGCGAATGTGAACCAAGATAATAATCAATTGATTTAACACCAATTTTATTTAAATAATTTATCTCTTTAGTTCCATCTCCTTTAAAGCCACCATCAATAAACATAGACTTGCCACCGGCTTTAATATATATTGCATCAACTCTAGAATTTGGATTAATAAAGTGTACTTCTAAATCTCCAGATATCTTATCATCTGATGAAGAAGGATCTGTCTCATCGCCACTATCAGAAGTTGAATCAGTTGAATCAGTTGAATCAGTCGAATCAGTCGAATCAGTACAACACTCAGTTTGTTCATTTTCTTTCTTTTTCTGAGCTTTATAAGTTTCAGAATTACCAGTTAGAGTTTGAGTCTGATTAAGCGATTCAGCATCTTTTTCAAGAGACAAATAATAATCATTTATATAATTATTACAAGTAGTAGAAAAAGGATATGTAAGGCATTGATTGCACTTTTCAAAACTATGTTTAGTATCGACAAGAGTAGAAATTAATTTACTAACAATTGTAGGGGCAATAAATACGAGCATAGCAATTAATAACTTAATAGCAATTGATTTAACACTAACTGAGGCTTCGCTAGAGCTCCCTTTCATAATTGTATTAAAAATTGGTTTAATAGCAAATATAATTAACAAAATAGGTACCAATATTTTCAATATATAAATAACTGATCCAGTCAAATGCCATGAATTAATAGTATTTATACATGCATCATCTGAAAAAGTTGTAGTAGCATCTTTCAATAAATATAGCATATCTATCACCGATATAAGTATAGCATTTTATATATAAATAGACAAGGAAGAGGGATTATTTTAAGGCAAAAAAAAACAGGCGACTACCTATTTTAGCGATAAACTATCTTCGGCGTTTATGTGCTTAACTACTCTGTTCGGGAAGGGAAGAGGTGTATCCACATAGCCATCGTCACCTGCGAATTTTGTTCTTTAAAAACAAGATAATGCTTTTAGGTTTTATAAATAAGATGATTAAAACCTCGTTCTATTAGTACTAGTCAGCTCAACGTATCGCTACGCTTCCACCTCTAGCCTATCAACGTTGTAGTCTTCAACGGAACTTACTAAATTAATTATGGGAAAACTCATCTTGGAGGGGGCTTCGCGCTTAGATGCTTTCAGCGCTTATCCCTTCCATACATAGCTACTCTGCGATGCAACTGGCGTTACAACAGATACAC
>JAEEGL013698204.1_pt1 | contig 12475 bp, 10 predicted proteins | sample 9134231 | NCBI WGS metagenome assembly JAEEGL01 (sample SAMN16246548, study PRJNA631951) | gut metagenome | biome: gut microbiome; feature: rumen; material: fiber-attached | host: Bos | place: Iran: Karaj | collected 2018-10
AAAGTAAAAATGACAGTCGCAAAACTGTCATTTTCAGAGAAGGTATTTCTTTCTTATGGGGTTATAGCAAAAAACTATAAATGTATTGGGGGTTACATGATGTATTATAGCAAACCCCCGTATATAGTCCACTAATATAATTAACAAATATCACAACGTGATTAGGTCTGTTTTGTTAATTTTGCACAAACAGTGCCTCGAATTCCTGCTGATTAATACGTTCCTTCTCGATAAGGAGGTCTGCGCAGGCGTTTAAAACACTGCGGTTTTCGAGGATTAAGCGCTTAGCCTCGGCATAGCACTCGTCGATGATGCTCTTAACCTCTTCATCGATCTCGCCTGTCATTCTCTCAGAGTAATTCTTGGCTCTCGCCATATCACGGCCGATAAATACTTCATCATCGTCACCGCCGTATGCGATGGTACCAATCTTCTCACTCATACCGTACTTGGTAACCATGTTTCTGGCTGCCCTTGTAGCTTTCTTGATATCGCTTGAAGCGCCTGTGGTAATATCACCAAACTCGATTTCCTCAGCGATACGGCCGCCAAGTGTCACCATAATATCCTGCTTGATTCTGCTCTTGGTAAGGAGCATATCGTCCTTCTCAGGAAGGGGCATTGTATATCCGCCGGCACTTGCTCCCGTAGGGATAATAGACACTGCATATACAGGGCCTACATCGGGAAGCACATGGAAGAGGATTGCATGGCCTGCCTCGTGGAAAGCCACAACCTTTTTCTCTTTATCAGATACGAGGTGGCTCTTCTTCTCAGTACCAACGCCTACCTTAATCAATGACTTCTTGATATCTTCATCTACAATGAACTTACGTTTCTCCCTGACAGCCTTGATAGCCGATTCATTAAGGAGGTTCTCAAGGTCTGCACCTGAGAAGCCTGCGGTAATCCTTGCTATCTCACTGAGGTTAACGTCTTCTGCGTAAGATTTATTTTTTGAATGAACATTAAGTATCTCTTCTCTCGCTCTCACATCGGGAAGGCTGACAGCAATCTTTCTGTCAAATCGTCCGGGACGGAGAATTGCGGGATCAAGTATATCCACACGGTTTGTAGCTGCGAGTACGATGATACCTGAGTTTTCCTCAAAACCATCCATCTCAACAAGGAGCTGGTTAAGAGTCTGCTCTCTCTCGTCATGGCCTCCGCCAAGTCCTGTACCACGGCGTCTTGCCACCGCATCAATCTCATCGATAAATACGATACAGGGTGCATTCTTCTTGGCATCAGCAAAGAGGTCACGGACACGGGAAGCTCCGACACCGACGAACATCTCCACGAAATCAGAACCACTGATTGAGAAGAAAGGTACACCTGCCTCACCTGCTACTGCCTTGGCAAGGAGTGTCTTACCTGTACCGGGATGACCTTCAAGAAGGATACCCTTGGGGATTCTCGCACCAAGTGCAGTGTATCTTGCAGGCTGCTTTAAGAAATCTACTATCTCTTCGAGATCTTCTTTTTCTTCATGAAGTCCCGCTACATCCTTAAATGTCTTGTTGGTTTCGTCAATCCTCTGGGCACGGCTTTTGCCAAAGTTCATCATACGGCTATTGGCACTGCCGCCGCCACCGGCACCTCCGCCGATAGTACCTGTAAACAGTATAAAGAGGAACATCACAACGCCTATACCGATGAGCACAGGGATAAGATAATCCATCCAGCTGCCCTCGTCAGCATTTGTCACATATACGGGCACGTTGTTCTCAAGACATAAATTAGCTATATCGTCAACGTTGGTCACGTGGGCAGTAACCTTTAATCCGTCTATAACAGTCTCAACCGTACCTGTCGGAGATACTGCTCCGGGATAGATGGTTACGACACTCTCCACCTCTTTACTCTCGATGGCATCATAAATCGTCTCAAGCGAGTTGTTGGCATCCTGCTTTGATGAGTAGCTGATCCAAATCGCCAGGAGGATAATCAGAACGAGTATCCAGAAGTATGCATTAAAACCTTTTTTCATAATATATTATTCTCCCTCTGTCTCCACAACGCCTATGTAAGGCAGGTTGCGGTATTTCTGGGCATAGTCAAGACCATATCCCACAACGAATTTATCGGGTACCTGAAATCCCGTATAATCAACTTTTACTTCATGAGTACGTCTCTCAGGCTTGTCGAGAAGCGTACAGAGTGCTATGGATGCAGGCTTTCTGCCCTTAAGCATCTCAAGGAGGTAGCTAAGTGTACGGCCTGTATCGACGATATCCTCAACTACAATGACATCCTTGCCCTCTATTGATTCATCAGTATCCTTGCCAACCTTGATAACTCCTGAGCTCACTGTACCGCTGCCGTAGCTTGATACAGACATAAAGTCGATGGTGACAGGCACTGTAATACGCTTGGCAAGCTCACACATAAAGAATGCGCCGCCGCGAAGGATTCCTACAAGGTGCACTGTTTTGCCTGCATAATCCCTGCTGATCTTGGCTCCCATCTCCCGTATTTTTTTATCAATCTCTTCCTCAGAGATCATCACTGAAATATTTAATTCCATAAAGTTTACCTCACCGGACTGTAATCTTTAGTATCTTATTAGTATTGCTGTCTATCCTTGCTCCCGCGCCGTCCCGCATGCCATAAATATATATGACACTGTGGCCATCGCAGATAACCGGAATACTTTTTCTCTCCTGCCTCGGAACCTTTTCATCCTTAAAAAATTTACCGAGGTCTTTCTTATCTCCTTTTTCGGAGATAATGAGATAATCGTCATCGTCAGGGTACCTGACGCACAACATATCTATTTTATCATAATCGAACCACTTTGTACTACTGTCTGTATTTATATTGAACTGCTTCGTATCAGATATTTTGTTAGCTTCGATTAACTCGAGACTGATCTTTATACCGTTAAAATCATATTCACCGGGAGCAGTCATCGTAATGCTGCCTGACGGGCATTCCTCTCCGGCATCCACATGCTTTAATGACACGCCGTCATACGTCCTCTCTGCCCTGATTCCATAGGGAAGGTCTGCGGACCGGCCTACCTGCTTATCGAATAAATCGGCTATGATCCTGATATGCTTTTTCTCTACGTCCTTTAGTGCTCCGGACAATTTTACGAATGATTTGTATAATACAGCCGACTGAATATAAGGATGGAGAATGTCGTATTTTTCTTTAATGATTTCAAGTGAGCCCGTGCCGGCTTTAACTGTATCTTTATATGCCTTATCGATTTCACCTGTAAGGTAATCGTTTGCAAGAGCCAGGTCCTCCGATACAGAGAACATATTTCGTAATGCTCCTGCATTTATATTATCCGTAACATATGGCAGGACATTGTGCCTTAACTTATTCCTCGTGTAATCGTCTGTAAGATTGCTCTCGTCTGTACAGTACTGAATCCCCCGGTCTGACAGGTATTCTTCTATCTCAGCCCTTGATACGCAAAGGAGGGGTCTGATGATATTGTCACGGACAGGCTTAATACCACAAAGTCCGTTTAATGATGAACCTCTGAAAAGATTGTGGAGCATGGTCTCCGCCTGGTCGTCCATATTGTGGGCCGTGGCTATACATGATGTTTCGCTGTCCCCTGCCTCTTTATAAAAGGCTTCATAGCGAAGGATTCTGGCTGCCTCTTCTGTAGAGAGTCCCTCAGCTGCTTTGCTCTTTACATCGACTTTAATTATTTTGCACGGCACACCGATTGTGTCACAATAATTTCTGACATATTCTGCCTCCATGTCAGCATTTTCACGAAGTCCGTGATGAACATGAAGCACGGACAGATTTAAGGTATCGCCATACAGGGTATGAACCACGTCAAGAAGACACATGGAATCGGCGCCGCCTGATACTCCAATTATGCAGGATGTACGGCCTTCAAGCATGTGTGTCTGACTGATATATGCAGTTATCTTTGATTGGAAATTAGTCATGTTATAAAAAAGACGCTCCCAGATTTTGGAAGCGTCACGTTGCGCAAGTTTACCGAATGATTACTACTCTTCCGGCTTAAAAATGATTTCGTCCTCATATACATAGCCGAGGACATCCTTGGCCACTTCCTCAGCGTACTTCTGAGTGTGGGTATATACTTCAAACTGCTTCAGTTCCTCTGTTCTGGCCTGCTCGTCTTCATACTTAACCTGAAGGGCGCTGACCTCTGACTCAAGCTTTGCCTTGGTGTCGTTTAAGTCATCACTCTTCATCTTCATAAATCCACAGAATACAACGGCTACAGCCACAATGATGATTCCCGAAGAAATGTTTATTTTGTTTTTTCTGAATGCAACCCGGCGATTCCTTTTCCTGCCACGCGTCCTTGCTGAAATTGCTTCCTGTCTCAAAATACTCTCGGTCCTTTTATACTGTTTTTTAATGATTATTATTCAGAGAAATAATTAGAAAAAATCCCTCTGTTTACATAATAAAATTATCCTTTAACAAAGTCAATAACCCTTGTAAACATTGGATTTGTGCCAAAACCGCAAAACCACAATATCTTGTGGTATATATTTTGTTCGGGCACAATTTTACAAAATTTCTTTCAAATCTTATAAAAATTCGTACATTTTTTCGGCATCTTCCTTATGAATTGAAGGATTTACCGAAAGGACTCTCACTTTGGTCTCCTTGTTGCCAAATGCCACAGTGATGATGTCGCCGCATTTTACTTCCAATGATGCCCTTGCCACCTTGTCGTTAACAAGGACTCTGCCTGCATCACATGCCTCATTGGCTATGGTACGGCGTTTTATAATTCTTGATTCCTTAAGATATTTATCAAGTCGCATTTTAATACCTCATAGTTCGTTTAATCTTATTTGAATTTCTTCCACATCCTCGGTGATAAGAGGATCAGCATGGGGAATATCTCCAGTCGTCCCGCAAGCATGTCAAATATCAGCACAAACTTTGACAAGTCGGAGAACTGTGAGAAGTTTCCTGCAGGGCCCACGACCTCAAGTCCCGGTCCTATATTTGAAAGGCATGCCACAACAGCCGTGAAGTTTGTGACTATGTCAAAACCGTTGGCTGCGATTATTAAGAGCGAGATGGCAAACACAGTCGCATACGCTCCGATGAATACAAGGACGCCTCTGATGATGTCTTTATCAAGGGGCTTGCCGTCCATGGTAACAGCCTTGACTGATCTTGGCTGAATGTATGAAGCTATCTCATTCTTTATTGCCTTGAATAAAATGACATATCTGACTACCTTGATACCACCACCTGTAGAGCCTGCACAGGCACCCATAAACATGAGGCTGACCAGGATTATCTTGGACAGTGGCGGCCATATATTAAAGTCCGTGGTGGCAAATCCCGTGGATGTCACAAGGGAGCTGACCTGGAAAGCTGCCTCCCTGAAGCACTCATACATGGAGCCGAATATGCCCTTAATGTTAAATGCGATGACAACTACTGATAAAAGAATTGCCGTAATATACCATCTGACCTCCTCTATCCTGAAGGCTTCCTTGAGGTTGCCTGCAATGATAAAGAAGTAAAAGTTAAAGTTAATACCAAAGAGTGCCATGAATACGGTGACAATCCATTTGATCTGGTCACTGTAGCTGCCGATACTGTCGCCCTTGATACCAAAGCCTCCCGTACCTGCCGTACCAACCGATGTGATGATTGCATCAAACACAGGCATCTTGGCAATAAGCAAAAGTACGAACATGATAAATGTCATGGTCGCATAAATCGTATAGAGAATCTTGGCCGTATCCTTAAGCTTGGGCACAAGCTTGCCTACCTGGGGACCGGGAGATTCGGCACGCATTAAATGAATGTTGCTGCCTCCGGCAAGGGGCATAATTGATAATATAAATACAAATACTCCCATTCCGCCGAGCCAGTGGCTAAGTGATCTCCAGAGGAGTCCCGGGTGGGACATTTTCTCAACGTCTGTTAATATACTTGATCCTGTAGTCGTAAATCCGGATACGGTCTCAAATAAAGCATCTGTAAATGAAGGAATCTCCCTTGAAATAAACAGGGGGAGAGCTCCGATGATACTTAAAAATATCCACGAGAGTCCTACTACGGCAAAGCCTTCCCTTGCGAATATCTGCTGTTTCTCAGGTTTCTTCCTGATGATAAGCAGACCTATAATTGCAAAGAATGCTGCCACGCCGAGATAATAAAATCCTGTGCTCTCCATATAGATGAGTCCGGTAAGTGCCGGGAAAAGCATGCCCACCGATTCAACCACAATAACCCATCCGATTATATAAATAATGACTGCTATATTCATTGGTTACTCCGATTTACTGAGCCAGGATATCCCTGATATCCTTAAGGCCTTTTCTCGTAGTGATTACGATGACGGTATCGCCCTCGTTAATCACCGACTGACCATTTACTATAGACATCTTCTTGCCCTTTATGATACAACCGAGCAGAATGTCCGGCTTTAATTTAAGCTGTAATACAGGCACACCTGCCACAGGCGAGTTCTTTGACACCTTGAATTCAAGGGCCTCAACCTTGTTGTCGACAATCTTGTAGAGAGTCTCAACATTACTCTCTCCGTAATCAATGGAGTTCTGTCTCGCTCTTGCGTAGCTGACAACCAGGTCTGCCGAAATATTTTTTGGCGTAATGATACTGCCGAGGTTAAAGTTCTTAACAATATCATTTGACGCGAAGTAATTAAGCTTTGTGACAACCTTGGCCTTGGAACACTTCTTGGCGTAAAGTGAGAGAAACATATTTCCCTCGTCCATACCTGTAAGTGATACGAATCCCTCGGCCTGCTCAATGCCTTCCTCAAGGAGTATCTCCTGATTAGTCGCATCGCCGCATATTATGGTAGCTTTGGGAAGCTGCTCTGCAAGGCTCTCGCATCGGTCTCTGTCTGACTCGATAATCTTGACTGCAACGCCTGATAAAAGGAGCTGCTGGGCAAGATAAAATGCTGTCCTGCCGCCACCTGCTATGATGCAGTCCTTGACCTGATGAGTCTCAACTCCTATTTTCTTGCAAAATACTCTGGCTGCCTGGGGTGAAGCGATGACATTAATCATGTCGCCTCTCTCAAGTCTGAAAATACCGTTGGGGATAATAACCTCATCACCTCTTGATACAGCGCAGATAAGGACATCTGTACCAACCTGTTTACCTATATCGATAAGGCTCTTGCCCTCAAGGATTGAGCCTTCAGCAACCTCAAATTTAAGGAGTTCCACACGGCCCTTGGCAAATGTATCTATCTTGTCTGCAGAAGGGAAACGCATGAGTCTCGCAATCTCCCTGGCTGCATCGTAGTCAGGATTTAATACAAGTGAGAGTCCCAGTTCTTCCTTGATGAACGGTACTTCATCGCTGTATCTCGGGTCTCTGACTCTGGCTATGGTACTCTTGATGCCGGCCTTCTTGGCAAAGAGACAGCAGAGGAGGTTAATCTCATCGCTGTCAGTGACAGCTATTAAGAGCTCTGTCTCAGAAGCTCCCGCCTCCGAAAGAGTTGCTGCCGATGCACCGTTACCAACATATCCCATTACATCAAAGCGGTTTGAAATATCAGTGACAAGGTCTGCCTTAAAATCAATTACAGTGACATCATGTTTTTCAAGGGACAACTGCTCGATAATCGAGATACCGACTTTGCCACAGCCGACTACTATAATTTTCATATCTTTTCTCCTGTTTTAAATCCAGAATCCCAGCGCTCTGGTTATCAGATATATAATAAACAAATGTACCGGGTAGAATGCGTAAAACAAATACTTAAGCTTAATTCCCCGCTCCCCGTTATATCTTTCCACAAACGGTGCAGCAACAGCCGCAAAGCCCTCTGCAAAATTACTCAGCATCAGTGCCAGGCAGCCTGCAAGGAATATCCATTTATTCGCATTGTTATTAATAAAGCGCTTAAACACATACATTACGGCTATGGCCAGGACACCTACTGATCCGTAGTCCGTCCTCATTAGTTCAGCCAGCACTCCGAATACGCCGACTGTGATGACAATTATAATACCTTTTACTATAATATGACAGTTTTTAAGCTTTTCGGCTTTTAATGCCTCGTCGATTACCCATATGGCAAGGAGTCCCAGCCACAGCGTGAAATACACATTCTGGTAACCCCAGTAAATAACTTTGCCCCCAAGCATCAGGTCAAAGGGTATCTCTGATATTACACCGAATAAAAACAGTCTGACAGCATACTTAACTCTGCTTCTCGTATGAAGGAGTCCCTCTACTATCATGAAGCAGAATATAGGAAATGCTATACGGCCTATACACCTGAGGACCATGTCGAGATTATATAGGGTTCCGTGGGCAGCCATCCAGTTTCTATACTGTTCTTCAGTCTTTACTGTATTAAGACCGTACCATGTCATCATCCTCTCAAGTAAACCCGCACCGATATGGTCGATAAACATGGTGACGATGGCTATGATTTTAAGGGTGCTCTCTGTTAAACCCCACGGCTTTTTATTTTCCTCTGATAACGACTGCATTTTTTCCATCCGGGAAATCTCTCTTTTCTGTACATGTAATGTAAACTATCTGATACTCATCTGACAGTTTCTCCATCATATCAAGTCCCTGCTTTAATGAGTAATCGTCAAGATTATTAAACGGATCGTCCATTATGATAAAGGGCTTCTCCGCTTTATACATGGCATCAACCATACTCATTCGCATGCATATACCCATGGCATCCTGCTGACCGTCGCTAAAGAACACTTTCGTCTTTCTGCTACCGCCATCCTCCTTAGTGAGGTCCATGTTCATGTCGATATTGTAATTCTCAGGATCTTCATTGGTCAGTGTCTTAATAAATTTCCTGAACGCACTCTGGACAGGACCGATATATTTCCCGATGAAATTCTGCTTGGCCTGAGTGATACATTCCATGGTCTTTTTATAAAGAGCTTTCTTCGTCTTTAATGTATCACGCTCTGATACAAGGTCAGCCATCTCAGATACTGATATCTCGATCTCCTCAAGACGCTTCTCCTTATCTTCTATCTGATGCCTGTACTCCTCTTCGTTTCTCTTATTCTCAGAGAGTTCTTCCTCAAGCTTTAATCTGGCAGCATCAAGTTCTGTGACAGAAATATTTTCGGCAGGCTTCTCAAGAGCAAGGAGTGACTCGTGCTCAGGATACTCGTCCTCAAATTCTTTCTTGGCAGCGAGGGCCTTATCAAGCTCTTCTTTGGCATTCTCGTATCCGGCGAGCTTCTCTGCCATATCCTTAAGTGACTCTGACGGATTGTCCGTACTGTATCCTCCTGAGCGAAGGAAGTTCTCTGTGCCGAGAACTGTCTGTCTGTATTTCGCACTTATCCTTGTATATTCACTGTGACGCTCCGAAAGTCTCTCATATGTCCGGACTTTATTGTAAAGCTCATTATAAATATCCATCATATCGGATGCAGATGCGTCAAGGGGAACGGCATGTCGATGCGACCTGCACATTGTATCTATACCGTCAAATATTTTCTTTCTCTTTTCAAGAAGTTCCGGTGTATCATCACGGGATATCTTCTCAGAGAGTCTCCTGTACTCCTCTGCATCATTTCGCATGTTGAGGAGCATGAATGTTGCCTGGCCGGGATTGTATCTCTGGCCTGTGCTCTCCATAAATTCTCTTAGCTCATTATCGATACTGTCTGCCTTTTCCTTGATGGCATCGCGCTTTGCAGCCAGTTCTTCAAGGGCAGGGTCCTTAACCTCCTTGTCCTTAAGCGTGCCACGAAGGAATGTAAAGAGCATGCCGACGCAAAGCATGGGGACGCCTATCGGTCCAACAAAAACAAACAATGCCACACCGGCAAGAAAGCTGAACACGAGTAACGCCGTGTAGAATCTTCGCTTATGAATATTCTCGGCAATGGCTTTATCTATATCTTTATTAAGGGCTTCCTGCCTTAATGAGTATTCACTTTCAGTCATCTGGAGCTGCTGTGCATAATCGGTACGGGCTGATGACATATCGATGTACTCATCGATAACCGAAGGAGCAGGAATATTGCTGTTGTATCTCGCCTCTAATTCCTCAAGTCTGTCCCTTCCCGAATATGTCTGCTTGTTTGCTTCTATCATTTTATCAAGGTCGTCTATCTCTTTAATGTCGCTCTTTAAGAGATTGAAGTGCTCATCGGTGGGTGCCCCGTAAGAGAACATCTCCGTGAGCCCTATAAGAGTGTCATTCTCCTCATCAGTAAGGCGGAGGGAATCCATCCTGCCCTTAAGCTCCATGCATGATGAGTACTCTTCCTGATAAGACGATATGTCGCTCTTTTTCGGTACACCGTTTGGAAATGCAAGTTTAAGATTGCTTAACTTATCTTCACGCTCTGTAACTGATTTAATGAGATCAAAATATCTGTCTTTCTTGGCATACATATTCTGAAGCTCACTCTCAGCTGAAATACGGCCGACTGTCTCTGATATTTTTTCGGTAATTTCTTTTCCCTTTTCCCTTACCTGCTCATATTTCTCTGTAATGATATCGAGAGATTTAAGCAGGGGCTCTTTCTCATTACATATTCTCTCAAGGTCCGATATACGGCCTGCTATCTCGTTTAATCTGCCCTTGGTCCTGCCTGACTCAATGGCCTTCATGGCTGTATCAAGAGCCTCTATGGCTTTGTCAGAATTATTTATGTCATCACGGACGCCCTCGACGTTGCCCATCTTGGCTCTCACATCATCGGTGACCTCATCATTCCTGTCATTGTGGGCAAGATATACTGTCCTCTCAAATGACTGGGCATTTATCAAAAAGAATGTCTCTCCGAATGATTTGCCGTAAAGCTCATAGGGCAGGCCGGTTACTGTATCGATGACCTGTCTCGTATCCTCTCCCTGCTTCTTGCCAAATACTGCAGTCAGTCTGTATATACGGCCGTCAGCCTCAACCTCGAGACTGCCTCCGTAGTTATCAGCCTTGTTCCAGGGCCTAAAATACTTTCTCTCATTCTTCTCTGCCTTCTGGGCGCTCTCGTTGTCAAAGCCAAAGAGCATGACACGGATAAACGCAATCAGAGTGCTCTTGCCCCAGCCGTTGTTGCGATTGATGACATTCACACCCTCGTTAAATGCAATATCGATATCAGACAGACATCCAAAATTGTTTATGTGACATTTAATCAGTTTCAATTAACATACCCCGTATCAGTTCTTTAATGAATCAGGATTGGCAAGAAGCGATATGCCAAGCTGTATAATGGTACCCTTGTCATCCTCACTGATATCAGACGCATCCCTCACAAGATTTACGAACTCGCCTTTTAAGCTGGCATCAAGTGTAAATGCGTCATAATCTATTCTGACTCTCGTGAGCTTCTTGCACTTAAATGCAAAGAATCTCGTCTTAAATCTGTTTAAAATGTAGACCTCGTCTATCTCGCAGTCTACCTCGACATCGCCCTCTATATAGAGCTCAACCATGTCATCAGCTGTATATCCCGCCTCATCGAAAGCTTCCTCTATCATGTCAGTAGCCTCCGTCATCGACGTTGCTCCCGTCACATCGGCATGGCATATAAACGCATTCCTTGATGCGAAGGGCACGAATGTATCGGATATCTCACCGGTCTCCTCGTTAATGCCAAGCATGACAAAACCATGCTCTCCTGTCTCATCAAATCCCCTTGGTTCAAGACAACCGGGATAGCAGAATATACCTCTGCCATCAAGCTGCTGCCTGTCATATTTATGAATATGACCGAGGGCAAGATAATCAATTGATTTATTTTTTAAATCTGTGAGTGATATGGCATCCCTGTCTCCATCTGCCCCAAATCTTAAAGCGTTACCGTGGAGCATGACAATGTTTATATCCGTTGCATCGAGGGCAAGGGAATCATAGAGAGACATATTGTTGTCTCCCGTAAGCTCTGCACCGCACACGACAACACGGCGTCCTATACGGTAATCCCTCCATTCCTTGTCAAAGAAATAGAGATTATCGGGAAGCCTGTCAAACTCAAGGGATAAATCTCCCTCGTCATGATTTCCTTTTAGATAATAAAATGAGATGTCCGGATTTTTGATGATGACATCCATCACGAGATTTTTCGCCATGCCGATGACCTTTGAGACAGGTCTGTCGAACATGTCGCCTGATATAAGCACAGCCTCTGCGCCGTTGTCTGCGGCGTAGTTAACCATGCGTCTGAATGACTCAAGGAGTTCGCTTCTCCGGAGCAAAGCCTGTTCATTAGTTAAGTTAGTCTTCATTCTCGAGTCAAGATGAAGGTCGGCTGTATGAATGATTTTCATTCCTTTATTTGTCCTTTACAAAAACCCATTTCTGCTGAATCTTGTAGCTGATGAGAAACAGTATTGTATCTATCACAATCTTAATTAAAGTCGGATGGATGAATGAGAGGAGGAAGTGTACTCCTGCCACGAGTCCTGCCGATAATGACATCTGGACAAGCCAGAGGATTAAGTATCTCGGTCCTGTCTTGCCTACACTTGCCTTGCTGCCAAATATCCATCTGTTGATGCTGAAGTT
>JAEEGL016431977.1_pt1 | contig 12475 bp, 11 predicted proteins | sample 9134231 | NCBI WGS metagenome assembly JAEEGL01 (sample SAMN16246548, study PRJNA631951) | gut metagenome | biome: gut microbiome; feature: rumen; material: fiber-attached | host: Bos | place: Iran: Karaj | collected 2018-10
AGTATGTCTTTGGGCGGCGGTAGCAAGCTCCCGCCCTACGATCCGAGATAACGTACCGTGTCGCCGCGGACCGTCTGTTCGTCAGGTCGCGCTTTGCGCGAGGGCGTGAAGACCGAGAAGAACGGAGGCGTCGGGATTTTCTGCGACGGCAAAGCGCGGTTTGCCCCACTCGGTCCACGCTTTCCCGTAAAGCCCGTCGCGCAGACGGTCCGCGAGCTCGTCCCCCCACTTCATGACGCCGCCGCTGAGAACGATCAGCTCGGGGTCGTACGCGTAAACGAGCGTCGTCAGAACGTCGGTCCAGACCGAGACGCATCTTTCGAAAACCGCGGAGGCGACGGCGTCGCCGCTCTCGTAATACCGTCTCAGCAGTTTGAAATCGGGGTCTCTTTCCGTCTTGAGGGCGCCGTCGCCGGGCGTCCTTGCGATCAGATCCTTCAGCGCCCACGTGCTCGCCTCGGACTCGGCGCATCCGTACCCGCCGCAGCAGGCGCAGAAGCGGTCCCCGCCGGACGGCGTGTGACCGAGGGTTATCCCCGCCTGAAAATGCTTTCCTCTGACGGGTCTGCCGTCGAGATACGCGGCGGCGCCGATCCCCGTCCCGAGGATCATCAGGACGAAATCGCCGACGCCCTCAGCCGCGCCGTACGCCCGCTCTCCCGCCGCAGCGGCGCGGGCGTCGTTTTCTATCGTGAGCGGCAGACCGAACCGTTCGCGCGCCCATCCCTCAAGATCGGTCTCCCACGCGTCGGTATATTTTCCCTCACGGCTTATGACGGCAGATCTCTCGGAGTCTACGAGTCCCGGAAAAGCGATCCCGAGCCTTTCCGCCCCCGAGGCGGAAAGGAGCCGTTTCACTACGGGCTCGATCGCGGGCAGAAGAGACGCGAGTTTTTCGCTGTGTCCGACGGGGACCGTCTCAAACCGGACGACCTCTCCGTCCGAGACGAGCGCGGCTTTTACGTTAGTCCCGCCGAGATCGACCGATACGGTCCTCACCTTGCCGCCTCCTCGAAGAACGGCTCTCCGTCGCGGCAGACCAGCCGCACGGGAAAACCGCGGTCCGCGATCGCCGCGTAGTCGTGACCCGCGTCGGACGGCCAGCAGGCGCCGACGACGAGGTCGACCTCGCCCGTGTTTATAAGACGGTGCGCGACGCCTCCCGGGATATAGTGGAGCGAGCCCTCCGTCACCTCTTCGGCGCGGCACGAGCCGCTCTCGTCCATAAGGAGGAGAACGCCGCGGCCCGATATCCCCCAGTAATACTCCGCGCACTCGATGCGGGAGTGAAAATGACCTTTCGTCATAAAGTATTCGTCCCCGACGCGCCCGGGCTTCACCGTGCTCGTCCCGAAGAAAAGGCCGCCCCGCGTCCCCGCCTCGGTCGCCTCGTGGCTCTCGACCGAATAGACGACCGTGTCGGGGTCGGCGGCGGAGAGCGCCGCCTTGTCCGAAAACAGACCTCCCGTCTGTCCGAGCGTCCTCACGGAGGAGACGACGCCTTCTCCGGACAGCTTCCCCGTCCGTACGTCGACGCGCGATGAGCTTTTTTCCGTTTTCATAGAGCGATCCCTCTCAATCGGCAGTTTTTTCGGTATCTTCTTCCGTGTGGCGCACCGCCGCGCGGAGGACTTTTACCGTTTTCCCCTCCGGCGCCGAAACGGTGTACGCGCCTACGGCGGCGGGGACGATGAACGTCTCCGCGTAGTGGACGGCGTAGGGCGGAAACGCGCCCGTCGGGCTCCCGATCACGGCGGATTCTCCCTCGACGAGATTCAGCACGTTCACGGTCCCGCGCGTGTCAAGGGTCGCTTTGCCCGATACGGTGTACCGAAGCGTCTCGATCGGCTCGAGCTCGTGGAGCCCGGTGCGCTCGACCGAATATCCGTCGCCTTCTCCGACGGTCTGCGCGCGGTCAACGAGATTTTCGCGCACCCATCCGGTCCGCCTTTCCTTCGCGACGACGCGCTTACCGTGTTCGAGGTGGATCGGTCTCGGTTTGCCGTCAAGTCCGACTCTTCCCCAGTCCCAGAGCTTGAAAGTGAATATGTACGGCGTGGCGCTTACCTCCAGCACCATGCAGTTCCTGCCCGAGCAATGGACCGTTCCGGCGGGAATAAGGAAATGATCGTGCCGCTTCGCAGGGAATTTATTGACGTATTTTTCGGCGTCAAACGGCTTCCCGCCTCCCCGCGCCTCTTCAAGCGCTTCGATCATCCCGTCGTAATCCGCGTCGTCGCGCAGTCCGAGGTAGACGCAAGCGTCTTCCCCCGCGTCGAGGATATAATAGCTCTCGTCCTGAGTGTAACTCATCCCGAAACGGTCGCGGATATAGTCGGTCGTGGGGTGGACCTGAAGCGACAGGTTCTGCCCTCCCATCGTATCGAGAAAGTCGAACCGGATGGGGAATTCCGCCCCGTACCTCGCGTAAACTTTCTGTCCGAGAAGTTCTTTCGGACGGTAAAAGACGACGTCGATCGACGGGACCTCGACGCGCGTCCCGCAGACGTCGAAATACACGCTGTTCTCCTCCGGGACTCCGTCGAAGCACCACGCGTAATTCGGCATGTCGGGATCGAGCCCGCAGACGGATTTCATCCATCCGCCGCCCCAGACGCCCGGATCGAAATACGGAACGGTGCGGAACGGACGCTCGACGGCGCGGCGCAGACACCTGCGGAAAGCGTCGCCCGTCAGCATAACGGGATCGTTCGCCCTGTTCGTGTCGAGGTAAAAGTCGAGGCAGTCGAGCAGGCGGCGCTTTATCCTGTCCGCGATCCGCCACTCGATAAAATACCCTCTCTTGAATTTTCTGAGGGTCTCCTCGTCCCGGTTGTCAAAAAAGTAATTCGGCGCTCCGCGACGGTATCTCATCTGGATCTCCCACCGCGCCATATCGGCGTAAACGACGATATCGGGCTCGGCGAGCTCCGCCGCGCCGAAACCGTAAATCAGCACGAGCCCGTCCGTCCCGCGCACCGCACCTTGCGCGTCAGCCGTCTTTTCCGGGTCGCGGAGGTCGGACAGCTCGCCGAAGAACATCCTCCCGAAGACGCGGTCGTCCGTGACGTTCGGAGCCAGGATCTCCCCGATCTTCTCCTTCGGGAGCAGAACGCTGCGCGTGTCGACCGTGAGAGCGGGCGAAAGGGAGCGAAACGCCTCGAAAAGCTCGCCGTCGTCGACCCCGGGATACGTCTCCACGGCGACGACGCATCTTTCGGCGCCGCTCGCCGCCGAACGGATCGCGTCGGTTATCTCTCCCCACCCCCGAATCGGGGGCTCTTTTTCATCCGCGATCTCTATCGCGGGATATTTGTCGTAGTTCATGTCTCACCTCAGGGCTCGTAGTTTTCCCACAGTTCCTGGAACCCGCCGGGGTCCGTAACAAAGCGGAAGCGGTCCCGGTCGAGGAGGTACTGCCGGTAGATCGGCACGCCGCTCAGAATGCCGAAATCAGCGTAATCCCTCGCCCCCTTTTCGATAAGCGAGGCGGACCGGTACGAGCCGTTCCGCGTCCAGACAAGCCGCCCGTTCTCGAAAACGGGGAAAAAGGCGATCCCGCCGTGGCGGCGGACGTCGCCGTATTCGAAACCGTAATCGCGGACGCACCACGCCCCGAACGTCATCGGAGCGTCCTCGCGCGCGTTGACCGTCGCGTGGACCCATCCGGGGGGCACGATTATCACGTCGCCGGGTTTCCCGCTGACGGCGAAGCACCTGCCCGCGTCGTCGGAGCCCGACTCCTGCATAAAGATACACGCCTCTCCGTCCCAGATCTCGTATACCTCGCACGTGCTCGAACCGCAGGACGGCGAGACGGCGTGGATATGGCCCTGAGAGCGGATCGGCTCACGCCCGAGTCTTCCCTTCTGGTACGTGACGACGCCGTAAAGAAGATCCCTTCCGACAAGATCCTCGCGATCCTCCCGCCTGCAGACGTCCATCGCGATACAGTAAACGAATTCGGGACCGTCGCACCCGGGGTCCATCAGCGACGGGCGCACGGCGTCGAGGGAACGCAGTTCCGGGACGGGGCCCGTGACGTCGTCGCCGTATGAAAAGCCCATCGGATCGGTCCTCACCGTGATCTTAAAGCCGGGATCGAAAACCATATAATCACTTCTTTCATTACCAAACGCGGAATTTACGCCGTTCGGGTCATAAATTCCGCATTTCTTTGATTATTCAGCTCTTGAAATCTTCGCTGTGGTCGAGGAAGACTTTAACGAGAGCGGGATCGAAGTGCGTCCCCGCCTCGTTTTTTATGATCTCCCTCGCCTCGTCCTCCGGGATCGGTTTTTTGTAGCACCGCTCCGAGATCAGGGCGTCGTATACGTCGGCTATTGCCATGATTCGCGCGGAGAGCGGGATGTCGTCTCCCTTTCTGCCGACCGGATAACCTCCGCCGTCCCACCTTTCGTGATGGTACGTTGCGATATCGGACGCGAACTTCAGATATTCCTCGTCGGCAATGCCCTTGAGGATACGGCGGATGACCTTGCCGCCCGCGGCGGCGTGCTGCTCCATCTGTTTGAATTCCTCGCGGGTCAGTTTCCCGGGCTTTTTCAGAATGCTGTCAGGCACCGCGATCTTGCCTACGTCGTGAAGCGGGGCGAGCGTCTGCAGCCGCTCGATGAATTCGTCGTCGATCTCGTCGGCGTATACGCCGTCAGCCCTCGCGTCCTCGGCGAGCGCTCTCACGTAATTCCCCGTCCTGATGATATGCTCGCCCGTCTCCGTGTCGCGGCTTTCGATCATGTTCGCAAGGCCGGAGATCATCTGATGAAGCATCCGGGTCATTTTGATCTGGTTCGAGACAAGATCCGCCTGAATATCCTCCTGGACCCGCCCGTTATAATATATATAACCGATACAGGAGGCGAGTCCGATGCTGATATAGGCGATGTGAATGTTGAAGAAAGTCATCGGGACGATCCCGGCGACGAGCAGGACCATGATCATCGTTATCGTCGCGACGTCCCTGTGACGGAAGCGCCGCCCGACGAGGACCATGCTGAAGAGCAGATAAAGGAGCGCGAGAAAATACAGCGCCGTGTAGAGCGAGAACAGAGGTCCTCTGTTGTATCCGTTCTCGTCAAAACGGAATATCCATCCGAACGGGGCGGAAACGATCTCGATCGCCGCGCTGAACGGGAAGAACAGGACCGCACGCTTCGCCTGATCGTGCAGGCCGAGCGCGCCGGAGAAGAAAACGGCGAGAAGCGGCGAGACGGAAAACTGAACGACCGTAACGACCGTCAGCGGAAGAGCGAACTTCGGGTCGTATCTTCCGCAATGAACGAGATACTCCGCCACCGCGCAGACCATAACGGAAACGAACGTCAGAATGAACCAGCTTTTCTGCCGTTTCGTGAATCCCGAATACTTCAGGACGTGAAGAGTCATGGTGAGCATGAGAAGCACGATTATAACCGTGGCGCAAGTGTAAAAGCTCGTATCCATCCGTTCATCCTTTCATCCGAGGCGTATCGCCCGGCGCATCGCGGTAAACGTCACCACTGACCGTAATAGAACGAAATATTATACCACGTGGGCGGCATCGCGTTGTCTGCGATCTTCACCTGATACCACTCCGAATCCGAACCCGTGAAACAGATACTCCCGAGCGAGGTACACCCCGAGAAAACGTTGTTCCCGAGCTCGCGAAGGGTCGAGGGAAGAACGATCTCCTCGAGCGCCTCGCAGAACATGAACTGCGCGTACCCGAGTTTTTCGATCCCGTCGGGAACGTAGATCCTCCTCAGCGCGGAACAGCGGTAAAACGCCTGATCGCCGATGGATTTGAGCGTCGACGGCATCACGACCTCCTCGAGAGAGGTGCAGTACATAAACGCGTTGTTCCCGATCGTCTCGACCGATTCGGGAATTACGACCTTTTTGACCTTATCGTTGTCTCTGAACGCCCACACGTCGATACCCGTCACGGGGTCGCCGCTCTCGGGGTCGGTCGACGGGATCGTGACCGAAGAGTCGCGGCCCGTGTACGCGTCGATCCATACGGCGTCGTCCGACACCCGCTTCATGACGAAATCGCTTTGTACGGCGGGGACGGGCGCGTTCTTCGAGGACGACTCCTCCGGCTCGGACTCCGGTTCGGATACGGCTTCGGTCTCAGTCTCGGTCTCGGGCTCTGTAAAGACGTTTGGGTCGAATGCGGTGAGGGCGCCGTCGCCGTCCTTCGTTCCTCCGCACGAGGAAAGGACGGACGCGGAAAGTAAGAGCGCGAAAAGCGCGGAAAAAAGTCTTTTTGACAGTTTCATTTCTGATCTCCTATAGTACGGGGAAACGGAAGATCGGCAATCTGCCGATAAGGTGAACATACTGCCTCGAATATATAGTATAACATATTCCCAGCCCGTTTTCAACCGGACGGGTCCGCGCCCCCGCGCCGCGTCCCGTTCCGCGTTTTTCCTCCCCGCCGCCTCTCTTTTATTATTGCTTTTTCCGACTCGTTATGATAGAATATTTAAGATAATTATATATTTCTTTAACAGACGGGAGGACGAGACGTCCGCCCTTTGACATATCGTTTTTTCGGGAGTTTTTGAAAATGGACTACCACCTCGGCGGATACAGAACGATCAACGCCTTCGTCGAATCCAAGCTCCGCGCCTTCTCGGTCGCCGAAAAGTCTTTCCGGACTATGTTCGGCCTCATGTTCAGCGAGGATGAGAACGTGATGTACGAGAAGAGCGAGGGATACCGGATAAAGACGACCACGTACGGCGAGGCGAAGAGCGCGTCCCTCTCGAAGGCGTCCGCGCTGAAGCGGGAGCTCGACGGGATCGGGGAGAACTCGGTCGTCGGTCTTTATATGGAAAACTGCCTTGAGTTCATAGAACTGCTCTGGGCGATCCTCGCCGCGGGATACCGGCCTCTCCTCCTCAATCTCCGTCTTCCGGAGCGGCTTCTCGAAGAGGCGGCGCAGTCCGCCGGATGCCGCGCCGTCGTCTCGAGGGGGTGCGATCTCGGCCTGAGGCGTATCGACCCCGACCGGCTGCCGGACGGGGGAGAACTTCCGCCCGACGCGCCGTTCGGCACGGAGATCCTCGTGATGTCGTCGGGCACTTCCGCGCACGTGAAGGTCTGCGCATATACCGCGGAGGAATTCTATTTTCAGATATGCGACAGCTTCTCGATCATAAAAAAGTGCCGCGCCGCCAAAAAGCACTGCGGCGGATCGCTCAAGCTGCTTGCGTTTCTCCCTTTTTACCACGTTTTCGGTCTCATCGCCGTATATATCTGGTTCGCGTTTTTCTCGCGCACCTTCGTCCATCTGCCCGACATGGCGCCGGAGACGATCGTCAACACGATAAGGCGTCACAAGGTCACGCACATCTTCGCCGTCCCGCTCTTCTGGGAGACCGTTTACAAGACCGCCCTCAAAACGATAAAACAGCGGGGCGACAAAACGGTACGCCGGTTCGAGCGCGCTATGGAGATATACGACCGTCTGCCCGACAAAGCGGCGGCGGCATTCTCCCGCGCCGCGTTCTCCGAGGTCAGAGACAATCTCTTCGGTGACAGCATAAGATTCCTGATAACCGGCGGCAGCTTCATCAGACCGGAAGTGATGCGCTTTTTCAACGGTATCGGATACCGCCTCACGAACGGATACGGAATGACGGAGATCGGCATAACCTCGTTCGAGACGTCGGGAAAGAAAAAATATCTTCTCGGCTGTTCGGTCGGCTCTCCGATGTCGCACGCGGAATACTCGATAAACGGGGACGGAGAGCTTCTCGTCCGCGGCGACGTCCTCGCGTCGTACGTGATCGGGGACGGAGAACCGAGGCGTCGCGACGGGTGGTTCAACACGCACGATCTCGCCGTCTGTGAAGACGGTCGCTACAGGATCACGGGCCGCCGCGACGATCTCATCGTATCGGGAGACGGGGAAAACCTCAACCCGAATCTTCTCGAACCGCTCCTCACCCCGGAGGGGTCCGGAGGCGTGTGCATTATCGGCGCGGAAGAGGGAGAGGGGACCGTTCCGGTGCTCCTCGTCTTCGTCAGCCGGTTCATAACGCGCGGCAAACTGCTCGAGGTCGGACAAAACGTCCGCGATCTTATCGACCGCGCGGGCGCGGCGGGGCGCATCCGCCGCGTGGCCTTCATCGCGGGACCGATCATGAAAGACGCCGAATTCAAACTCAACCGCAGACGGCTCGCGGACGAATACGCCCGCGGAGAGCTCAGCGTCGTCACCCCCGAAAGCATAAGCGACGGAGACGGCGCCGACGCGCTCACCTCCGAGATCGTGTCGTTTTTCGCGGTCGCGACCGGAAAAGAGGACGGGGAGATCTCACCGGATTCCGACTTTTTCCTCGACCTTAACGGAACGAGTCTCGACTATTTCGCGATGATATCGTCTCTTCGCGAAAAATTCGACGTTCCGTTCCCGTCCGAGGGAGGATCCGGGCTCAAAACGCCGCGCGGGATCGCGGAATTCATCAGGCAGAACGGCGGAGTATAAGACAGATGATCCGTTTTTTGAACGCTTTTGCCAAGATCACGGGTTGGCCGGTACAGTTCATCTGCTTCCGGACAAAAACGTACCTTGAGGACGAAAAAGAGTGCTCGCGCAGGATAAAAGGTCCCGCGATAATCATATCCAATCACACCTCCGTATTCGATTACGCGGTCTATCTGTTCGTCTTCTTTTCGCGGACGCTCCGTTTTCAAATGGCGGAAGTCCTTTTCAGAAAGCCTCTCCTCGGTCCTTTTCTGCGCGGGATGGGAGGCATATACGTGAACCGCGACGGATACGATTTCAGCTTCGTCGAAAGATCGGAGGAGATCCTCAGGCGCGGAGGCGTCGTCGGGATCTTCCCCGAAAGCCGTCTTCCGCTCCCGGGCGAGGAAAGACCGCTCAGATTCAAGACGAGCGCCGCGTATACCGCCCTCCGCGCCGGCGTGCCGGTGATACCGGTCGTCACGAACGGATCGTATTTCAAGGCGGCGCGCGCAAGAGTCCTCATCGGGAAGCCCATCGACGCCGCGTCGCTGTCAGACGCGACTCTGCCCGAGAAAGAGGACCTCGAAAACGTATCCGAAAAGCTGAGATCCCGTATAATCGAACTGGAGAGGATGCTCGATGAAAGATCAAAAAAGAAAAGTTAAGCTCTTCTCTTTCAGATATCTGATCTACGACTTCGTCAAGATCACCGCGGGGATCCCCGGCCTTTTGCTGTTCCGCCCGAAGTGGACGTACGAATCGCCCGCGGCGAAGAAGCGGATCAGAGGAGGCGCCCTCGCCGTCTCGAACCACTACGGCTTTTTCGACCCGCTTTACCTGATGTTCGCGATCTGGTACCGCAGGCACCGTTTTGTCTGCGGGAAGGAGTTTTTCGAGTCGAGGGCGCGTTTCTGGTTCCGCTCGTTCCTCTGCATACCGATCGACCGGGCGAATTTCAGCATCTCCTCTCTCCGCGCCATATCGGACGCGATGAAGGAGGGGTCCCTCGTCAGTATGTTCCCGGAGGGGCACGTCAACGAAGAACGCGCGGGGGATCTCGACTCGTTCAAGCCCGGGATGGTCCTTATGGCCATGCAGGCGAAAGCGCCGATAATCCCCGTTTACATCAAACCGAAAAAACGTCCGTGGCACCGCGTCCGCTTCGCCGTCGGCGAACCGATCGACGTGACGGCGCTTTGCGGCGAGCGGCCCACGTTCGCGCAGATAGAAGAAACCGCCCGCCTCGTGCGGGATAAAGAAGAACAACTCAAAAAGCTGATTCAGGAGGAATGACATGAAAAAAGAGATGGTTTTCGAAACGCGGTCCCTTTTTGAAAAATACACGGACAGGGAGCAGTTTGAAAAGATAAAGGAATACCCGACCGTCTCCGCTATGTGGGAGGAGCGTCTCGCCGAGTACGCGGACAGGGTCGCGATCGCCGACGACGGGCGCGAATACACGTACCGCGCGCTCGAGGAAGACGCCGCCGGACTGAGAGCGCGCCTTTCCTCTCTTCCCCCTCATTCGAGAGTCGGGATCTTAGCGCCGAACTCATACGATTTCGCAAAAGCGTTCATCGCGATCACGACGGCGGGTCACGTTGCCGTCGCGCTCCCCGCGCACCTCGACGCGCCGACCGTTTTCGGATGCTCGATGATGTGTTCCCTCTCCTGCCTCGTTTGCCATCCCGCGCTTTGCGACCGTCTTGAGATCATAAAGGCGAGGCGACCGGATCTTCCGATAATCGGCTCGGATGAGCGGTCGGAGGATTCCTCGCCGATCGTCCGCGCCGAGGGGAACGACCCCTGCGCGATCGTATTCACCGGCGGAACGACCGGGAAGAGCAAGGGCGCCCTTCTGTCGCACGCCGCGGTGATGCAGGGCACGGTGAACGGATGTTACGGCTACCGCGACGTTTTCGGTCAGCGGTATCTGCTCATCCTCCCGCTCACGCACGTCTTCGGACTCATCCGCAACCTTATGACGTCTCTTTACACCGGGAGCGCGATGTTCATCTGCCGGAACAACAAGGATATGTTCCGCGATATCGCCGCCTTTCGTCCCACGATAATGGTCATGGTACCGGCGCTCGCAGAGATGGCGCTCACGCTGTCGAAAAAGTTCGGGCGCAATATGCTCGGCGACGATCTGAAGACGATCATCTGCGGGGCGGCTCCCGTCAGCCCGTTCCTCATCGGGGAATACGACAGGATGGGAATAAAGCTCCTCGCCGGATACGGCCTCACCGAGTCGGCGAACCTCGTCTCCGGCAATCCGGAAAGCGTGGCGAAGCCGGAATCGGTCGGCATTCCGTTTCCGCATCAGAAGTTCCGCATCGCCGAAAACGGCGAGCTGTGGCTCAAAGGCGCCAATATGATGGACGGTTACGTCGGCGCGGACGAGCCGGACGCGTACGAGGACGGCTGGTTCAAAACGGGCGACCTCGTGAGGATGGACGGGGACGGATACCTCTATATAACCGGCCGCACGAAGGAGATCATCGTCCTTCCGAGCGGAGAGAACGTGTCTCCCGCCGAAGTGGAGGCGTATTTCAACGCGCCCGATTTCATTCAGGATTCACAGGTCTTCGAGGATGAAAACGAGATGGGTCAGCGCATCCTCGCGCTCGAAGTCGTCCCGCGGGCGACGGAACTGCACGACCTCGAACCGCAGGAGCGCGAGAAGTACATAGTTTCGGAGCTTTCAAAGATCAACGCGACTCTTCCCTCCCGCTTCAGGGTCAGCCGTATCACGGTGAGGGATTCGGATTTCGAGCGCACGCCCGCAATGAAGATAGTGAGGTATAAAAAATTCTGATGGACAGAGCTGAGATCACCGAAAAACTCCGCGGGATCCTTATCGCCGCCGACGGAAGAGCCGCGGGGTCGGTCATGGGATATACGGAGGACTCCAAATTGACGGAAGATATAGGTCTTTCCTCGGTCACGATGCTCTATCTCGTGATCGCGATCGAGGAGGAATTCGGCATAAGGTTCGACGACGTCGGCGCGGGCGATTTCGTGACGCTCGGCGACGTTATCGACCGCGTAGAGGCAAAACTCGGATGAAGTGGCGTCCCGATCCGCCCCGCTTCGGAGACGTTGTGCGCGTCCGGCTGGGCTCCGTATACCACTACGGGATCTTCGCCTCGGAGGACGAGATAATCGCCTTCGGACTGCCTCCCGTTCCGGAATACCGCGGAAAAGAGGGAGGGCTTCTCGTCTGCGCCACCGACGCGGACACATTCTGCTGCGGCTCGATCATCGAGCGCGGGATCTGCTCTTTTTCCGAAAAGCTGAAAAAGAGATCTCCCGGAAAGACGGTCGCCGCGGCGCGCGCCCGCATCGGCGAGGACGGATACAATCTCCTTCACAACAACTGCGAGCATTTCGTCAACGAGTGCGCGTTCGGCGTCAGCAGGTGCTCGGTCGAGGAAGAGGCGAAGGAACGCTGGCTCTCCCGCCCCGTCTGCGACGTTTACCTCGCCGCAGTCAAGATCCGGGACGAATACCCCGACGTCTTCCCGCCCGAAAGGGACAGGGAGATAAAGGAGTGCCGCAACCCCGCGCTCAAAGCGGCGAAATACGCCGACTGGGAACTGCTCGGACTCGCCCTGTCGCGTTCCTTCAACACCGATCCCGGCTCCGTCCGCTTCAAAAAATCGAAGCAGGGGCGCTGGGGAGCCGACCGGTTCGACTTCTCCCTCTCACATGCGGCGGGACTCGTCGCGGTCGCCGTGTCATCCGGCCCTGTCGGCGTCGATATCGAAAGCGTCGCCGACTTTGAGAAAAAAGGGGCCGCGGAGCGCACGGGCAAGATAAGAGACCGTTTCTTCACCGGGGAGGAGCGGAGGAAATATCCCGACGAACCGCTTTCGTTTCTGTCCTGCTGGACGAAAAAAGAGGCAATCTTCAAGCGCGCCGCGAAGGGATCGTTCAATCCCGCGGCGATAGACACGACCGCGTCGGACGCCAGGTCGTTCGTGATCGGCGACG
>JAEEGL011282381.1_pt1 | contig 12474 bp, 9 predicted proteins | sample 9134231 | NCBI WGS metagenome assembly JAEEGL01 (sample SAMN16246548, study PRJNA631951) | gut metagenome | biome: gut microbiome; feature: rumen; material: fiber-attached | host: Bos | place: Iran: Karaj | collected 2018-10
ATGGGAAGAGCTCTTATGAGCAAGCCCAAGCTGATGATGCTCGACGAGCCTTCAATGGGACTTGCACCCATCCTCGTAGACCAGATCTTCGAGATCATCGAGGCACTCAACAAAGCCGGAACCACTATTCTTCTGGTAGAGCAGAATGCTCAGATGGCTCTTTCGATCGCGGACAGGGCTTATGTCCTCGAAACAGGAAGGATAGTCAATACCGGAACGGGTAAGGATCTTCTCAATGACGACTCGGTCAAGAAGGCTTATCTCGGAGGCTGAAAAAGCGTCTTTTCCATACTGCGCAGAATGGGAGCGGTTTGCACCGCTCCTTTTTTGTTGGTATAATATATTGGTTAAATTTAGTTAAAAAATGCAACATACCTTATTTAAGGAGAATATATGAAGCTTTTAAAGAGAGTAAGGGCGATAGTTTGCGGCATACTGGCGATATTAATGGCGGTTAACTGCATCCCCCTGAAGGGTTCGGATACCGTTCATGCGGACAAATACGCACAGAATGCCATTGCATGGGGCATTGATGTATCCGCATGGCAGGGCGATATCGACTGGAATGCGGTAAAGGCAAGCGGAGTACAGTTTGCGTTCATCAAATGCGGCGGAACCATTTACGGGTTTGACGATAAGTTTTTCAGGAACATGGCCGGAGCACAGGCTGCGGGCATCAAGACCGGAGTATACATCTATTCCTACGCTTCAAGCGTACAGGACGGTATCATCGAGGCTCAGTGGATAGTCAATGCGATCGAGCCTTATTCAATAAACATGCCCGTAGTTCTCGATCTTGAAAACTACAGGCAGAAGGCTCTCGATCCGCTTACCAACGCTATGATCTGTCAGGTATTCTGCCAGACAGTCGAGGCTGCGGGTTATTATCCTATGGTCTATTCCAACAGGAGTATGTTCAAAAGCACGATAGGACCTTTCGGATATGACAGATGGGTCGCACAATGGTACAACTGCTGTACCGATGACGGGGCTGCATTCTGGCAGGCTACCGACAGCGGTTCTATCCCCGGTATCAGGGGACATGTCGATATAGACTACCAGTTCAAGGATCTCTCCTCATATATCGTTCCTTTCGGATTTGTTGCAAGAGACGGATACACATATTATTACGAGAATTACAGAAGACAGTCGAACAGATTTGTGAATGTGAACGGCGGAATTTATTATGTTGATGCATTCGGACACCTGATCGCGGGCGCTCTTTACCCGGTCGGGGATTTCATCTATTATTTCGATCCCACCGGTCTTATGCAGGTAGGATTTGTAAATCTGGGTGACGGTCTCAGGTATTTCGATGAGAACGGACACATGGTCGCCGGATGGCAGAACATCCTCGGAAATATGTATTTCTTCGATATCAGCGGACTTATGCAGACCGGATTTATTTCCGACGGTGTATTTACTTATTATCTCGATCCCGCTACAGGAATCATGCAGACGGGAATGTTCAATACCCCAAGCGGCATCTTCTATGCCGATACCGCCGGACATATCCTTACCGGAATGCAGAACATCGGAGGAAGCACTTATTTCTTCGATCCGGTAAGCGGCGGAGCAATGAAGACCGGATTTATTTCTGACGGCATCAATACCTATTACTTTGATCCCGCAGCAGGCGGAGCGCTTCAGAGAGGTCTCTTTGCAAACGGAAACTCACTTTATTATGCCGATACCAACGGAAGACTTCAGACCGGACTGGTATCAGTGAGCGGTCTTTCCTTCTACTTCGATCCTCTTAAGGGAGGAGCTCTTCTTGTGAACGGAACCGCAACAGATGCAGCGGGACATGTATATATCGCTGACACAAACGGACTTGCGATGATGGTTAAGTAATTGCTTTCCTTCGGGAAAGATATGTGATGAGGGTCCGGTGAGGGGCCGGAAATTCAGACCGTGAAAGAAAAACCGACAAAAATCCAAGTGATAACAACGGTAATACGTCTGATTTTAATGCTTGCCATATGCGTTGTCGCCCTTGCAAGCCTGCAGAGATGGTTATCGTATATGTATAAGGGAAAGGGACCGGAGCAGATCCTTAATTTCGGATGGGATCTCAGGTTTAACGACGGTTATTATTCCGGAGTGGATCTCAGATCGTTTTCATTCGGTGAGACCAGGAGAGGTGATGAGGTCGAGCTTACCTGCACCATTCCCGCTGCTGTGACCAAAGACAGCATGCTGATGGTACGTGTGCATTATTATGATGTAAGAGTCTTCCTTGACGGGGAAGAGATCTTTACCGCCGATCTTGACAGATACGAGAAGGGAGAGACTCTCGGAAGCGGATTCTATACCGTTCCCATCGGCGAAAATGCCGGCGGAAAGCAGTTGAAGATGATATTCCGTGCCGGTGAAAATAATGCATTTTCTTCGCTCGCAAGCCCCGAAATATGGAAGGCGGACACATTCTTCCAGGACTATGCGGCATTAAATATTTATTATCTTGCTCTTTCTTTCTTTTTCATAGTGGTCGGAATGTCCATGATCGTGATGGCACTTGCCCAGGAGTTCCGAAGAACGTTCTCCTTTGCGGATACGGTAAGGTTTTCGAGCCTTGCACTCCTTGCAATGGCATTCGGTATCTGGATCTTTACCGGATCCAACCTTTCCGAGATTTTCACCACCGATCTGATCGCCAAGGTCGAGATCAATTATTATTCGTTTTATTTTCTTCCGATCTTCTTCATAGGTTTTCATTTTGAGACAGGAAAGTTCAAGGATCCGAAGGGTATAAGAAAGGCCCGCATCAGAAATATCTTCTACGGCCTTGCCTGGCTTTTCGGCGTGATATTTGTCTCTTATGTATGGTACCGGCATTATTATGGCGGGGTCGGACTTCGCACATATATTTCAATAGCACATATATATGATGTGTTCGTTGTTGCAATACTGGTTGGTGTGAGGATTTACGATCTTGTAAAGGGAGTCAATGTTCATATGATCTCCGCGTATGCCACGATAATGACGGGCATTGCGGCTCTGATCGATCTTGCCAGGTATAATTACTATTCACGTATTTCTCCCAGGGGAAGCGCCGGCTTTACAATGAGTGCGCTCTATGTTGTCATGATAGTCTTCGTTCTTTCGCTGTTCTTCGACTATATGAGCGACACGGTGAGAGGAGCACGCGAAGAGGAAAGAGTCGGGCTTATCTCAAAGCTTGCTTACACCGATGCTCTCACGGGACTCAATAACAGACAGGCGACCGAGCAGTATTTCGATGAGATCGATGCATCCGATGAGCAGTATATCGTCGTTGAATTTGACCTCAACAGCCTGAAGGCCGCGAACGATACGTACGGGCATGAAGAGGGCGATAAATACATACAGCTGTTTGCGGAAACGCTCAAGCATATCTTCGAAGGAAAAGGTTATATCTCCAGGACCGGCGGTGATGAATTTGTCTATGTCATGAAGCCCAAGGCTGAGGGTGACAGAAAGTGGATCGAAGGAAAGCTGAGGGACCTGAATGCGATCTTGTCCAACAAGGATACGGGACATTCGGGACTTAAGATGAGCACGGCATACGGAAGCTACGATTCCTTTGACGGTGATGCAAGGAATATAAGAGACGGCCTTCGTATCGCGGATGCGCGGATGTATGAAATGAAAAAGGAAATGAAGATAAAAAGATAAGATCATAAAAACTCTGCTCACAGAGCAGAGTTTTTCTTTATCTTGTAGAGTTCTTCCGCGGCGAGTCTTGTCTTGGCCACGACATTCATATCTTCCGGAGGGAAGCAGTAGAGGAGACCGTTCTTGTCGCCGATAGAGATCATATCCCCTATCTCATAGAAGAAGTAATCGGAATTTACGCTGTAGGAGGAAAGGGGCTTTTGCTTAAAGTCGAGTTTTCCGTCGCAGCCTGTCAGATGGAAGCCTCTGTTCGTATGCTTCAGCCTTCCGTTTCCGACTTCGTACATGGCATTATAATCGACGATCATATATACGCGAACGGGAACATCGAGAAGATAGGTACCTTCTTCGAGCTCCTTTCTTACGCATTGTCTTTCCCAGGCAAACCAGTCGGGAATATGCTCGAAGAGCTCGGGTGCGAGTATTTCCGAAGGTTTTTCACTCGTAAGATTCATTCTTCCGAGCTCGTTAAGTTCCCATGCCGCACCGCATTCGTCACATTTAAGCTCTGTGCCGGAGGCGTGCATTTTTCCTTCTTTTCCGCAGACGGGGCATTTGTATAGAACGCGTGACAGGCCCTCCGCACGGAAATCCTCCGTGATCTTCGTTCCCGTTTCGTACTGTTCCCTGAAATTGTCGAAAGAGAAAGCTTCTCTGATACGGGCATTGATCTCAGAGGTGGAAAGGTCATTAAGCTCATCTCCGGTAAAGAGGGTATATTTGTCGGCGGATATTTTGCACTTTCTGATCCTCAGTCCGTTATAGAGAGGATCGCGAAGGAAAGCTCCGTGCGTCCGGATCATCACCACGGGAAATCCGAGGATCTTGACCAGTTTTCCGAGGGAATCGGGAAGGGTTGTGGTCGTTCCGTCAAAGGTATATCCCGCTTCGGGGTACATAAGGACCGATGTATGAAGCTCGTTCAGAGCATAGGATATGTCCTTGATAAGCCTGATATCCGGCTGGAATTTCTGTGTGGGGATACAGCCGATGGCCCTCATTAAGCCTTCTTTTCCGACAAATGCATCCGTGGTCGCTACGATGTTGTAGGGACCTTCAATGACATGGGGTGCGATCATGAGGTCGGTAAAGCAGGAGTGGTTCATCAGGTAGAGAGCGGGCTCCTTGGGAAGGACTCCTTTCATATCTCCTACATTCAGTTTGAAATCGGTCTTTTTCAGTTCGGATGACGAAAGCAGTTTTATGAGCGCGCGAAGAATGCCCGAAGGCTTTTCGGGATCGAATACCTTTGCGGGCGGCAGACTGAGAACTTCTTCATATGATCTTTTTTCCACTCGGATCTTCATATATTCCTCCGGGTCAGAAGCTTTCGATAAGTCCTGACAGGCCGTCTTTTTCGAAAATGTCCTTGTAATATCCGATCTCACCCTCAATGAGAACGTCGATGACCTCCATTCCGAGAAGCTCGACAGGAGCTTTGTCGTCAGTGAGGATCAGGCCGGTTCCTTCGTATTTGGTGAGACCGTTAAGAACGGGGCCCACAACGTTTACGAATTTGGAATCCGAGGATATAAGCGTGTTGAATTCAAGCGATCTGTACAGATCGATATTCATCGATGCGAAAAGCTCCCTGTTTGTGGAGCCCTTGACATTGACGGTAGCTACATTGGGGAAAACACTGGCAACCGTATCCGACAGGTAAGTGGTGATATCGGTTTCGCCGTTTCCGTGCATATTCATATTCATGACCATGATTCCATTATCCTTGAGATGGTCCCTTACCAGTGTGAAGAATTCCACGGAGCTCATCTGAAAGGGGATAGTGATGTCCTGGTACGCATCGACCATGATCACGTCGTATTTTCCGTCATCTGCTTCAAGGTATGCCCTTCCGTCATAGGTAATGACTTCTATATCATCCGGAAGCTCAAAGTATTCGTGTGCAAGGTCCGTGATCTTGTCATCGATCTCAACGCCCTTGATATTACAGCCGGGGAAGAGCTTTTTGCATTGGACCGCAAAGGTTCCGGTTCCCATACCGAGGATCAGGATGTCCTGCTCACGGGATCCCCTGACCGAAGCTTCCGATGAAGGATCCTCATAGCCGCGTGCCATTACGGGGGCGGCCAGGGCATAGTCATAATACATTCCGGTAAAGTCGCCGGATTTTACCCTCATTGACTGGACGCCGAAAAGGACATTCGTCGAAAGATATGTAGCATAGTCGGTGTCGCTTACCTGAAGGTAATTGTAGACCGATTCGCCTTCGTAGGTGAGGTCGGAAACCCAGAATGCGAAGTGGGAGGTGTGACCGAAGACCGAAGCAACGATGAAAAGAACCGTTGAAACGATGCATAAAACGGGCTTTGTTTTCTTAGAAACAAAAAATGTCAGTCCTATGACAAGCAGGATCCCGGAAAAGATCAGGAATGTCACACTCGTTCCGACACTCGGTATGGTCACGAAGGTTGGAAGGAAGGTTCCCAGGATCGAACCTATGGTGTTGCATGCACCGAGCTTTCCGGCAACGGAGCCGCTCTCACCGATATCCGAAATTGTGAATTTAACCAGGGAAGGGGTCACCGTGCCCAGAAGGAAGAGCGGGAACACAAATATGATCATGCAGGCCGCAAAGGAAGACCAGATAAGCAGCTTTGTGGAAACGGTCACGATCATGACTCCGGTAATGCCGAGGATCACATATTTTCCGAGAACCGGGATGAACGAGATCCATACCGCAGCTATGAGGATCCTTTTAAAGAGCCTTGCGGGGTTATTATCCTTGTCGGCCCATTTTCCGCCGGCAACGTTTCCGAGAGCCATCGCGATCATTATGGTTCCGATTATTATGGTCCAGACTATCTGTGAAGACGAAAAATACGGGGCAAGGAGCCTTGATGCGCCGAGCTCGACGGCCATCACGGCCATTCCTGAGAAGAATTCGGTTATATAGAGGTAATACTTATTCTTGAGAATATCAAATTTCATGGCATTTCTTTCCGGGAAATATTGTGTAGCAAGCCTTATTATACAGTAAATTTCGTGGTTGTAGCGTATTTTTAAAAAAGGTATACTTAAATGGACTATGCGATCAGGTAACAGGCCCGAAAAATCGGATATTTTTGCCTCTGAAATGGTACTGAGCGAGACGATGAGATCGCAGCTTGCCCAGATGTGCAACTATGCCCGTATCGAGGGTATCGATCTGGAAGAGATAAAAGAAAAACTGACCGAAGAGGGGACTCTTCCCTGCAACAACAAAGCCGATTCCAAGAAGGCTCTGGCGGAGATCTACAGGCATGTGGCGTGCTCTTTTTGACAATGTATATGTGGAAAAAGGCGCGGCGGATGATGCCGAGACGGTAAGGATCCTTGAGAGGATCGGATGCACCGTGCCGCAGACGATCGGTCATTACAAGGATGTTTTCGATCTGAAGAGAGAACCCGGTGCCTGCGGAAGGAACCTTATACTGGCCCATAACCCGGGAAAGCATTTATATGAAGGTGCCCCGGTATGCCAGAGCTTCGGAAACGAACATTTTTATTATTCCCCCGGAGTCATGAACTGCATCTATGACTGCGAGTACTGTTTCCTGAAGGGAATGTATCCGGGCTCGGATATCTGCATCTTTACAGATATAGAAGAGACTTTTTCCGAGATTGACGAGCTTGTAAAGCAGCACCCCGTCTATGTGTGCGCATCATATAATACCGACCTTACCGCACTGGAGGGGATAACCGGTTATGTACGCAGATGGTGCGTGAAGGCGGAAAAAACACCTGGCCTGAGTGTGGAGATCAGGTCTAAATGCGGACGTACGGACATCTATAAGGAGCTTCCGGTAAGTGAGAGTGCGATATTTGCCTTTACGCTTTCGCCGGATGCTGTAAGGGAACGCTTTGAGAAAGGAACACCGGATCTCAGCGCCAGGATAGAGGCCATTGATGCCGCAATGAAAGCGGGCTTTCCCGTGAGGATCTGTTTTGATCCGATGATCTATGTCAGGAACTGGAGAGATATCTATTCCGACATGATCGAAATGGCAGCATCCGGGATCGATCTTTCGAAGGTGAAGGATATAAGCATAGGAACCTTCAGGATCTCGGATCAGTACCTTAAGAATATGAGAAAGAAATTACCGGATTCTTCCGTTGCGCAGTATCCGTATGTAAATGAAGACGGATATTACCAGTATCCCGAAGAGGTAAGGACTGCGATGGAGGGATATATACGTGATCTGCTGGTCGCAAAATGCCCGGATGTGCAGGTATTTGACTGGAGGTAACATGTCAGTTCATTTCGAATTGAATGATGACTTTTTCAGGGATGAAACAAAGGACGGATTTCTGGTACCCGGACTTATGAAAAGATGCTGGGGTGCACAGCTCCGCGTTCTTGAAGCATTTGACGTGATATGTGAAGCTCACGGTCTTAAATGGTTTGCCTTTGTCGGAACACTTCTTGGTGCGGTCAGGCACAAGGGCTTTATCCCGTGGGATGATGATGTCGACATCGCAATGCCGCGCGAAGACTATGAGAAATTCTTGTCCTTCGCCCCGGCCGAGCTTCCCTTCGGATATCAGATCATAAATTATGATGAGAAAGATCATGAATATGACTGCATAACGAGAGTGAACAATACAAGAAGCATAATCTTCGATGAAAATAAGGCGGAGGAATTCTGCGGATTTCCGTATCCCGCAGGTCTGGATCTGTATCCTCTCGATTTCATTGTGGAAGATCCCGATGAAAGGAAAGCACACATAGATCTTCATTACAGGATCCAGCAGGCGACAGAGCTTTGCAGAAAGCTCCTTTCGGGCTCGGGGCCCCTTGCGGATAAGGACGGAAAGCATCTTGAACCTGCCGAAGTGCTTGCCGAGCTTTCGATGATAACGGGATATGAATTCGACCTTGGCAAGGATATCATAAGGCAGCTCAATGTACTCATGGATCTGAGCGATTCGATCAATTCCGCGGAAGAATCGGCATATATGGGAAATATCGGACATATCACCTTCGAAGGCGAAAGGATGATGTTTCCGCTTGAATGCTTCGATGAGCTCTTCAAGGTGCCGTATGAGACCGGCTATGTCTATATTCCGAGGGGATATGACGAAATGCTGAGAAGAAATTACGGTGCTTCGTATATGACACCGCATATCCACTCGCCGCATGAATATCCGTACTATTCGGCGCATCAGAAAGCTGTACGGGAGTTTATGTCTAAGCATCCGGGTGCGATACCGGGTTCCTGGGCTGAAAAATATCTGTGATCCGGAAGGATTCACGGACCTTGGAGAATACAGATGATCGGTTTTGACATCGATGAAACATTTTTACAGGAAGAAAAAAGGAACGGCTTTGAAGTAACCTCCCTTATGAAAAAATGCTGGGCGGCACAGCTTCAGGTACTCACCGATTTCGATAAAGTCTGTTCAAGGCATGGTCTTAAATGGTTTGCTTTCTGCGGAACCCTTCTCGGAGCAGTAAGGCACAAAGGCTTTATTCCCTGGGACGATGACATGGATGTCTGTATGCTCCGCGGCGATTACAACATGTTCCTTCATTATGCCGGGAAGGAGATGCCGGGATATTATATAGAAACCTTCGATAATGTTTATTCCGGTGAAAATGCTTTTACACATGCTCTGGGCATAACGAGGATCAATAATACACATATGGCGGATTTTAATCCCGATTACCTGGCGGCACATTATTCTTTTCCTTACACCGTCGGACTCGATCTGTATCCTCTGGACTATGTTCCGAGGGCAAAGGAAGAATACGATTCCGCCATCAGGATATATAAATACATCCTTGGTGTATGCGTTAAATACAAGATGGAAAACTGGAAGGAATTCACTCCTCCATCTCCCGGATACGAAGTCATTGATCTTGACGAAGCATACGCTTCTCTCTATGAAGTGACGGGAGTAAGGATAGACAAAAACGGCGATGTCCTCAGACAGCTCAATAACCTTGCCGTGAACATCGCGTCTTACACCAAGGGGAAGGATGCGGATAATGTCGCGTGTATGGCGCATATGGTCTTTGACCATAATAATATGATCTTTCCCAAAAATGCCTTTGCAAAGAGGATGGAGGTGCCATTCGAAAAAGGCTCGGTATATATTCCTTCCGATTACGACACCGTTCTCAAGATAAATTACGGTCCGGGATATATGACTCCCGATCCGCGAAGCCCTCACGACTACCCGTACTACAAGAAGCAGGAAAGATGGGTAAGGGACTATGTCATAAAGGATCCGAGCGTGGCACCCTATATGCCCATGGAATATATAAGCGATGTATATGACGAGGATCCGGAAAAGAAAAAAATTCTGGACGGAATATACGGCTGAAGATAAAAGGAGATCGGATGATCGGATATAACTTCGGAGATGAATATTTTCAGGATGAAGTAAGGAACGGTTTCAGGGTTTCGTCTCTTATGAAAAGATGCTGGGCTGCCCAGCTCAAGATTGTGGCCGAGTTTGATGCGGTCTGCTCAAGACACGGGCTGAAGTGGTTTGCATTCTGCGGAACGCTTCTCGGTGCCGTGAGACATAAGGGCTTTGTTCCCTGGGATGACGATGTCGACATATGTATGCTTCGCGGCGATTACAATATGTTCCTGCGATATGCCGCTAAGGAAATGCCCGGATACTTTATCGAAAATTACGATTCGTATACCCCTTCCGAGGGAAGACATTATAATTTCCAGGGAATTACCAGGATCAACAATACCTACAAAGCCGACTTCAATCCCGGGTACCTGAAGGAGCACTATCTCTTTCCCTATACCGTCGGAATAGATCTGTATCCGCTTGACTATGTTCCCAGGGATCCGCAGGAGTATGCGACCGCAAGAACGATCTTCGGATATACCATCCTTACCGGATACAAGTACAAGAGTCTGCACTGGCCCGGATTTAAAAGGGATGATATCGAATACGAGGATATAAATCTCGAAGAAGCATATAACGACATTTACGAAGCATCGGGAGTCCGCATCAACCCGGACGGTGATGTCCTCAGACAGCTCAATGACATAGCGATAAATGTCTCGACATATACCAAGGGCAAGGATGCCGATAACGTTGCATGCATGATGCATACCGGTTTCGGCGAGATGAACATGGTATTTCCCAAAAGCGCATTTGCCAGAAGCTATGAAGTTCCGTTTGAAAAGGGAACCATCTATATTCCCTCGGATCCGGATGCGATCCTCTCAAGGAATTACGGATCAAATTATATGAGCCCCGACACCCACACTCCCCATGATTATCCGTATTACAAGATGGAGGAAAGATGGGTCAGGGATTATGTGATAAGGGATCCGGAAATGGCTCCGTATATGCCGGCATATTTTCTTCAGGATGTTTATGATGAAGATCCCGTCAAGAAAGCAGCCTTAGACGCGATCTACAGAAAGGGATAAAAAGTGAAAGCACCGTTTTCCGAATATCTGGATAGCATTGCCCCCGCAGTTAAAAAGGCGGTGGATGATCTGTCACGGGACCATGATTACGTCAGTGCGCTATGCACCGATTCAAAGGGCCTGGTGATAAGGATAGGAAGCAGATCCAGATCAATATCAAACAAGACGATGACCACCGAAAGAGGCGTGGTCTTCAGAGTCTGTAAGGACAAAAAGTACAGCGAATACGCGGTAAATACCGTCGACTGGAGCGATGCGGATTCTGTCATTGCAGAGATCAGAAAAGAACTGAAACTTCAGGATGCTCTTCTTAGGGCATCGTCCGTGAGCGTCTATGAAACCGGCGTACTCGAAGATGAGCCCCTTGAGTTCTTCGGACAAAAGGAAACAGAACTCCTTCCGGAAAAGACAGATCTTAAGACCCTCACCGAAAAGCTCATCGCCATCTCCGACAAGGGAATGGGTATGAGCGACAAGGTGATCGAGTGTATAGCCCGTGCCCAGTCCACCCATATCAGCAAGATGTTCCTGACGAAGAACAGGGATTTAAGGCAGTCATATGTCTACAGCGAGGGCATGGTCGCAGCGGTCGCTTCCTCTGACGGCAAGGTCAAGGAAGACTATAAGACCGTATCCGGAATAAAGGGCCCCGAGCTTTTCGATGAGATGGAAGCCCTGCTTGAGCCTGTGGTAAACGGAGCACTCGAGCTCTTAAACGCAGATCCCATTGAGCCCGGGGAATATGAGATCATCACCTCACCCGAAGTCACCGGACTTATCGCACACGAGGCATTCGGACACGGAGTCGAGATGGATATGTTCGTAAAGCACAGGGCACTCGGTGCGGATTACATCGGAAAGAGAGTTGCTTCCGACAATGTCACGATGCATGAGGGTGCGCTCTGCGCAGAAAACGTAACGAGTTATTTCTTTGATGACGAGGGCGTAATGGCAGGCGATGTCACGGAGATAGAAAACGGGATCTTAAGATCCGGGATCTGTGACAGCCTTGCGGCTCTCAGACTGGGAGTAAAGCCCACCGGAAACGGAAAGAGGGAGAACTTCGCGCACAAGGTCTACACCAGGATGACCAACACGATGTTCGATTCCGGCTCGTACTCAAAGGACGAGATGATCGCATCCGTAAAATACGGATATCTTCTCGAGGGAATGCAGAGCGGAATGGAAGATCCCAAGCACTGGGGAATCCAGTGCATCATCCAGAAAGGCCGCGAGATCAAGGACGGAAAGCTGACCGGAAAGGTTGTAGCACCCGTCATCATGACAGGATATGTTCCCGAGCTCCTCGGAAATATCACGATGTGTTCGACAGACCGTATGGTCTTCGGAAGCGGAGGCTGCGGCAAGGGACACAAGGAATGGGTCAAGGTTGCCGACGGAGGCCCGTATC
>JAEEGL011532295.1_pt1 | contig 12474 bp, 12 predicted proteins | sample 9134231 | NCBI WGS metagenome assembly JAEEGL01 (sample SAMN16246548, study PRJNA631951) | gut metagenome | biome: gut microbiome; feature: rumen; material: fiber-attached | host: Bos | place: Iran: Karaj | collected 2018-10
AGGTAACGTTAGTAGCAAGGGTCAGCACAAAGGCGACAGCAGGCGACATAGCGAACGAGGTGTCAATCTGCTTCGATACGCCAAGGAACGGACAGATGCCGAGGAACTGTGACAACACGATGTTGTTCACGAAGATAGCGCTAATGAAAATCAGTATATATTCCATGATTATACATTAAAGATTAAACATTAAGCATTACGCAGTTTATTAACAATTGCAATGAGGAAGCCGAGGGTGATAAATGCACCTGGAGGCAACACAAAGAGCAGGATGTTATAAGTCTCAGGCAGCAAGGTCAGTCCGAAAATCGAACCATTGCCCAGCAATTCACGACAGATGCCCAGAAGTGTGAGTCCGATCGTGAAACCTAATCCAATACCGATACCATCAAAGAGAGAGGCCACTGGTGAATTCTTGGCAGCAAAAGCCTCTGCACGACCCAGGATTACACAGTTCACCACAATCAGCGGAATAAACAATCCTAATGATTTGTCGACATCAGGCAGGAAAGCCTTGATGACAAGCTGCAAGATGGTAACAAACGCTGCGATCACCACGATAAACACAGGAATGCGAACTTTGTCGGGAGTTATAGACTTCAGACAAGAGATCACAAAGTTGGTGCATATCAGCACAGCCATCGTGGCAAGTCCCATCGACATACCATTCATGGCAGAGGTGGTGGTGGCCAGCGTGGGACACATACCAAGCATCAGGACGAACGTTGGGTTCTCCTTGATGATGCCGTTTTTTATAATCTGTATTGCATTCATAAGTTATTTCTCCTTTTCTTCTTTTACTTGTTTCGAAGCACCGCTTTCACCATCAACAGGCGTAGCCTTGTAAGCAGTATAGGCATTGTTCACGGCGAGCAGGAATGCACGACTGGTAATCGTTGAGGCTGTGATGGCATCCACCTGACCACCATCCTTAGAGACTGTCAGAGGCTCTTTCGGATCCTTACCGATGATATCACCCTTTTCGCCCTTCTGGAACCACTTGTCAGCCTTAGCACCAAGTCCTGGGGTCTCAGTTTGTTCCAGCAGCGTATAACCAAGGATCTTTCCTTCAGTATCGAAGCCCACGAGCACTTTCAGATCACCGCCGAATCCACCAGTAGTGCTCTCAACAGCAGCGCCGAGATCCTTGCCCTGAGCATCCTGAGTCTGATAGATAATGTAGGTCAGCTCCTTGCCCTTAGCATCATTCTTTCGCACTGTATCTGTTTTAGCAACCTTGATGTCGCTGACACACATCACGCTCTTGATACCATCAGCAAGTGCCTTGGCTTTCTGGTCATTGATAGGACCTTCTGTCAGGTGGTTCACATAAGCAAGGATACCACCCATGATGACAGCTACTCCCGTGAGCACCAGCACCATATTCGTCAAAGATGATTCTAATTTCTTCATATGTCTGGTCCTCCTTTAATTTTTAGCAGGCACTTCACCGAAGCGCTTGGGTTTCACATAATTGTTAATAAGAGGCGTGAACGCATTCATGATGAGAATGGCGAACGACATTCCTTCCGGATATGAACCCCAGTTACGGATCACGACTGTCAGGAAACCAATTGCCACACCATAGATAAGCTGTCCCTTCGGGGTCATTGGCGATGTCACATAATCCGTCGCCATAAAGATGGCACCCAGCATCAGACCACCTGAGAGGATTACAGAGATAGGATCTGAGTAAATCGGGTTTGTCAGATGAAGCAATCCTGCAAAGACGAATACAGTACCGATGATGCTAACAGGGATGTGCCACGTGATGATCTTCTTCCACAGCATGAAGGCAAGACCCAGCAATAAAGCCAGAGCACAAACCTCACCCAACGAACCGGCACCATAGCCACCATCGCTTAAACCGAGGAGCATATGCAAGCTGTCAGGCAGCTGATTCAAAACAGAAGCGTCGCCACTCTTAATGGCTTCTTTCATGATAGAAAGAGGTGTGGCACCCGTTTCTGCATCAAGATAACTGGTCAGCTGACCTGCCTGAGGCCAACTGGTCATCTGTGCAGGAAAAGCCACCAGCAGAGCAGCACGACCCACGAGCGCAGGATTGAAGAGATTATTACCAAGTCCTCCAAATGACATCTTGGCTACACCAATGGCGAAAAGTGCACCAATGATGATAATCCAGACAGGGAGATTTGACGGCACGTTAAAAGCAAGAAGCAGACCTGTAAGGATGGCAGAACCATCGCAAACCGTATTACGCTCCTGCTTCAGGATGTATTTACTGATAGCCCACTCAAAGAATACGCAGGCTGCCACACTCGTAGCTGTGACAATGGCAGAGCCAAGTCCGAAGTAATAGAACGATACAAGCAGAGCAGGCATCAAGGCGATAATCACGCCATACATGTTGCGCTCTACGGTATCACTTCCGTGTGCGTGTGGCGATAATGATACAATTAATTTTCCCATTGTATTTTACCTTTTACTTATTTTACTTTTTAGCGGCAGCACGGCTGCGGATGATTCCCATAACGGTTGACTTTCCCTGACGGATATTGTCGAGCAACGGGCGATGGGCAGGACATGTGAACTGGCATGAGCCGCACTCAATACAGCTGACGATATCCTCATGCTCAGCACGTTCCCAATTCTGTATCTCAGAGAGCTTGGCAAGCAGATAAGGCTCAAGTCCCATCGGACAAGCCCCAACACACTTAGCGCAGCGGATACATGGCTGAGGTTCCTTGCGACGAGCCTCGTCATCAGAGATGACTGTCACAGAGTTTGTTCCCTTACAGATAGGCACCTCTACAGAAGTAAGAGCCTTACCCATCATCGGACCACCTGCAAGCAGTTTGTTATCACCCTCCGGCATACCACCACAGGCATCAATCAGATCCTTCATCGGAGTACCCATGCGCACCAAGAAGTTACCAGGATTCTTGATTTTCTTTCCTGATACGGTGGTATAACGCTCAAAGAGCGGTTTGTTCTTCATCACAGCCTCATAGACGGCATATGCAGTTCCTACATTCTGTACGATCGCACCTACATTCACAGGAATAGCAGGAGGAGCTGGTACCTGACGACGAATCACCGCATCAACAAGCTGTTTCTCACCACCCTGTGGATAACGCTGCTTCAAAGGCACTACTTCTACTGTATAGGCAGAGCCATTGAATTTCTTGGCACATTTCTCTGTGAGCAGTTCGATGGCAGGCATCTTATTGGTTTCGATGCCAATATAACCGGTTGTCACCTTTGCTGCTTTCATCAACAGTTCGAGACCAATCAGAATCTCATCGGCTTTCTCCATCATCAGACGGAAGTCGGCAGTAATATAAGGTTCACACTCAACGGCGTTGATGATTACGCACTCGGCTTTGGCTGTAGGCGGAGGTGTCAGTTTGATAAAGGTGGGGAAACAAGCTCCACCCATACCAACAACACCAGCATTCTTGATGCGGTTGACAATCTCCTCTGGTGTCAGCTCGGGATGAGCCTCCACAGTCTCCAGCTTATCAGAACGGTCAATACTATCCTCCCATTCATCACCCTCTACATTAATAATAATAACGGGTTTACGATAACCTGTCGCATCGATAGCGGTATCAATCTTGAAAACGGTTCCGCTAACAGATGAGAAAATCGGGGCAGAGACAAAACCTCCAGCCTCGGCAATCATGGTTCCCACCTTTACCTTATCACCTTTCTGAACAACAGGCTTAGCAGGAGCTCCGATATGCTGACCAAGCGGGAAGATGGCCTGCTTTGGCAGGGCTGCCACTTGGGTTACAGCATCGTGAGTCAGTTTATTCTCTTCGGGGTGTACACCACCTATACTAAATGTTTTGATATTCATGCTTTTGCCTCCTCTTCTTTTTTAGGTTCTTTGGGCTTTGGAGCTGGTGCCGGCGTGGGGAAATTCACGTCACGAATAGCCTTCGTCGGACAAACTGTCACGCACTTACGACACAGACGGCATTTGTTGAAATCGATATATGAGCAGTTGCCCTCAACTGTGATAGCACCAAAAGGACATTCCTTCTCACACTTTCCACATCCGATACAGCTCACCTTACATGCCTTCATAGAAACGGCACCCTTGTCCTTATTGACACAAGATACAAAGACTCTCCTACCCTTCGGTCCCTTCTTGCGAAGTTCAATGATATGGCGCGGACAAGCCTTCACACATGCACCACAAGAGGTACACTTGTCTTCATCTACCTCAGGAATGCCCGTCTCAGGATTCACGTGGATGGCATCAAACTGGCAGGCTGCTTCACAACCTCCACAACCCAGACAGCCAAAGCCACAGGCTGTCTCACCAGCACCACAGGCATGCATTGCTGCACAGGTGCGTAATCCTGCATACTCGGCAATGCGAGGACGATGCTCACAAGTACCATTACATCTCACTACGGCTACCATCGGCTCGGAATTGGCAATAGCCATTCCCAACAGATCAGCCACCTTTCCCATGGTATCAGCACCACCTACGGGACAGAACAGTCCATCGAGGCTTCCGGCATCTGCTCCCTTAACAAGGGCATCTGCCATACCGCTACAGCCAGGGAATCCACATCCTCCACAGTTAGCACCAGGCAGCACCTCGCCGACCTGCGCAATGCGGGGATCCTCATAGACAGCAAATTTCTTGGAGGCGGCAAACAGCACGACTGCTGCTATCAAGCCTATCGCTCCTAAGACCATTACTGCAATCAAGATGAAATCCATAATGCTTATATTTGTTTTAGTTTTAATTTAAATTTTCATTCAATAGAGAAAGCCATCTTCTGCTGGATTTTGTCACGTAGCAGATAAAGCAAACCGTAATATGGCAATAGTGCCGAGAGAGCAGCCAGAGCGGCCAGACCTTCATCAGATACCAACTGTAACATGATAAAAAGTACAGATACCAATATCAGGAAAGGCAATCCAAAGCCTAGTAATAATGCTCTGTTTGCAACATCACGCGAAGCACTGACAACCACGCTGTCGCCTACTTTCAAACGTGAAGTGTCGCCAACATTCAGGACATCAACAATCTTCTCTTTTGATTCAGAAGCATGGCAATGCCCGGCAACTTTACACGCTGCACAGGCTGATGTCTGAAGAATACGCACCTGCACACATCCTTCACGAATTGATTCTACAATACCCGAATGGCTTATTTTAGTACTCATGAGTTCCTTGTAGTAGTCTTCTTTTTGCAAACTCTACTTTACAATTGCAAAGGTACAAAATAATTGGGAATAAACAAGCTTATTTGATTTTTTTTCGCAAAAATAATCGTAATCGTTTGCAATTATAGAGGATTTTTTATACTTTTGCCACGATTTAAATAATTATCATAATGAACACCAGCGAACAGACCTTACAACTGATTGAACGGGCCATCCGTAAGATCGCAGACAAATTTCCTGCAACAAAGGAAGCTTCCCTCATGACCGACATCCATATCCGTGTCACTCAAGAGACGGGTGAAATGGTGGCCTTTAATGACGAAGACGCAGAGATTACCCGTTGCGTTATTGAGCAATGGATCAATAATGCCGAAGACAATTTCTATGAGCAAATTGCTCCTGTCATCAGGAAGTGCTTAGTGAAGCAGAAAGAGTTGATTGAGCAAATGTCCATTCTGAAGCCCTTCTCCTTCGTTTTAGAGAACGACGACAAAGAGAGTGTGGAAGAATTGTATCTGGTAGATGACGAGACGGTCATCATTGATCCGGACTTGATGGAAGGACTTGGCGAGGATCTTGACGCCTTCCTTGAAAAACTACTGAAGGAATAACTATTCTAAAGAACTCTCACGCATGACAAACTTTCGTGAGACATCAATATAATAGATCTCCTCATAGCGCGTCTTATGCTGCTTTTTGGAATAGTCTAACAAATGTATCTCGTAATCGCTGGTAATCGAGAAATACTGGATAAACTCATCAGGGTTGATGGCATCGTCTTTATCTTCGATGGCATATAGACATAGTTTATCCACTGGCATATAGTCATCATTCAACGAATACAGCCATACCGAATAGAGATGTGGCGACTCATCAACTGCTACAAGAATCAGCTTTGCACCCAAGCTCTCAGGCAGACTAACGGCTTTGGGCTCATTGTAGTCTTGCAGGTCCATATAGTGCAGTATTTCACTTGGAATAGGTTTGAAAGCCGGCAGGAACCTGACATAATTCTCGGTATAACTGATGGGAAGTGTCTGCAGATTCAGACTGTCATAGAACATTTTCAAGGGATTATCTGATTGTTCCAGGTCGATGCCCTGCAACTTCAAATGCTCATTGATCTCCACATTCTTGACGCTATCCAGCTTATGCGACAGTTCCTCTGGCGACAACTGTCTCCTGCCACCACAAGATAGCAGCAGAAGCATTGTCGCCAGTATGACTGTCAGCTGTTTCATCGCCGTTCAATTATAGTTTGATATTCTTCTTGGCCGTCTTACTCTCGTTCTGCAGACGGTCAAGAGCTGTAACCACATAAGTCCACTTTTCCTTACCCTGCACATAAGGCAGCTTATAGAAAGGATCATTGGTTATCGCCACAATCTTCGACGGATCATCTGTGTTGACCTTCTCGCCTTTTGCAAACCGATAGACCACAAACTTGACAATCTCATCATCCCAGCTCTTGGCCTCCGGTGCTGTCCAGAACAGCACATAGTCGCCATCGATCCACATCGGCTTCAGTTTCTTGACCTTTTTAGGAGCCTTGTCGTCGATAAATGGCATCTCGGGCTGCAAGGCGGGATATTTCCAATATACATTCCGAAGGGTCGTGCCATAATTGCCGATATTGTCAACGGCAGCTTTTGCATACCACAAGATAGTTCCCTTTACATAAGGCAACTGCTTATGAAGCGCCATTTTCGCTGGCAACTGATGAACCTTTGGATTCTTCAGATCAGCATGCTTCACGGTACGCTCCACATCCTCACCAATAATCAGAGGACGACCACTGGCATACTGGTTCCACCACTTAATCAGCGTCTCATAGTCGGCAGCCTTGTTTCCGATCTCCCAATAGAGCTGAGGCGCGCAATAGTCGAGCCAGCCATTATTGACCCAGAACAGGACATCGGCATAGAGATCATCATAGTTCTGCAATCCATTGGTATCACTACCCATAGAAGAACTCTTTTTGTTTCTATAGATACCAAATGGCGAGATACCCACCTTTACCCAAGGTTTGGTCTCATGGACTGTCTTATAGAACTGTTCAATAAACAGGTTCACATTGTAGCGACGCCAGTCCTTCTGGTTCTTGATGCCATTAGAGTGCTCCTGGAACAGCTCATCATCAGGAATGGTCTCCCCTTTCACGGGATATGGATAGAAATAATCGTCCATATGGATACCATCCACATCATATCGGCTCACAATATCCTTAGCCACCTCACAGATATAATCGCGGTTCTCTGGAATACCCGGGTTCAAGATGAACAATTCGTCATAGGCAAAACAGTTCATGGGCTTCCTGACTGCAATATGATTGCTGGCCAGTTGGCGGGTTCCCTTTGTCTTTGCTCTATAGGGATTAATCCACGCATGGAGCTCCATACCACGCTTATGGCATTCATCGATCATCCACTGCAGGGGATCCCAATAAGGCTTGGGGGCAACTCCCTGCTTTCCTGTGAGGAAACGGCTCCACGGCTCGAGCTTGCTCTCGTACAACGCATCACATTCCGGGCGCACCTGGAAGATAATGACATTCACGCCGTCCTTTTGCAACTCGTCGAGCTGATAAATCAGCGTCTGCTGCATCTTCGCTGTACCCATCCCCTGGAACTGTCCGTTGACAGTCTGGATCCATGCGCCACGCATCTCTCGTTTCTGAGCTCCTGCCGTCATCACCAGCAGAAGCATGACTGATAATAGTAGTATTTTCTTCATCATTCGAATAAATTATTCTTTTGTTTCTTGGCCTCCTCATAGGAAAGCAGTTCTTTCTGTTGCTGCTGATAGTCTTCACGCAGATGCTCGTATTTCTCAGACAGTTCCTGTTCCATCTGATCCTGCGAGCTCATTAGCCTGGCAGCAACAAGGGCGTTCTGAGAGGCATCTTTCATCCAGACCACAGGACCTGCATAAACAGGAGCTATCTTCAAGGCTACATGCAACTCGCTGGTGGTGGCACCACCTATCATAATAGGAATGTCAAGCCCTGCACGCTGCAGCTCCTTCGCCACATTCACCATTTCCTCCAAGCTTGGTGTAATCAGGCCGCTCAGTCCGATGATATCGACATGCTCGTCGACGGCTTTCCTCACGATCTGTTCTGCCGGCACCATCACGCCCATATCGATGATCTCATAGTTGTTGCAGGCCATCACCACGCCGACAATGTTCTTACCGATATCATGCACATCGCCCTTAACGGTGGCCAGCAATACTTTTCCTGCGCTATTGGCTCCCTCGGCTTTCTCGGCTTCAATATAGGGTTGCAAGATCCCGACAGCCTGTTTCATGGTGCGAGCCGTCTTCACCACCTGCGGCAGGAACATCTTGCCTTCGCCAAAGCGTTGTCCAACGGTATTCATACCAGCCATTAAGGGCCCCTCGATGATATCCACCGCATGCGGATACTTCTGAAGGGCTTCCTTCAAATCTGCTTCCAGATAATCGCCGATACCCTTCACCAACGCCTCAATCAGACGGTCTTCCACAGGGACCATATCCCTTGAGCTACTTGTATCCTGTGCTTCTGGAGACTTGCCTGGAGCACCTGGCGCCGTAGCATTAATCATCTCGCTTGCCAGGGCTATCAACCGCTCCGCAGCATCATCCCGCCGATTCAGGATCACGTCTTCTATTACATCTAGTCGTGCTTGAGGTATATCTGTATATGTTACTAGCGATGAAGGATTTACGATTCCAAAATCCATTCCGTTCTTAATCGCATGATACAGAAAAACGGCATGCATGGCTTCACGAATGTAGTTGTTGCCACGGAACGAAAAACTCAGGTTACTAACGCCGCCGCTGATATGTGCACCCGGCAGATGTTGCTTGATCCAAGCGGTAGCCTTGATAAAATCTGCCGCATAACTGTCGTGTTCGGGCATACCTGTAGCCACAGCCAGGACATTGGGGTCGAAGATGATATCAAGCGGATTCATTCCCACCTGTTCTGTCAACAAGCGATAGGCCCGCTCCGCAATCTCTATACGGCGCTCATAGCTGGTGGCCTGTCCTTGCTCGTCGAAGCACATCACCACAACAGCAGCACCATAGCGCTTCACGTCACGGGCATGCTCGAGGAATTTCTTTTCTCCTTCCTTTAAAGAGATGGAGTTGACAATACTCTTGCCTTGTACACATTTCAGACCTGCCTTGATAACCTCCCAGTCAGAAGAGTCAATCATCACAGGCACCTTAGCGATATCGGGTTCTGCAGCAATACGGTTCAGGAAGTTCACCATCTCCCCCTTGGCATCCAGCAGACCGTCATCCATATTGATATCTATCACGAGCGCACCATCAGCCACCTGTTTCCTGGCAATGCTGATCGCCTCGTCATAGTTCTTCTCTTTAATCAGTCTGAGGAACTTGCGCGAGCCTGCCACATTGCATCGCTCACCGACATTGACGAACTGTACCTCCGGTGTCACATCCAGCAGTTCCAGTCCTGAGAGCCACATGGTCTGGGGCTTGGCAACAGGCTGATGAGGCTTTTTCCCCACGACCAGCGGCCCGTAGGCAGCAATAAAAGTTTCGTCAGTACCACAGCAGCCACCGATAATGTTCACCAGTCCTTCGTCCACCAGTTCTCCCATCTTTGGGGCCATCGTCTCTGCCGTCTCGTCATAGAGCCCGAGGGAATTGGGCAGTCCTGCATTCGGATAGGCTGAGATATAATAAGGGGCACGCTTTGCCAGCTCTTTCAAGAACGGCTTCATCTGCGTAGCGCCAAAAGAGCAGTTCAGTCCGATAGAGAAGATGGGATAACTGCTGATACTTGCCAAGAAAGCCTCAAGTGTCTGTCCGCTAAGCGTGCGACCAGCCAGATCGCTGACGGTCACGGAAAGCATGATCGGTATCTCATGGTGACGCTTAGCCATGACCTGCATGGCGGCGTCGATAGCCACTTTCGCATTCAACGTATCGAAGATGGTCTCAATGAGGATGGCGTCCACCCCACCCTCCATCAGGGCATCCATTTGTTCCTGATAGGCCACCAGCAGTTCATCATAAGTCAGATCTCTTGCCGCAGCATCGCTCACATCAGGCGACATCGAGCAGGTCTTGTTGGTCGGACCCACCGAACCAGCCACGAAACGAGGTTTTTCGCTGGTGCTATACTGATCAGCTGCTGCCCGGGCTAATCTGGCGCTGGCCAGTGCCATCCCGTAAGCTTCATCTTCAAGGCAGTAGTCTGCCTGGGAGATGCGCTGACTGCTGAAAGTGTTAGTGGCGATGATATCCGCCCCGGCCTCCAGATACTGGCGGTGAATGGCAGAGATCACATCGGGGCGCGTGATGGAGAGCACGTCGTTATTACCCTTCAGCTGCCCTTTTAAATGTGTAAAACGGGCACCACGGAAATCCTCTTCCGTGAGACCGTAAGTCTGTATCTTCGTTCCCATCGCTCCATCGAGGATGAGGATCCGTTCTTTGATGATATCGTCTAGTTTCTTCATTTATATACCTTCATAGCCCGATCCATTTCCCTGCGGTCTTCTTTCTCCTTGAGGGTCTGGCGCTTATCAAACTCCTTCTTACCCTTACAAAGTGCGATATCCATCTTGGCTCTGCCCTTGTTGTCTATAAAGACGAGTATAGGCACGATGGTATAGCCAGTCTGCTTCGTGGCACTTTCCAGGGCTCTGATTTCCTTTTTCGTCAGCAACAGTTTCCTGTCACGCTTCATCTCGTGGTTGTTATAGGAGCCATAGAAATAAGGACTGATATTCATGCCTTTCACCCATAGCTCACCATTGATCACCACGCAATAGGTATCCACCAGACTTGCCTTTCCGAGTCGGATGCTCTTAATCTCCGTGCCCGTCAGTACAATACCGGCAGTATAGGTCTCGATGAAGAAGTATTCAAACGAGGCCTTCTTATTCTTGATCTGTACAGGACTTTTCTTCCTGAGCTGTTCCTGTTCCTTGTTCATCTTTTATTGAATCGTTGCAAATTTCTCCAGATGATCGTCAATATAGTGCGCGATATCATCTGTCCACTCCTCCTCATTCTCCACAAACTGGTCGTCGAGGTTGTCAAAATCAGGGAACTGTTCGAAAAGCGCCATAAACTCCTCGTCGGTACATTCCTTCTCTATCTCCTCGCGGTGCTTGAGCCACAGGGTGTGAGCGTCATATATCAGCTTTGAAGGACCGCGCATCTCCCACAGCCGAAGCACCTTTGCCAGGGGGTTCTTGAAGATGAAAGGCCCGTAGCCGTTATGAATCAGCTGCACGAAACCGCCATCCATCACCTCCTGATGCAAGATGTCCCACGCCAGGAGCGTCATCTGGTCGGCATTCAGCTCTGCCATCGTCTCCGGCGTCAGTTCCCCGCCGATGGCATCATAGATGGCTTTCACGAACACGTTCACAAAGGCATCCATGCCCTCCATGGCTGCTTGCTGCAGATCTGCATCCTTAACGATCACTTCTTTCATCGTCTTTATCCTTTTAAGTTAAATCATAAACACCTGTCGGCAGTTGTCGACGCAACACCTCCAGCTCAAAATCCTTGCCAGGCACGATGCCATAGCTTCTCAGGATGGTCTCAACGGTCTTGCGAGCCAGTTCGGGATGGTTGTTCTCCTCACTGAGATGACAGAGCCATACGTGCTTCAGATTGCATGTCGCATTGTTGGCCAGCACCTCGCCGCAGTTCTTGTTCGACAGGTGACCGGTATCGCTGAGAATACGCTTCTGCAGATATTCCGGATAGGGACCGCTTTTCAGCATCTCCTCATCATGGTTTGCCTCTATCACGAGATAGTTCGCATGCGAGATGCTCTCCTTGATGGCTTCCGTAATACTACCGACATCGGTAATCACCACAAACGTAATGCCCTCTGCCTGTATCTCATAGCCCACATTCTCACTGGCATCATGCGGCACGGGAAAAGCCTTCACCAGAAAGTCGCCCATCTGGACGGGCTCACCCACCACAATCTCCTTTTTCATCTCTACAGCTATTTTCCTGGCCACACAATAGTTGCCGTCGATGCCCTTATGCACTTTTTCCGTTGCATAGACAGGCACCTTGTACTCATAGCTGAAAGATCCCACCGACTTGATATGATCTGCATGGTCGTGGGTTATCAGCACCCGACGCACCTTCGAGAGCTGTATGCCATAGTCCTTGCAGGATTTCTTGAGTGAGCGAATACCTACGCCAATATCTATTATCAAGCCGTCGGTTGCAGTACCAAGATAATAGCAATTACCGCTGCTACCACTTCCAAACGATATGAATTTCAACATGTCTTTTTTGATATTTTCGTGCAAGGGTACAAAAAAAT
>JAEEGL012059016.1_pt1 | contig 12474 bp, 14 predicted proteins | sample 9134231 | NCBI WGS metagenome assembly JAEEGL01 (sample SAMN16246548, study PRJNA631951) | gut metagenome | biome: gut microbiome; feature: rumen; material: fiber-attached | host: Bos | place: Iran: Karaj | collected 2018-10
CCTTTCCGCCATCGTGAAGATAGAGATTTCCTATCTGTTTCTCCTTGTAGTAGACATAATATCGTTCCCGGATGTACATTCGTATTCCTCCGTATTGCAGTTTCATTATAGTACGAAAAAGCGGATTAAGAAAAAGACAAAGAGTAAAGCGGCGCGACCGTTAAGGTCACGCCGTTTTATAATCTTTTGAGCTGCAAAGCAGCATTATTGTTAATTGTCCTGAAGAGGTCTTTTCGTTTTTAGTAGGTCAAGGTGTCGCGGTCGCGGTCATAGATCAGTTCGCCCTTGACAAACTTCACTTCGATCGTACGGGCATGATGCTGCCAGATAACACGCTGGAAGCGGTCTTCCGCCGGTCTGTCGTTGAAGTCGCGCAAATCGGAATCGTCGATGACGACGGCGTCGAATTCATAACCCTTTTCGAAGCAGCCGACCTTGCCGAAGAACTGGCCGCCGCCCATGGTGGCAAGATAGAAGGCTTTGCCCATGTTGAGATAATCCTCTTTGGCATGCGGATCCTTGTCGCGCTTGGTGAACATCCAGCGCATCTTGGAAGCCCACATGGCGTCGGTCATCGCGCGCATGATGCTGAGGTTAGGTCCGCCGGCCATGTCGGTGCCAAGTCCGACCTTGATACCCGCATGAACCATGTCCATGACCCGCGCCACGCCGTTAGGGCCGCTCATGTTGGAGGCAGGGCAGTGGGCAACGGTGACGTTTCTGTTTCTTAACATCTCAAACTCGTCATCGGTGCAGTGGATGCAGTGGGCCTGAATGCAGGGAACCGTGCTGCCCAGTAAGCCGTACATGTCATAAGCCTGGCCATAGAATTCGATCTCGGGCTTTAACTGCTTGACCCATTCGATCTCCTCGATGCCCTCACTCAGATGGCTCATCGTGGGAACGTTGTATTTCACACAGAGCTTACCGATCGCTTCCATGACTTCATCGGTGCAGGAAGGCGTATATCTGGGGGTGACGATGGGCTTGATGTTCTTGAAGGCGTCCTTGGTCTCCAGGATCCATCTCTCGGTCTCCCTGATGGACTCTTCCGTCGTTTCCACATAACCGTGGAAGGAGTTACGGTCCATGTTCAGCTTGCCGATATAACCGGCCATGCCGGCTTCGTCCATCTTCTGCATCAGATACTCGGTCGCTTCGCGATGAATTGTCGCAAAGGCGGCAACACGGGTGGTGCTGGTTGTCTTGACGATGTCGTTTACAAAGCGGTTATAGGCCTTCTTGGCATACTCCATGTCCTTGTACTTGACTTCTTCCGGGAAGCAGTAATGCTCAAACCACGAGTTCCAGCCCAGAGAGTTGTCAACGCATTCTCCCATGCCGCGGAAGCCGTACTGAGGCGCATGCAGATGTATGTCACTCATGCCGGGGAAGATCAACTGGTCGGAATAGTCATAGACCTTGATATCCTTGTACTCTTCCGGCAGTGTCTTGAAAATGCCCTGGGAAACGCCGTCCACAACGACGACATATTCGTTTTCATGGAATTCGATTTTGTCAAATTCCGGTGTCTGAACGAGGATGCCCTTCAGGGCAAATTTCTTTTCACTCATTTTTTCTCCTGCTTTCTATCGAGGATCTCATACATGCCGTCCAGGGTGACCGGATAGGCGTGATTTCCCCATCTGTTATATTCTTCATCAATCTCCGCCGCCAAAGATGTGACGGTGGGAATAAACATCTTTATTGAGTTGAAGACGTCTTCATGCTTGAAGACCTCTTCCGGGGTCCCATCCAGAGCGATGGTGCCGTTGTCCATGACGATGAAACGGTCGACATACTGGGCCATCAGTTCCACCTCGTGCTCCACCAGAAGTACCGTGATGCCCTCTTGACGGTTCAGCTGACAGACAATGTCAAAAATTTCCTGGGTGCTCAAAGGGTCAAGGTTACTGGTCGGCTCATCAAGAACAAGGATTTCCGGATTCATCGCCAGAACCGAGGCAATGGCGACTCTCTGCTGTTCTCCGCCCGAAAGGCTGAAAGGCGAGCGGTCACGGAATTCTTCCAGTTTTAAAAGCTTCATGACTCTTTCGGCAGCCGCATGGCATTCTTCCTTGCTGAGATTGAGGTTGGCAGGGCCGAAGGTCAGTTCGTCGTAAACGGTCATCTGGCTGAGCTGGGCTTCCGGATCGGGAAGAACCAGGCCGACCATGCGGGATGTCGAGGCAATGCTGAAATCTTTCAGATTCTTGCCGTTGACAAAGACTTCACCGCTGAACTCGCCATCTATGGCCTTGGGAATCAGGCCGTTGCATAAGGCGCAGACGGTGCTTTTTCCGGAGTTGTTGCTGCCGATGATGCCGACAAACTCCCCTTTTCCCACCTTCAGGTCAATGTGCTTTAAGGCCGGTTCTTCCACCGAGGGGGCATTATCGTATTTGAAACATACGTCTTTTAATTCCAGAACGGTTTCTCTCATAAGCCCTCCTATAAAGGCAAGCGGAAGCAGTCCGCCCAGTTACTGATATGCTGTGTCATGTCCAGAGTTCCGTAACGGATACGGACATAGATACCGATGGCAAGCAGTAAAACAGCAATGCAGGCAAGTGCGATGTCGCTCTTGCGCACGGTGATCTCACTCAGGTCGGTGGGATGGGCTGAATTGCCGAAACCGCGGCATTCCAGCGCCATGGATGTCTTTTCCACTCTGTCCAAAGAACTGACAACAAGCGGAACAAACATCGGTAAAAGGCCCTTGAAACGGTCTATCAGGCTTTTTTCAGGAAGGCCTCTTGCCCTTTGGGCTGAAGAGATGATGCCTGCCTCGCGTATGCTGATCGGAATCAGCTGAAGCGACATCGAGATCATGAAGCAGAAGTTGTAGGGAATGCCCATCTTATGCAGTCCGACGATCATGTCGTTGGGCGAGGTGGTGGACATCAGAACTTCCGCCGTCAGGATGATGCTTCCCAGACGCAGCAGGTTGACAAGACCAAGATAAAAACCTTCCAGCTTGTAGGATCCGAAAAAGGGAATGGACAGCTCTTTTCCGAAGAAAAGGGCTGGGGTTACGCCTTTGGGATTGGCAAAGCCGTGCATGACAAGCAGAAACAGCATCATCACAAAGACCATGCGGGTCAGAAGATGGCTGAATGTCTTTTTGCCGATGGAGATGAGATTTGCCAGTAAAGCGCAGATAAACAGAAAACCTGTCGAATAGGGACTGAAAAACAGAAAGGCCAGGATCGAAACGATCACGACCAAAAGCAGTTTCACCCGCACGTCACACTTATGGAAAAAGGAGTTACCGGGAATATAGACATTCATGTTCATAAACACAGCTCCTTCTCCGCCAGTTCTCTGGCTAAAGTCATGACGGACAGTCTCTCGTTTTCTTCTCTGTAGGAAATGTGGTTGGCGATCGCATAGATCTGCGGCGGCATGATATGGGCCTTGGTCATGACTTCCTCATTGGTGAAGACATCCATGGGGGTTCCGTCCAGAATGACTTCCCCGTCATTCATGACGATGACTCTGTCCGCATACTCGGCCACAAAGTCCATGTCATGGGAAATGATGATCACGGTCTTTCCCCGTTTCTTCATTTCCTTGCTCAACAGACCGAGTTTGGTCTTACCGGACTGGTCCTGACCCGTGGTCGGTTCGTCCAGAAAGAGGATCTCGGGGTCCATCGCATAGACCGAAGCCAGGGCGACGATTTTCTTGGAACCGCTGCTTAAGGTGACGGGCTGCTTGCGCAGCATACCCTTGAGGTCAAACTCGCTGATGACTTCGCTGGTTCGTTCCTTGATTTCTTCCGCGCTCATCTTGAGGTTTTTCAAACCGAACTGGATCTCGTCAAGGACGGTAGCACAGAAAAGCTGATAGTTGGGATTCTGAAAGACATAGCCCACTTCGCTGGCCATCTCGCTTACACGACGGTTGGCGACATCCTTTCCATTGATCTCGACCCGGCCGGAAGTCGGGCGCAGCAGTCCGTTGAAATGTTTGGACAGTGTGGTTTTCCCGCTTCCGTTCTGGCCGATGATGGCAGTGATCTCCTGCCGGTAAATATCCAGGTTGATGCCCTTCAGGGCTTTCTTTCCGGATTCGTATAAGTGTTCTAGATTTTCAATGTGGGCAACGATTGCCTTACTCATAGTCTTCAGCAGACGTAGACTTGCCGCCGAAAGGAGTGGCGATTCTGTACTTCTCAGGCAGAGCTCTGAAGATCAGCATTAAGACGATGGTCAGAACGAACTTGTCAAGGAAGCCGGTAACCAGCTCAGAAATGAAGCTGGACGCGAAGATGTCTTTGGTGACATTGGCAAAGAAGGCATGCATGACGTCCTGTCCGCCTCCGGTGTAGCCGCCGTAGATGTAAGTGTAGACATAGGCGCTGGCCGCGCAGGCAAAAGGCTGCTCCGCGATCAGAGTCAGGATCAAACCGATCCAGCTTCTGGTGAAGCCCTTCTTGGCGCTGAAACCGACGATCAGAGCGATGATGCCGGTAGGAATGACCGTGAGCAGGTGTAAAGGTCCGTAGAATAAAGCCATGACGACAGCGTTTAAAGCCGCGCAGAGCAGACCGACCCAGGGTCCGGCGATAAAGCAAGCCAGAAGGGTTCCGCCCGTATCAAGGAACAACGGGACCTTGAGCATGTCTCGGATCGTACCGCCGGCGAAGTTCAGGGCCACGCAGGTAGGAACCAGGGCTGCCAGGTAAGCAGGTTTCAGTTTGGGAAATTCAACATTTTTGATAGACATTTTTTACTCTCCTCCTGTCTTTCTTTATAAAAGACGGAAATGAAAAATTCTGCGCCGCCAAAAAGCTAGTCGCAGAATTCCACTCCGTTCTTTTCATCCATGCTGGCGATTCTGGCCAGCGCTTCGACCCGGACACCTTTTTCCCGGATCCTTTCGCCGCCTTTCTGCCATTCTTTTTCAATCACGACGCCGCAGCCCACCAGCTCGCACTTCGCCTGTTCGCAGATGCGGATGAGCGCATTCAGGGCTTCGCCGTTGGCAAGGAAGTCGTCGATGATCAGTACCTTGTCTCCTTCGTTCAGATAGTTCTTGGAAACATAGACCTCAAACTCCGCCCTTCTGGTGTAGGAATACAGGGAGCTGTGGTACACATCGTCGGACATGTTGCTGGCCGCGCCTTTTTTGGCGAAGACAACCGGGCAGTCATCAAAAAATTGTGAGGCTGCAAAACTGACCGCGATACCGGAGGCTTCAATCGTCAGAATTTTTGTAACTTCACAATCGGCAAATATCTTCTTGAACTCGGCACCGATCTCCTTCAGAAAGCGGGTGTCGATCTGGTGGTTGAGAAAACTGTCTACTTTCAGGACGTTGCCGGAAAGCACTCTTCCCTCTTCCAGAATACGTTTTTTCAATGCATCCATAAGCGACTCTCCTTGAAAAAAATATGCTTTTACTCTATCAAAACCAAATGGTACTTTCAATAGAAATCGTACCGAAAGCGTTTTCATTTTTCCTGCGTTTTTTTGTTATTTTTTTCTTTCTTTTACAAATGCCGCAGAAGAAAAAAGTGCGGTCAGAAACCGCACTTGATTCTATCTGTTTTCCCTACTTTTTCCTTTTTTCAAGAAGCAGCGGGACTCCATACAGAAACAGCATCCACAATGGCATGATACCCTGTGTATTGCTGTTGTCTTTGGTGTCAAAGATGTTGGGAAGAATGCAGTTCAGCTTGTTTCACAGGATAGGGATTCATGCATTTTCTTTCTTTTGCAAAAGCTCTTTCCCCATCGCAAAGGCTTTCTCACATTCCTGAGGAAATACGGTATCGTGACGTGTTTTTTTCGCTTCCGCATCAAAATACCAGGGCCAGTCAGTTTTGCTGTAATCTTCAAGCTGCAGTGTATCCCCGCTGACAAGAATCTCTGTCGGTCCGATGAAACGATCGAATGTACTCCGGTAGCTCTCAAGCAGGGAAAGATAACTGTCCTCCGGAGCGTTACTGGTCATGATCAACAGTACCGGGATCCGGTTTTCGTTACAGCTTACGGGATCACGGCTGTATGTGAGATTCTGAAAGACCAGTCTTTCATAAAAAGCCCGGAAGGCGGAACTCAGGTTTCCCAGATAGTTCGGTGACCCGACGATCAGTCCGTCCGCTTCCCGTATGGCATCCAGAACCTTTGTCAATCCGTCCTGTACGATGCAATGTCCCTTGTACGCGTTCTTTTTACAGCCGAAGCAGGATATACAGCCCGTATATTTCTCCAGCCGATAAAGATCAAAACGCTCGATCAAAGCTCCGCTTGCTTCCGCTCCTTTTGCAGCCTGTGTGATCAAGGTATCCGTGTTCCAGCCCAATCGGGGCCCCGCATTCACAACAACGATCTTTTTCGCCATGTTTCTTTTCTCCTTTTCGTTGATTGAAAAACTGCTGATGATAAAAAAGCAGACAAAAGCATAATGCCTGCCTGCTTTGATTCCCTACGTTGTCAGCAGCCTTTTCTGCCGCTCTTGTGATCCTCAATAGAGCAGGCATCTGCCGTTCCGTATTCGATCAGTCCCGCATCCGCCGGATCGGTGGAAACTCTTCCATCCTCAAACACAAAAGCGGGAACTCCGACATCCCCTATTTCCTTCAGATGGTCAAATACGGGATTGGTATCGCGCATCCGGATGAAGGTTCCCAGATTGCGGATGTTTTCTCCGATGTTAATGTACTCGAATTCGTCTTTTCTGTCTTTTACCTGTTCGTATACATAGTCGCAGTACGGGCAGGTGGGCATGCCATAGATCTTGATCATACAGTATCTCCTTTCAAATGAATCTTTTTCTACTTTTATAATACCATCTTTGCCTTTTTTCCTCTTTCTTTTGCCCTGTGAAAACAGGGCATGCCGTCCGTACAAATCGCGGATTCATGCTAAACTAGCGGAAAAAGGAAAAGTGTTATGAAAGATCTGAAATACATATTCGTTCACGGACTCAGTGGCTGGGGAAGCTATGACGAACGCTACAAAACAATGCCTTACTGGGGCATGCGGGACGGTGATCTGATGGAAAAGCTGCGCAAAGACGGTTATTTGTGTTATGCCGCCTCCGTTAATCCTTATCGAAGCGCCTATGACAGGGCTTGCGAATTGTATGCCCAGCTAGCCGGAAAAATTACCGATTACGGAAAAAATCATGCCGAAAAGTATCAACACGATCAGTTCGGTCCGGACTTCACTAATCGTCCCTTGATCGAGAACTTTGACGATTCAACAAAACTGGTTCTGATCGGCCACTCCTTCGGCGGAGCAACCATACGCCTGTTTGCCCACATGATGGCTTACGGCAATCCCGAAGAAAACAATAGCGAATCTCCTTTATTTGAGGGAGGCATGCAAAAGCGCATCCATACCCTGGTTGCTATAGCCGCGCCCCATAACGGGACGACCGCTTACGACCTGTACGAAGATCCCGATTTTGATATCAGTGCCGTATCCGTTCCCAAAGCGGAAAGTGTAGTCCACCGTCTGAAATCCGCCGGAACCTCCGTAAGAAACCCGAGCGTTCCCTATGAAGATCTGGCCGCTTATGACATGCACATAGATAACGCCCTGGAGCTCAACCGGAAACTGAAGCTGAGTGAAAACACTTATTACTTCTCCCAGCCCTGCAGCGCTTCTGAAAGAAAGGGAAACATTCATGTTCCTATTGCGGAGAAGCTGGAAATTCTGAACCGGCGGAACAGCCGCTTCATGGGCGCCTATAACGGCAAAACCGCCAAAGGTTACATCCTGGATGAAAACTGGCAGGAAAACGACGGTTTGGTTAATACGGTTTCCTCCACTTACCCTTTTGAGCAGCCCCATCAGGACTTTGATGAAAACAACATCCCCAAGGGAGTCTGGAATGTCTTTCCCGTATATCCCGGAGACCACATGGCCCTTCAGGGAGGCTTTTTCCAAAAACGCAGGATCTATCCCTATTACAAGGATCTGTTAGCCCTGATTGAAAAACTCTAGAAGAAAAAGAGCACAGGATATGTGCTCTTTCCTTTATGCGTTTTTCTTCAAGAGCGAAGTTCCCCGCTTTACCGGCTGGTTTTCGATGAATTCGATCTCTTTGCCGTTGGCGTCAGTGATGATCAGGATCGTGCTCATGTCATATTTCTCAGACATTTTCTTGAGATCCGCCCGGACAATAGGTTCTCCCGCTTTTACTTCATCTCCTATTCTCTTGTCAAAGAGGATGAATCCGTCTCCGTTGGCGTTGACCGTATCAATGCCGACATGTACAAGGATCTGCACGCCTTCTTTTGTCTCCACTCCGAAGGCATGGCCAGTGGGAAACATCGCGGCGATCTTTCCGTTAGCCGGAGAGCATATGATCACGCTGTCCGTATTGTAGTGAAAGGCAACGCTTTTTCCCAGCATTTCCTCCGCAAACATCGGATCGGGCAATGTCCTGACATCGATCATTTCCCCCGCGGCAACAGCCACAATGTCCTCATCGCCAGCATCCAGAGGCCTGAGGGATTTGGCTTCCGTTTTCGCAAACAGTCTGTTCAGAAAGTTCATATCAGTCCAGATCCTCGCCGTTTGAGGCAATGACTTTCTTATACCAGTTGAAAGATTGCTTTTTAAAGCGGTCATAGGTGCCGTTTCCCTCATCGTCGGCATCCACATACACAAAGCCATAGCGCTTGCTCATGGAGACCAGAGAGCAGGAAACCAGATCTATGCAGCCCCAGGGGGTATAACCGATGACATTCACGCCGTCTCCCACCGCCTGTTTGATCGCGATGATGTGGTCGCGCAGATAGGCGTTGCGGTAGATGTCATTGACGGTCTTGTTTTCATCCAGCTCTTCAAAGGCGCCTAGCCCGTTTTCGACGATGAAGATGGGCTTATTGTATCTGTCCTTGAGTTCATTGAGCGATATGCGCAGGGCGATCGGGTCTATCTGCCAGCCGAAATCGCTGGTCTTGAGATAGGGATTGCGGTTTCTGCGGATGAAGGAACCTATCTTTTCCCGCTTTGCGGGATCCACGCTCACGACCGAGCTCAGATAGTAGCTGAGGGAAATAAAGTCGACTTTTCCTTCCTGAAGGATCTGTTCGTAGTTATCGACATAATCGATGTTTATGTTATGGCGCTTGTAGAAACCTTTGATCCAGTCGGGATAGGCGCCTCTTACCATGACATCGCAGAAGAACATGTTGAACTCCTGTTCAAAATGAGCCCTCAGGGCATCTTCCGGAGAAGGAGTCAGCGGGTACATGTGCTGCAGGTTGAACATGTTGCCGATCAGACAATTGGGCGCATGTTCATGGGCGTACTTGACGGTAAGGGCGCTGGCGATGAACTGGTGATGCAGGGCCTGATGGGTCAGTTCGTTCCAATCGCGTTTGGATCTGTCCAGAAGGATGCCGCCTCCCAGATAAGGAACCGCGCATACCATGTTGATCTCATTGAAGGTCAGCCAGTATTTCACCTCGTCCTTGTACTCGTCGAGAATGAAGCTGGTGTAATGGGTGAAGTACTTGATCAGCTCCGGGCTTTCCCAGCCGTTGTACTCGTCCACCAGATCATCGGGGACTTCGTAGTGTATCATCGTGACTACCGGCTGTATGTTGTGCTTATGGAGTTCACGGAAAACATTATGATAGAACTCCACCCCTTCCTTTAAGGGTTTTTCTTCCTTTCCGGTCGGGAAAAGCCGGCACCAGCTGATCGACATGCGCAATGCCTTGAAGCCCATTTCGGCCATCAGGGCGATGTCTTCCTTATAGCGGTGGTAGAAGTCTATGCCTCTGCGGTTGGGGAAGTTGCATTCTTCCTCATGTTCATGGGCAAACTCGTAATCGGCCGCCAGCATGAAGTTGCTGGGATCCTGCGGTCCCTTGTAGCGTATCCAGTCCAGATGGCTTCTTCCCCTGCCGCCTTCTTCAAAGGCCCCTTCCACCTGCCCGCTGCTGATGGCTCCGCCCCAGAGGAAGTCTTCGGGAAGCTTGGCTTCGATCGCGTCTATTTCTTCCCCCTTGGGAAACAGAAAATCCAGAGGTGATCTTGTCATTGTTCTAACTCCTTTCCTGATCTATGTCTTGTGCCTAGGCACTTTTTTCTTACTCTTGTTCCATGCGGCTGATCAGGCGGTTGATGTGCATCATCAGATACAGCATCTCCTCCTCGCTCAGTTCCATTCCAAAAGGCTGTCTCAGATACGCGCCTATTTCTTTCACGCAGGCCAGAGTGTCCGGATACTGCCTGCACAGCTGGTCAAAGATCTCCCTGTTCTTGCTTTCGATCTGCTCATGGCTGAGCAGGCGGCGTATCAGATAGTCGAGATGGGTGACAAAACGGCTGTAGTTGAAACTGTCTCTGTCCAGCTGCACCCCAAAATGTCTTTCTATGATGTCCGAGCAGTCCTCTATTGCCCCGGAAGTATCTATCTTGGAACTGTCTTCGATCTGTATGCGGTCGTTGATGAAATGCAGGGCAAGTATCCCCGCTTCCTTTTCATCCAGTTTTTCCTGGATCATCTCTTCCAGAAACTCCAGGCATTTTCTTGCCACCTGCATTTCCTTCGCATACAGCATGTTCAGATCCTGCACCAGAGGCATCTCCAGAGTGATGTTCTGGTCTCTTCTCTCTATCGCAAACTGCAGGTGGTCGGCAAAGGCTAAAGAAGCCGAGGAAGGGAAAGTCACATGCAGCTGTTCGGACGCGTAGTCAAGAATGTAGATGGCCGCGTTGATGATCTTGGTCGGAATGTTGCGCAGAATGGCGAAATCAGTGTCCTTGATGTTGTAGAAAGTACGGTTGATCCTGTCCAGAGGGATCATTTCCCCCGGCTTGAAAAAGCCCACTCCCTTTCCGAAGACAACGACTTCTCTTCCCTGGGAATCCAGGCATCTTGCGACATTGTTGTTGATGTTCTTGATGACTTCCATTCGGCCTCTCTCTGAAAAAAACTCCCCGGGGCGCACTTAACACATAAACGGCTGTTTACGGACTAAGGATAAGCCTCAAGGAGTCTTGAGTTACAAACCTTTTCTTTCTTTCATTATCTAATCTGTAAGCGTTTTCGTCAAGCGGCATCCGGTATCTGTTCTTTATCGAGAACGCTTTCTTTTACCCAAATGACAGGCCTGACCATTTCCTCAAAAATGCAGTCAAAACCGTAATGGGAGATCTTTCCTTCCGGCCATACAAGAGTGGCATAGGGAACACTGTAGTCGGGCCGAAAAGTCAGGGTGCGCAGCCACCAGTCCTTTTTCTCGTTTCCGCCTTTGGAGAGCACATAGGCTGTGGGAAGCGCTCTGCGTTGTTCATCATTTAGAAAGTAGATGTCCGCCTGATAGGGATCCAATAGAAACACCTGATCTGTGACCTTCTCTTCACTTATCTCCCAGTCCGTTGGCGTGGCTTTTTGATGGGTGCGTATGTCAGCCGGATTTGTCTCAGGAAGGATCAGATCCCTTTCCTCTTTGTGAAAGGCAGAAGACAGAAAGTCTTCATTGAGAAAACGGCGTATGCTGGATTTCTTCCAGCCATCCTTGCTCTCATCCCAATAAGCCCAGTGCATGAAATCGATGCAGTCTTTTGTGACCAATAGAGCTCTGTCTTTTTCTTTTGTGAGCACATACCACTCCAGATCCTTCACGCTTCCGTCCGCTTCCTGCGGATATCTTCCGAATCTGACTGTCTGCATGTTTTACTTTCTTTCCTCAACAAAGGCCTTCATCTCTTTTTCCAGAAGCCGGTAGACGTTGGCGATCAGATAACCGTCAGCAATCGCATGGTTCATCCGCACGCTGATTGGCATCATCAGTCTTTGGTTTTCCTCACGGTATCTTCCCCAGTTGATGATGGGCGCAAAAAACAGATAACCGTCCGGCAGTTCAATGTTCAGGGAATCATAGGAAAGCCAGGGAATGTAGGAAGCGTCGAACCAGTTGGGATGGTTCTGACTGTCCAACAGATAATCCCTTGTCTTTTTCGCTTCTTCCACATCTTTCAGTGCCCCTTCATAAAAGCGCTCATAGTTCTTGTCGTACAGCGTGTATACGGGCGTGCAGGTCTCCGTATCCTCATGAAACACATACTGGATCGGATGGATGACATCGTAACAGATCAGCTCATCGGTCTGCCACAGATAGCCCATGCGGTAATCCTCACGGGAATTCAGGACCTTGGAAAGCACATACAGGAAGTTGATATAGAATTTCGTATCCGTCTTTTTGGAAACAGTTACCAAATCGGTGACATCTATCCTGGCGGTCATGGAGGTCGAACATTTGCAGTCTTCGCTGAAATGGCGGTACACACCTTTGCGGTAATAGCTTTCCTTGTCTATGACTTTGTAATGCATGTCATTTTTCCTCCCCTTTTCATTCGACTGGTACAGTTTCATTATAGTTTGTTAGTGCCGTTTTTGTTCGGAAAACAGAAAAAGGACAGCCTGTCCGTGATTGACTGTCCTTTCTTCAGCATTATGCCTGGTGATTATTGATTAACCCTGAACATCGATTTC
>JAEEGL012689163.1_pt1 | contig 12474 bp, 5 predicted proteins | sample 9134231 | NCBI WGS metagenome assembly JAEEGL01 (sample SAMN16246548, study PRJNA631951) | gut metagenome | biome: gut microbiome; feature: rumen; material: fiber-attached | host: Bos | place: Iran: Karaj | collected 2018-10
AAGGTTCCTATTCGCCACCTCGCTCGTCGTGAACATATAATCCGCCAAACTATCCGTCACCATACGGTTGATCTCCTCCGGCATCGTCAAATCCCAACTGCGGATACCTGCCTCTACGTGGCACACTTTCGTGTTCAGTTTCTTCGCTACAATGGAACAAGCCATCGTACTCGTCACATCCCCTACAACCAATACCACATCCGTCGGATGTGCCATCAGTTCTTTCTCGAATGCCACCATGATAGCTGCAGTCTGTTCGGCTTGCGTACCTCCGCCGCAACCGAGGTTCACGTCCGGAGCCGGAATGCCCAACTCCTCAAAGAATGTGTCACTCATGTTCTTGTCATAGTGCTGCCCCGTATGTACCAACCGGTATTGCACATCCTTACCCTGCTGCTGTGCCGCCTGAATCGCATGCACCAATGCAGCAATTTTCATAAAATTGGGCCTCGCCCCTGCAATCAATGTTATATGCATAGTCTTATATATTTATTTTCGCTAAACGCTAACCCCTCAACGCTCCCTAACCCGTTTCATCACCTGCGTCATGCAATGCGCGGCGCCGTATCCGTCAATTAGGCTCTCCAACTCAATCCATTCCACGGTCACACCCGCTGCTGCCAAGCGCTGCTGATACGCCTCGCTCTGCCCGGCTACCGCCATGATATGCCGCGGCGCGATGGTCAGGTAGTTATTGGCATAATGCAGTTCGTCCTCCGTATCAATCGGGATGATCTCATATCCCCGCCCGCGCATGTACTCCACGAACGGCACCTCCTGCTGCTGCAGGCGGTACGGTTTCGTGCCGGGCTCGCGCACGTAGATGTCGCATGTGTTGAACTCCGGCTCTCCGGGTCGGGCATTCAGACGACTGCTCACCATCGTACACAGGTCACGGTCGATAATGTTGAAATGCGTATCGAGGTGCATCTGCATCTGCCATCTTTTATGATCATGTACCACTACCACCGTGTCATGCCCGAAAGCGTCCGCCTCCATGATCTGGCGGATTCCCTCTTCGTTGGTACGCATGCCGCAGCCGATCAGCGCGATTGTGCCGGCAGGGATATAATCGCCGCCTTCAAACCGTCCATCGCCTTCAATGCGCAGTATCGGTTCTTCGCCAAGATGACGGTAGCATAGTTCGATGATATCCGTCTCCGCGGCCCGTTGCGGCGAGTTCATGCGGCAAATGATATACCCGCGAGGGGTCGTGATGCTTTGGTCACGCGTGAAGTACAGGTTCATCTGCGGCTCATGGATATACTCCGCCACTACGCCCGTGTTGTTGTCCGTCGGGAACAGCCGCACAACCGGTTTGAGCAATATGCACCGTATCAGGTCCGCACGGCTCATCTGCGCCAGCACCTCCTGCCGGTAGGCTTCTATCGTATCCGCATGGGCATTAGGCAGCGCACGGCAATCGTAACGCATCTCTGCGGCGGCGAGTGCGCGCAAGGTGTCCGGTCCTACTTCGTTGAGGATGTCGGTAATCGTATATACGCGGATGCCGTTGGCTTCCAGCATGCGGATATAACCGCGATGCTCCGCAGCAGCTTTGTCCACATCGAAATAGTGCTCAAACAAACCGGCTGACGGATGAATGACGCCGTCAAACAACTCCTGTCCCGGCGTGTGCATCAGTATCACTCCGGCTCGGTTCCACTCTGCGCGAGGATAGTCCATCGCGCCTTTCTCCTGCTGACACTGCATTCCGCATCCCGTCAGCAGCATTACCATCCAAACAAAATATATCTTTTTCATTCGTTCACTTCACCATTAGCAATATTTCTATATTTCTATTTTTGAATTCAACTCACCACATATTTCCTCTGCCATTTTATTCATCGCCACACATTCCGCGCGAGTAACATGCTTTCTGTCCTCCTCATAATCCCACGGACTTAGGATCAACACTCGTTTCGCTGCCACAGCGTCAAACAAAGCATCTTGCGGCTTGTAATAATCCCGAAAACCATTATCGGCTATGTAGATGAACGAATGCCCTTCTTTCAGTAACACCGCCATCACCTCTTTTTCTTTCGGCGAAATGAACGGCGACACCATTACCGTCCCTTCCCTCGCCGCCAATACACAGCCGTTCATATAATCGCGCAAGCGCTGATTATCGCCGTGTCTCTCTGCATCATTCACCCATATACTCCTCACATGCACCGGCTCATATCTCGTGGCTTGCAATAACGCAATATTCCCCACTCCGCGATATGTCCGCCCTGCAATCTCTATCCCCTCTTGCACGCAGAAATACTCCGGCATCATCTTTTTCATCGCCAAGCGCTGCGGGTTCATATCTATATATCGAATGGTAGCTTGCAACTGCCGCCGCTGTCCCATCGGCCGAACGAACGGCATCTCCGTGAAGATAGGCGAAAGGTGATAATAAGCGGCATCGCCTAATTGCTGACGTAGAGTGTCGGCGATGGCCTTTAGTCTGTTTTTCTCTTCTTGGTAGTTATCCCGAATGCCATTCGGGGAAATAGAAGAAGCCATCATGGAAGCGGCACGCCCGAGTTGCTTGGTGGCTTGCCAAAAACCGCGTACCACACTTAAAATGCCGGAGTGCATCGGACGTGTCACATACCAAACGGCATGCAGATGATCCGGCATTAAGCAAAAGTGCAAGATCTGAAGCTCAGGATGATACTTTTGAACGCTAAGCAAGTAATCTACCAAAGCATCTCCTAAAACCCTCCTCTCCACACTCGCATTTTTCGCATCGTGGTCTGGTATCACCAATCTCCCTAACAATGGCTCACGGCTTGGCACAGTGAGCGTGACATGATAAAGCCCGACGCCTTTCCACGTCGTTCCCGGTTCTTGCCATTCCCATTGTCCATGCTTGCTCATAATCGTCCCTCTGTTTCCAATTCCTCTTCTTCCATTTCAAGGCTATGCCATTGCCCGCTTCCGCTCCCCTCTGCTTCCGCTTTCTCTTCTTCCTTTTCAGGGCAATACCATTACCCGATTTCTCTTCTTCCTTTTCAGGGCAATACCATTACCCGATTCCTCTTCTTCTTTTTCATGGCTATGCCATTGCCCGCTTTCTCTTCTTCCTTTTCAGGGCAATGCCATTGCCCGCTTCCTCTTCATCCTTTTCAAGGCAATACCATTGCCCACTTCCTCTTCTTCTTTTTCAGGACAATGCCATTGCCCGCTTCCTCTTCTTCCTTTTCAGGGCAATACCATTGCCCGCCGCCTCTTCTTCTTTTTCAGGGCATGCCATTGCCTGCTTCCTCTGCTTCCTTTTCAGGGCAATGCTATTGCCCGCTTCCTCTGCTTCTATTTCATGACAATTTAATTGGCATGAGATTATTTAACAAGTATAGATATTCTTTTTTTAGTCTCGTGTAGAGATTGTAGGAGTCGCTCATTATTGCTATTCGGAGCGACACAGCCAAATACAATTTCTTCCGCATGGTCAATGATATAGCGGATAGCTTTATCTGCGTTAGGTTGGCTATACATGCGGACGTTTTCTGACTGGAGCGAAACAAAGAGTATTCGTCCTTCGTCCAATGCCTCTTTGAATCGTACAGGAACGCGCTTGTATATGCGTGCCGGAAGAACGTATATAACCGGTTGTTTGTTTTTTAGAAGGAACTCCAGCACATCTTTTTCAAGCGGCGAATGGAAGGTGGAAATAACAACCTTGTCACGTTGTGCAGTCGCCCAATCATAGGACGCAAGGACCGCTTTCGGTGCATAGCGTCGAGAGCAGAAAAAAGCCACTAACGGTTGCTTCAACAAGTCAATATTTCCTATATAAGTTGGCGTCATTCGTCGTTCAGTTCATCGCCCATGCGGTATTTGATGTCATAATTGATGATGCAGTCTAATTCTTCTTTGGTAAAGCCATAGTGCAAGGCTAAAACTTTGTCGATTTCATCAATGATGTTTTTTGATAGCTTTGGATAATATTCATCGTAAACAACATTGCCCGTCGCTTTATAGTACGTATTTTTTCTTTTCTTGTTAGCCTCTAAGTCTCTCATTAGCTTCTTTGATAGACGTTCTAACTTGGCATCAACAGGCAAAGTTAATGTATATGGATAATTGTCAACCTCACGAGAATTTAGATGCCTACAATCGGATGTTACTACAAACCAAAAATAGAATAAATTTGCAGATAAAATAGATGCTATGACATCTGCTTCGGCAGCGGACCCTAAAGAAACTGATCTGATTGAAACAGATATTTTTTCCCCATCTTTATCATTGTAAAAATACGGGACAAATGTAGTGCCTCTTGTGAAATAACGGGGTGCTCCATGATAATAAACTTTGTAGGTGGTGTTGCTGTTATATGTATGTGCTAAAGTAGTATTCGAAAGGAGTTTATCTAATACAGCACGTTCTATAGAGGAAGATATTTTCGAAAGTGAGACATATGACGGGAACCAATATCCAGAGGTATAGGATAGTGTTCTAAATAAGTACGGTCGATACTCTGAGTTCCAACGAATATATCTTGTGGTATGTGTCTCACCTCCACCCCAAATGTATACTAGTAATCGCTGGTCTACGCCCTCAAATAGTTTAGCCGGTCGCGTATCATATGTAGAAAACCACCCTTGATTTCTTCGGAATATGCGATATAAAGGATCCATTCTGTCAGTACAAATTGAAGAATGAGGAATAATCATACCGGTTTTTCCATTGGGTGATAGAATTTTACTTATCCGCTCAATACAATACGCATACAAGTTACCACATTCCAATGTATCGTAGCCATGTAATTGGTATATATCACTCACAGCTACACCGTTCACTTTCTTATTATACTCTACATAAGGTGGATTGCCAATAATAACATCAAAGCCTCCATTGCCGTGAATGATGTTATAATATTCAGCAAGCCAATGGAAAGGTTGGTGGGAATCAAGCCATGCTTCATAAGGTTGCCCACCGGCTGTAATAGCCGTGTACATCTTATGGTTAAGCAAATCGTTAAGGGTGGCGAGACGGGTATTTAACTCTTTCTTCGCTTCCTTGAAATTCTGCATTTCGTCTGGCGTTTGCGTCAATTGGAGTGTGCGGAAACGGTCAAAGGTCTTGGATACTTTCTGCATTTCCGTTTCAATCTTCTCGCGGAATTCAAGATTGGCGAACATGTCACCGTATTGCAAATCATTCTCCAATTGTTGCTCGGTGGCATAGCCGACCAAAGTATTGCCGCAACGGATGTTGAAATCAATATCGGGCAACGGATCAAGACCAAGGTTGTCAGCGCGCATATCCACATCAACGACAGCCACCATTTTAAGGAATAAACGCAACTTGGCAATCTCCACCGCTTCGTGCATGATATCCACACCGTAGAGGTTATTAAGAATTATGGTCTTGTAAATATAGTATTGTACATTGCTGCGATACTTGCTATCTAATTCCTCTAATTCTACTTTGAACAGATTTGGGTTTTGCTCATTGAATCGGCGCATACCATTGACGCATGCCTCGTAAAGCGGTTCAAGGATGTTCATTGCGGCAAAGAGGAAAGCACCGGAACCGCATGTCGGGTCAAGAATAGAAACCTTAATAAGCGCTTTGTTGAAATGCAACAAGAAAAGATGATCGTCTGTCTTATCAAGTAAGTCTTGCACAAACTGACGGATACCGAGATTATAGGTAATGAAATCGTTAATCGCGGTAATCTCGCCGTTAGTTATCTTGGCTTGTATTTCTTTGCTACGCTGCATGCGCTCGATAGACTCACGCCAAATCTCCGTAGGCAATGCCCACGTTTCCGGCGTACGGTCATTCCAATGTGCACGGCGTTCAAGGAGGTTCGGTTGCGTGGTATCTAAACCTTGTGCAATCTCTGCTGGTATTTCCTCCCAATGGTCAACGCCTTTCTTTACGGCATCATAGATATACGTGCTTCCACTCTTACGGAGCGTTTCCCATACATAGCCGTCGGGTTTGAAGGCTTCGGGAGATTGCTCTTTGAGTTTATCCATGAGGAAAGGCAGAATACAATTCTTGCCGATGTATTCTGTGATGTCCTCTTTGGTGTAGTACGCACCCATTTCTGCACGATCGTTGATGTATTGCTCAAAGATATAGCCGAGCACATCCGGATTGATGTCACGACCGGAAGCCGTAATGCGCGTATCAAGATGCCATTCCCATTGGTCGAAGAATTTGAATAGTTTATCGAAGGCTTCATCCTGGATATCAATGTCGGCATAATCGCGTTCAAGTTGGTGTACGTCAAACATACCGCCATTGAGATACGGGATGCGTCCGAACTCTTGTTCAAATTCGGAATTATGCTTGGGTGAATTTAGTCCGCCATGGAAGAGTTGCAACAGGAACGAACGATAGAAGGAATAGAAATGGCCTGTTCCTTTTTTCATTTGACACCATGCCAGTTTCTCATGCAAGTAGTTCTTGTTATTATCCAGAAAGCCTTTTTTCTGAATGAAATAGCAGAACATGAGCCGGTTGAGCATCACAGAGGCATACCATTGTTTGTTGCGGTTCTTGGCAACGGCTAACTGGTCATCTATACCGGAGATGAACTCGCAGAAAGCGGTATGCTGTTTGCGGAAACCTGTATAGAAATCTTTGGTCAGTTTCTCGGAATTGACTTCAAATGCACCATAGATACGTTCACGCACATCGGTGATGGTGATGGTGTTCTGCTCGTTGACGGAGAAGGTAATGCCGTTGAGTTTCTGGAAAAGCAGTTCCGTTTGGTCTGGCGTAGAGTACTCAATCAGTACTATATCGCGTTTCTCCGGCTTGCGGATAGGAATAGCCCATAGGTGATGAAACTTGTATTGCTCTTTAGGCAAAACAAAAATACAGATGTACGACTGAGCCCATGGACGCAGTTTGTAGTCAATGCGCTTGCATATAGAGTTCGTAATATGCTGCGCATTATCGCACACAATAGCCTGAAATCCCTTAATCTGCCCCACTATGCGGAAATGATAGGTAAAACCATCTATTTCTTCATCGAAATCCGTAATACCCGGATAGCGGTTCCAGCCTAATGCATTGAATAGCGCCTTGAAATCAGCGTCAGCGATGTATTGCCTAAATGTTTCTTTTATCATGGCGGTGGTTAGTTGCGAATTCCTAATGTACAGAGGATTTGCGCCTCTTTGTTGTTTGCATCCGTGTTCTCCTCTACGCGGCAGAACTGGTTGTTCTTATATACCTCAATGATATACTCAATTATCTCGTCATCATTTCTGCCACGCGAACGCAATAGTCGGCCGAGTGTGAATTTAGTAGATTCAAGAAGCGGATATTGGTAAATATCATCTGCGGCCATCTTGACAATCTCTTTCATCTCGCGTGTGAAGAAGATGTCAAGCGGATGATTGTTGTAATAATCCTCCAGAAGCGTCCACACAAGGAAACGGGTACTGAAACGTGTTCCAAGTGTTCCTGCGGATGTCGTGTTGTCAATGTGAATATTGTCAATCGACTTGCGGACTATCTCATGATGGTTCTCCAATTTTGGTTGCGGTTGCTCATCATAATTACAAGCCATAGCTAACAGAATACGCTTCTGGGAACTACTGATCATATTTCCATTGGTATCCATCCACGAGAGAACATCAAAGTCATTATAGGTGCGTGCATAGGTGATGACGCTTTCCGTTTGACCTTCTATCGCTTTCTTGGTAGAGAATACAACATTGCTTAGGTTGGGGATGATTTGTTTGAGCTCCGGATGCGCGGATATACCACGTTTCCAAATCTCATATGCCATGGAACCAAGATCCACATCATCATCCGCTGCATCGTCAAGTATTCCGCTCTTTTCGTTGTATAGGTCACGTAGATTCTGCTCGTTTCCTTCAAAGAAGAGTTCATCGGAACCAATCACCCCGGCATTTGCGTTGATACGGTCATTGAGGCGTGCACGCAATCGGATTATATCTTCAATACCTTGGTCGGGGAAGAAACTGTAGCAGTATATCTTTTCTGCTTTCTGCCCGATACGATCCACACGACCGGCACGCTGGATAAGACGGATAATAGCCCATGGCAGATCATAATTGATGATGACATGTGCATCTTGCAGGTTCTGACCTTCGGAAAGTACATCCGTTGCAATGAGTACGCGCAGTTCCTTGTCCGGCGTGATATTCTTCTCATTACTTACCGGCGAGAAGCGTTCAGCCATTTCCGTAGGGTTGGCAGAATTACCGGTAGCATAACCGACATGCTGAATGCCTCGTTTTATAAGCTGATTGTAGATATATACAGCCGTATCAGCGTATTGCGTAAAAATAAGAACTTTGTCATCGCGGTGCTTGCCTTCAAGCGTCTCCACCAGTTTGTTGAGTTTCGGGTCTTCCATCGGCGCCCAGTCTTGGCAATACTCAAACATCTGCATGATGGTCTTGAAGTCCTGCATAAGATGCGTTTTCAGACGCTTTGTAAAGAATTTCGGATCTATCCAATTGATGCCGTTTTTATTCTGAATAGCGCCGTAATACTCGATTGCTTGCTCCTCATACGTACGTTTGTCCGTCGGAATCTGGATAGTCTCGCCTTCAATAATGGCGGAAGAATTTTCTTGCTCCGAACTGAAAAGAGTATCTTCTGCGGCTATATCCTCTACATAATCATCCGGAAGCGCATTCTCGTCACTAACCGGTAGTTTCATATCATGCTCAATCGCGTAGATATATAGCATATTTCGCAATGCATGACGATACAGTGTAAGAAGGAAGGCAAGTCCGCTGGAATCCATTCGTTTGTAGAACGTGCTACGGCAGAAGCCCATCATCCGTTTGCCGGCACGACTCAGATTCTCCAGTTGTCGTTTCTCCGTGACTGTGGCATTTTCTCGCTCCGTAGGATTGATATATTCCGACAATCCATAACGCGGCAGATTAAGCGACATCATCAATTCATCCATCTTGGCGGAATAAAGACGCCGATATTGGTCGTTAGGCCGTGTGACAAATGTTAACGAGGACGGAATGCGGTCAGGAAAAGCCGCTCGGCTACCATCGGGGAACACAAGATATTTGCGTCCGTCCTCTCCGGTCTGCGCATAGTTGTCCTTGATGAATGTGCGCGTACGACGAACAAGGAACAGACGCATCAACTCTGCCCAATCGTCGGGTTCGTCGCTTCGTTCGAAAGCACGGATACTACGGATAGGAATATCTGGATTTTCACGGATGAAACGATGTTCGCCACCCTGTTTCTCAATGAAACGCTCAGGGCGGACACCAAGGTCTGCATCCTCGTTCAAGAACAAACGGAGTTGGTTGCTCAAATCCGAATAATCTTTGTTGTATGGGGTTGCAGACAAAAGCAACACCTGGCATTCCTGATGAGCGATAAACTCTTTGATGTTGCGATAGCGTGCGCCTTCACGATTACGCAAGTTGTGCGATTCGTCAATAATGACAAGTTTATAGAAGGGCATGTTATCCACATCTATCGGCTTATCCTTGGAAATAATGTCTGCCTTGAGATCATAGCGTATTTTATATTTCTGCCACATCTCTTTCAAGTTCGCCGGACAAATGATGAGGGTCGAAGCGGTAAACATCGTCTCATACATTTTGGCAATCGCGCACGCTGTAATAGTCTTTCCCAAACCGACTACGTCACCGATCATGGCGCCGTTTATTTTCTCGTTGCGCAAATGACGTACAGCTATCTTTACTGCATTTTGTTGGAAGGGGAAAAGGTCACGTTGAAACTCAGGTGGTAACGTGTATTCCGCAATACCGGCACGCGCATCCTGACTAAGGTGGTAAGCGGTTTTGAGATAGATATAATATGGCGGTAGGTCTTGCTGTCCTGCCCAGCTGTTCTCAATGACGGTAAGCAGTTCTTCCGTTATATCGAGGCATTGCGGGTCATTCCAATGCTCCTCAAACCAGTCTGCAAGTTTCTTTGTATTATCTTTATCGGCTATCTGTGTATCCAATTCTCCCTGACCGAGTAGCCCTGCATAGGTAAGGTTGCTACTCCCCATAATAGTCGGACGAGGAGCAGAAATATCCTCGCGATATGCGAGATAGAGTTTCGCATGTAATGGGCGGCGCAGATAGAGTTTGACGCAAACCCTACCCTCGCGGAGTTGGTTCGCAAGGTGTTGGAGAGTTTGCTCGTCCTTGTTTGTGGGGGCACCGAGCATGAGTTGTTTCTGGAAATCGGCGGCAATCTTGAGTTTGCAGCGTTGCATATGCTCGCTGTCAAGCGGTTCCGGTTCACGGCAGGAATACAGTTCGCGGATGAGTTCTTCATCAGGACGGTGCATTCCGATCAGCAGACGACAAAAGCGGTTCTTACGAACGTCTTGCTGGTATTCATCACGTTCGAATACCATTTCACCTGGAAGCGTATCAACTTCGTCGGCTATCTGATCCCAGCCGCGTAAGTTAAAATAACCGATACAAAAATCCACTCGTTTGACTCCGAGAGATTTGATGTTTTGTCTTAACCCTTCGACAAATTTCCTCTCAGGACTATTGTCATATATATCTGCCATAGTTTTATTGTGTTTTCATTTCTCTTTTATCCCGCTATCTTTTGTCCGTGTCCGCACACGTTTTCATCCATAGCCTGTTCCTTTTTTGAATTCTTAGTGACGTCGCAGGGGCGTTCCCTATGCGCATCGGGGTTATCACGTATCCCACCCTATCTTATATATACTTTGTATATATCCCGTGATTTTGATTTTCTCCTCTTTAATATTTAGATTGGATTGAAGACTTTATTCTGTTTTTCTGTCAATTACCAATGATCACGCCTCGATTTCCCATTTACACAATTTCGCGCAAAGATACAAAAAAAAATCCATATACACAAACTTTTAATAATTATTTTATTAAAATAATCGATTTTGCATGAATTTTGCTATCTTACCGACTCATTTATCCACCTACAGTTGCAATTTCTGCAACAGTCATCCAATGTTATGTTTTCTGCGCAATTTACATAACATTTCAAGGAGGGGTACAATTTGTACCCTACCTTTGCTGCCCATCGAACCATTCGAAAATTTCGAATAGTTCCCCAGTTATTCGAACTTTTCGAACAACTCAGTACTTAAGTAAAACTTAATAACTGATATCAACAGGGGGACAATTTGTCCCCCACTTTAAACCCACCGATTCGAGGGGTTTAAAATCGTCCCCGACTTGAGGATGAATTAGTGGTAGTTCGGAATTTCCGACATACCACTTTCAAAATCCAAAGTGGTCAAAATCGACCACTTAAAATCTTCTACTCCGCATCCTCCTCCATTGTCGCCAACAGTTCCAAGCCTTTGGCTGTGAGTTTGTAGGCTTGTTCGGGTATTCCTTTGCGACTCAAAGGTACAAAAATTTTTCGACATGTGCAAGTTTTAGGCCATAAAAAGGTACAAGCTTGTGCATTTTGTTGCTTTAAGGGTACAAGCCATGGGGCATTTCAGCTTGTTCCTTTAAGAAAATTAATGAATATGATAACATCACTAAAGGTACAAGCCAAGTATGATCACTATAATTCTTCCACAAGTTGTGGAATATTTCTTCATAGGGACAATTTGTCCCTTGGGCGATTTTTCCAAACGACTTTTTCGGTATTTATTGTATTTTTCCAAGCGACTTTTCCCAAAATCTTCATTTTTTACCACATTTGGGGAATTATCCTTGCATTTTTTCGGTACTTTTTGCAATGGCCGTTAATTCAACCGTGGTTGCAAAACGAAGAGTTGCGACATTGTCGCCACTATCCACTTCAAATTTAGTCGCAATTGCGACCATTTTCGTAGTAGGACTCCTTCGGCATGTGCCCCAAAGTACGAATAGACGATCAAGATATATGCAAAAGGTACAAGCCAGAACTATGACTAGTTAGCTTGTACCCCGAGAGATAATATAAAAATTAAATTATAGCTAAAAGAAACAAGCCAGTTAAGAGACAGCATGTACCTCTAAGAGATAAACAAGAGAGAATATAAACACTAAAGGAACAAGGCAAGGATACTATCCATGAGATAGCTTGTTCCCTTAAGAAATTAATGGATTAATTATAAATACTAAAGGTACAAGCCTACTCTATCAATGCGGAGGGGAACATGGCTTGTACCCTTAAGAGATAAACAAGAGAGAATATAAACACTAAAGGAACAAGCCAGTTAAGTAACAGCTTGTACCCTTAATGGAAATATGAAAATTGAATAAATGCTTAAAGGTACAAGCTAAAACCACAACACAGGTAACAAGCTTGTACCCTTTGTGAATTACTTGAACATACTCCACCAAATAAGCAAACTTTTGGGATCATTGTTGGCCATTTTTGACTCACCCAAAGATCAGAATCTCTTTTTTGAGAGTGCAACGTTTTTTTGGTTTTCTTCTACTTGAACTGAGACCAAAACTCCGCATCAGCCTTCTCCACCATCTCTCACTCCTTCATCGGCTTCACCTCTGCCTCCAGTTCCAAGAAATGGTCAAAATCCGACTCTATCGGCTGCGTCCG
>JAEEGL013329786.1_pt1 | contig 12474 bp, 8 predicted proteins | sample 9134231 | NCBI WGS metagenome assembly JAEEGL01 (sample SAMN16246548, study PRJNA631951) | gut metagenome | biome: gut microbiome; feature: rumen; material: fiber-attached | host: Bos | place: Iran: Karaj | collected 2018-10
AAAGCAAAGAAGCGCTTTATCAGAAGGTGGCGGAATCAAAAACGGTTTCATGGGTCAACCGCCCTGTTGATATGGCCCATCTGTGCGAAGAAGTAGACAGGCTTTCAGGTGTTTCAACCGATAAAGAAAAGGCTGTCAAACACATTCTCATAGTCGATGATGATCCTTCTTTTTCCGAGATGGTAAAGATCTGGATAAAGAATGATTATAATGTTGATATAGAGAACGACAGTACCAAGGCCTTAGACAGGGTAAAGGGTTTCGCTTCCTCTGACGCGGTAGACCTTGTGCTGCTTGACTGTGAGATGCCCGGTATGGACGGGGCGGCAGTATTGGAAGCATTAAAGAAGGATCCCGAAACTTCCGGGATCCCGGTGATCATAATGTCGGGGCTTACAGACGAAGAAACGGAAAGCAGGTTCGCCGGAACCAAACCTCAGGGATATCTTAAAAAGTCCGCTACCAGGAATGAGATCCTGGCAGGAATTAAGAGTGTGACCGGTTAAGATGAGGGGCATTATAATACAAGCTGCCCCTCAATATCTTCATAGCATAAGGTGGTTTGGGTGCCGTCTTTCATATGGAGAGTGACGGGGCCGTAAGCTCCGGTTTTGAAAGTATCCGTGTATCTGATCTCCTTTATGGGAAACAGTTCTTGATCCGTAAAATCACGATGGGAATCAAGTGTGATCACCTGTGAGATCATTAAGTAAGGCTCAGTTGCATCATAAAGCCTGTCCTGCCTTGCAGAGGCAAAAATCACAATGGAATCGGGAGAGTCGGGATTTGTACCCCGGCTCTTTGTTATGTTTAGATCCTCCCATCCTGCAAAGATGGTCATGGCAAGCTGGTGTTTGGCGCCGGTATGATCGGTGCCTTTTAAGATGATTGCCCGAGCGTTTCCTTCGGATCTTTCCGTGATTTCGGTACCGTTATCGGGAAACCCATAAGAACCAAGTGTAATGATAACTGGCTTTCTGTAAAGGCGAAGCTTGTCCGCACGCAAGACACCAAGGGGCATGGCAATATCCGCAAGATCTATAGCCTGATTCCAATGGTTTTCGGTTTCCATGTCAAAGTCAAAGAATAATCTGCGATAAAAAGCATCCTGCCTGTAATGGCAGTAAAGATTGACATTTGGATAAAGAAGATTACCGGTTGTTACGTCCTTGATCACATACTGTTCGCTCTCAACTTCACCTGTTGAAAAGCCTTCAGTACTAATGACAGGTGTGGATTCCCAGGGAAATTTTGAATTGTAGCTTAACTTTCCGTAATTCCACATGCCATGAAGGTCCTTCTTGCTCTTACGGATCTTGGAAGGGCGGAGGATCACAGAACCGTTTGCACCGTGATCCGATACTACAATGCCCGGTCCTGTGAGTATGGTCTCATCAAAAGAACCGTCCTTCAATCCGCTCCAGGGGCCTTCCTGCTCAACTTCCGTCCAATAAGGGTGGTCAGCGGGAAAATGTAGGCACATAAACGCCTTACCAAACCAGTAAGGAGACTCTGCGCAGGAATACCCTTGCACAAGGGGAGTAAACTTACCGTAAAAACCAAGATTAGGTACTCCTTTTGATGAAAGAAGATCGTCTCTTGTTAAAAACTGTAAAAGAGAACCCGACGCGATACGCCTTGCAAGTCCCGGGGCAATCTCGGAGTGCCTGAGCAGAAGATTTGCATCAAAGGCGGAAGTTGCAGCAAATCTGTATATACAGGATCTGCCCCACATATTGGTAAAGCCGTCCCTGTCAAAGAAGTTTGGATAGGTTTCCATAAGCTTATTTGAATATTCCTCAAACTTTGAAGCTATGTAGGGAAGATTCTCATAGCCGTACCAGAGATTCCATATAGGTGCATAGAGATTGAAAGCCCAGCAGGAATAATAATCAAAGCATTGTCCGTCTCTGTACCAGCCATCCCCTGAATAGTAAGAAAGAAGAGCTTGGGCATGGTCTGCCATGATGGCATGGTCTATCTCGTAGCCATGCATATTGAGGAAAGCTAGATCAAGCATGTTAAAGAAGCGCCAGTTCTGAGGAACAGTCGGAGCCGTTGCAAAGCCGTTAAGAAATTCAGCGATATTATCTTTTTCTTCTTTAGAGTAAGAATCCCAGATCTCCGCTTCCGAAAGCCAGAGCCCGATAACCAGGGCACAGGTCTCAACGGTCTGCTGGTAGCATCTGGTGGGATCGGTGGAACCTGTAAGCTTTGTGAGGGATTGATAACTTCCTACAAAGTATTCGTCGGAAGGATCGATCACTCGAAGGATGTGATGCTTATAATAATCTTTGAGTACGATCCCGTTTATGGTTAGTGAAGGCTCCTCATGAATAAGGGGAGCAGCTATAAAAAACGTACGTGTGAGGCCTTCAAATATCTCAGCCAGTTCCTGCTGTCTGCGTTCGTGCTCGGGAGAACCGGCATGCGGATATGCAACGTCTGACTCTGTCCTTGGCAATACTACAGGGGCCTCAGGATCTTTGATGTTGTTGAATACCCCTTCAAGAATGTATTTGCCGGCTTCGATCCAGGACTGCCTGGTCATACCGGTATATGGGCTGAGCTTATAATCGGTTGTGACAGGTTTGAATTTCATAATGATCCCCCAAAGGTAAGTCAGTCTGCGATCCAGATGTTAAAATCGGATCCGTGAAGCGTAAGTATAGCTTCCATAAAGAAATAATCCCCGTAAATGATCGAGATATGATGCTGCCCGTTAAAGTAAGCACTGGAACAATGTGTCAAAAGATTGTCGTGGTCGGGAGTAAGATCAAGACGTTCTTCCGAAAGAGAGCGTAAAAGCCTGAGGGCAGCACCCTCATACCGTTCTGCGTTTGAATTGTCCAAAAGTGCGGCTAAAGCCTTGGAAAGCTGAATCAGACCGCATGATGCGATAGCCGCTGCCGTAGAGTCCTCCAATGCAGGCTCTGCGGGCTGTTTAAAATCAATAGGTATAAGACCGGAAGCGGGTATGTTGCTGATAAAATAGTCGGCAACTTTCTTTGCTGCTTCCAGGTACCTTTTTTCTTTTGTGTATACATAGCTTAAAAGAAAGCCGTAAAGCGCCCAGGCCTGTCCTCTGGTCCAGGATGAACCGACTGCATAGCCCTGACCTGCGAAGGTCTCTATAAATTCACCTGTCTCAGGATCGATGTGCACTATATGATTGACTGATCCGTCAGGCCTTAAGAAGCGCTCAATAGCCATATCAGCATGAGCCATTGCCACATGCTTAAAACGGGGATCTCCCGTCTCTTTGGATGCCCAGTAAAGGAGAGGAAGGTTCATAAGGCAGTCGATTATGCACCATCCTGCATTGGAAGCGTCAGAGTGTTCTTTGCCAATGCCGTCGTTCCAGGCACGGATAAAGCTTCCCTTTACGTTAAAGCGTCCGGCAAGCATGATGGCCGCATGCAGAGCGCGGCGTCTACCGGTTGCGGAGCATGTAAGCCTGTAATCTGCGATATCTGTGGGCATATAAAGAAATCCCACATCATGATCAAGCTTATAGTTGTTAAAGAAGTTGATGGAAAGCTTGTCAGCTATGGATTTGGACAAGTCTGCAAAGATCGTTTCGCCGGTTTCTTTATATAAAAGCCATAGCATGCCTCCGTAAAAGCCGTTGGTCCACCAGCTTATATCGGAAGACTTGTCATCAAAATGACCGGATTCATCGGTAGAATAAGGGATCCTGTCCCCGGTCCTGAGAGCAACCTTCTTTTCTTTTTCAATAAGTAAATCGTAGATTTCATTGATAAATGCCTGATCTTCGGACTTCATAAAGGCCTCCTGAAAATTTGTTCTTTACAAATGAGTATAACGTGATATACTGATACTAACACAAGAACATTTGTTTGTAAACCGTTTATTTGAGTTTATGGTAATTTTAGATTTATGTCCGATTGCCTATCAACTTTTGATGGTATATCATTAATCCTGTGAAAGGTGGGATTATGTTTCGTAGTTATGACAGACAATTGATCAGGAATACCGTCAACATGGCATGGCCGGTCGTAATAGAGTCTTTTTTTACTGCCTTTGTGGGCTTAGTCGATTCTTATATGGTAAGCGGTCTCGGACATGAGGCTATGGCTGCGGTCGGTCTTACCACTCAGCCTAAGTTCATGGGTTTTTCCATGTATTTTGCTCTTAATGTGGCAGTGTCTGCGCTGGTAGCAAGGCGCAGGGGAGAGAAGCGAAGGGAAGATGCCAACAGTATCCTTTTCAGCGCACTTACATTTGTACTTGCCACAGCTATATTGTTTTCGTTTATCTTTGTGGTCTTTGCAAGTCCCATAATCAGGTTCTGCGGTTCCAATGAAGAGACTCACGGTCTTGCAGTCCAGTATTTTCAGATCATAATGGGAGGAATGCTCTTTAACTGCATTTCAATGGCGATTAACTCTGCCCAGCGAGGAGCCGGAAATACCAGGATCACCATGCGCACCAATGTTACCAGTAATGTTGTTAACGTCATATTTAACTACCTGCTCATAGGCGGCAATTTCGGGTTCCCGCGTCTTGGGGTGAGAGGCGCCGCCATCGCTACTGTACTCGGTACGGTGGTTGCCTGCGGTATGAGCGTTTATTCCGTTATGGACCGAGAATGCTTTGTGAGCATCCCTTATATCGTAAGCAACAGGATCAGGCCTACTGTTGATGCTTTCAAGTCGATCGTAAAGGTAGGTTACAGCGTATTCTTTGAGCAGATCCTTATGAGAGTGGGCTTTATGCTCACGGCCATAATGGCGGCCAAGCAGGGCACTGCCGAGATGGCGGCTCATCAGGTCGGTATGAATATCATGGGACTTTCTTTTTCCTTTGGAGACGGCCTTCAGGCTACCGCAGTCGCACTTATCGGCCGCAGCTTAGGTGAAAAGAACAAAGAACTTGCGAAGGAATACGGCCGCACCTGCAGGATGCTTGGCGGTGTGATCTCCGTAGTCCTTTTGTTTGTTTACTTCTTTGGAGCAAGGCCGATGATGTCTGCTTTCTTTAAAGAAGAATATATCATAGACATCGGCGTTTCCATCATGAGAGTGGTGATGTTTGTTGTGCTTTTCCAGATTGCCCAGGTTATTTACATGGGGTGTCTGAGGGGAGCGGGAGATACGCTTTATACGGCTATCGCTTCGATAATCGGCGTTACCATAGTTCGTACCGCGGTCTCTTATCTTGGCGGTTATGTACTGGGATTTGGTATCGTCGGTATCTGGGCCGGTGTCCTTGCAGACCAGGTGGCAAGATTCCTGCTTGCAGGTATCCGTTTTAAGCAGGGTAAGTGGACTGAGATCAAGATCTAGGAGATTTTATGAAGATCATTCATTGTGCGGATCTGCACCTTGATTCCAAATTGAATACGAGTCTTAGCAAAGAAAAAGCCGGATCGAGAAGACGCGAGCTTACAGACAATTTCAGGCGTCTTGTGGATTATGCTGCAGAAAATGATGTTTCGGCCGTTCTTATCTGCGGAGATATGTTTGATACTCCAAGGATCACCGCTTTTACCAAAAACACGGTGCTTAGATCGATAGAGTCTCATCCGGAGGTCACTTTCTTTTTACTTAAAGGAAATCATGATTCCGAGAGCTTTATCGATGAACTTGAGAGCATTCCGGATAATCTTAAGCTATTTACAAATGAATGGCGTACCTATGAGCTTAACGGCGTCATGATCCACGGCGTTGAGCTTGACAGGGACAGATCCGCGGGCTTACAGCAAAACTTCGTCCCCGATCCTTCTGACATCAATATCGTCATGCTTCACGGACAGGAAGCAGAGGTTATATCAAAGGACAAAGCGGAGGTCATCAACTTAAGGCTTTTTGCCAACAAAGGGATAGACTATCTTGCCTTGGGCCATATCCACGAGTATAGGCGCGGGCAGCTTGACGGAATGGGGATCTATTGTTATCCGGGTTGTCTTGAAGGACGGGGATTTGATGAGCCCGGAGATCACGGTTTTGTTCTTTTGGAAATTGATCTTAACAGTAAACAGATCAAGGATACTTTAATTCCTTTTGCTCTTCGTAAGGTCTATGCGGTGCCTGTTGATGTTTCAGGTCTATCCGACACTTTTTCGATCAACGAAAAGATCGGAAGAGAGCTTAGAAACTGCAAGGCCACGTCCGGAGACTATGTCAAGGTGATCCTGACAGGTGAAGTTGATGTTGAATGCGAAAAGGATATCTCTTATCTTGAAAAGAACCTTTCAGAACTATATTATGCCTCCAGAGTATCAGATGAGACAACGCTTAAGGTAGATATCGAAAGCTTTATGCTCGACGGTACACTTAAGGGTGAGTTTGTGCGTACCGTTATGGCAGATCCCGACGTTACAGCGGACAGGAAAGCTCAGATAGTGCGGATGGGGCTCAGCCTCTTTTCGGAGGTGGGATCATGAAACTCATTTCCTGCAAGATATTTGACTTTGGTAAGCTCCATAACAAAGAGATCGTATTTACAGACGGGCTCAATACTATTAATGAACCTAACGGCTGGGGCAAAAGCACGCTGACCGCATTTATCAAGGCCATGCTTTACGGTCTTGAGGGCGATGGCAAGCGGGATGACCTTGTATCTGACAGAAGACATTATAAACCCTGGCAGGGCGGTACTTTTGGCGGATCCATGGATTTTGAAGTAAAGGGTAAGCAATACCGGGTAACCAGGACTTTCGGGCCCAAAGCAGGTACCGATACCTTTGAGTTAAGGGATGCTTCAACCCTTCTGATTTCGGATGACTACTCAGAAAAGCTCGGAGAGGAACTTTTCAATATCAGTTCGGAGTCTTTTTCGCGTACGGTCTTTATCAAGCAAAACAATAGCGAATATTACAGAGCAACAGATGATATCAATGCTAAGCTTGGAAATATCTCAGACAGTATGGATATCAACCTGTTTGCTGCGATAGATGAGCACATAAAAGACCGTCTGAATGCGCTAAGCGCAAGCCGCAAGACAGGAGAAATATATAAGTTAAAAGAAACCGCTACCGAGCTTAAGGCTAAGATACGTGAATGCGAGGGTGCAGGCCCGGGCGCCCAGACCGTCAGAGGAAGACTTGAAGCAAGTAAAGATGAGATCCTTACACTTACAAAAGAAAAGCAGAGCCTTTCAGAATCGCGCAGGAAAGCTTCTTTGTTTGCAAAGAAAAAGGCGGATAGGGAGACCTGGGAATCCCTTAAGCAGGATCTGAGGGTCAAAGAAGAAGCATATGATACTGCCCGCAAGAACCTGGGTTATTTTGGGGCAGGAGAGTCCGGTGATGCCATAGCAAGTATCATGGATCTAACTTCTCAGTTATCCGAAAACAATAAGATCATGGCTTCTTTTTCCATGTCTGAAGCTGAGTTAAAGGATCTTAAAGCGTATTCGGAAAGGATACAGGATCCGGACCTTACATTAGACAGGGCAGATGAGGCGATCAACGATCTTTATACAGCAGGTTCTTACAGTCGCGCTTTATCCGAAAAAGAATCAGCATTATCGGATCTTGAATTTGAAAACGAAGAAATGACAGGTAAAAAGAAGGGTCTTAATTTCCAGCTTGTCATTGATCTTTTATTTCTTTTACTTGCCGCAGCCTTTGTTTTCTTTAAAGAGCATTTTGCATATGCTTATTTTGCAACTGCCGGCATGACTTGTTTGTTTTTGATCCTCTTAATTACATATTTTGTAAAAAGAAAGAATTTAGTCAGGGATATAGAAGTTCGTTCCCACAGGATAGAAAAACTAAGGTCAGATTATGATGAGATGAACGGCTTTGTTTCGGAAGCTTATTCAAAGGCGGAGTCTATCCTTAAGGATAACGGTGTTCTATTTGATCCTTCAACAGCAGTTGCTGACCTCAAAAGGCTTTATCAGGATTGCCGTGAGTTTAGAGGGCTCAGTGAAAAGTATGCAAAGTTTAAGCAAAACGATAAGACGGATGTCTGCAACGAATTAGCTGTCCTGATTTCGGGATATTTTAAAGACTTTGGGCTCGATCCGTCGGAATCTGAGTATAATGCGGTCCTTTCTTCTTTGATACGCAAGAATGAAGCTGTTAATACTCAGAAAGAACTCTATTCGGATTCTTTGAACAGATTGCAGGAATTTGAAAAGAATAACGATACGGAAGCTTTGTCAAAAGAAAATGACGAAAGCGTCATAAGCCTCGATGAGATCAATATCCGCGAGCGGGAGATAGATGAGCGGCTTGAGGTCTTAAGGAAGGGTTCGGAACTTGACAGGCGTCAGCTTGACAGCCTGAATGAGCGCCTTGATGAAGCCGCGGATCTGTCAGACAGGTTAGAAAGCATAGAAGAGCTTATTAGCGGCAAGAGCGATACATCCAAGCTCCTTGAAGAAACCAGAGCTTATCTCAATAAGGCAAAGGAAAGCCTTACAGCAAGATACATCGGTCCTTTAAGGGCAAGTTTTTCAAAGTATTACAGTCTGATCACCGGAAATGATGCTAGCGGGTTTATGCTTGATGCAAATCTGGATCTGACTGTAGAGGGCGGGGGATTGCAGCATGCAATAGGCTATCTGAGTTACGGTTACAAGGATCTTGTCGGAGTCTGCATGAGACTTTCACTTGCAGATGCCATGTATCCTGACGAAAAGCCTGTGCTTATACTTGATGATCCTTTTGTTAACCTTGATGAACACAATAGAGTTGGTGCAATGAAGCTTTTGGAATCTGTCTCCAAAGAGTATCAGATTGTGCACTTTTCATGTAGAGAGTGAGGATTTTTAGCAAGATTACATTATTGTATACAATTATGCAAAATTCCATTGACATCCACAAAGGCCTTCGGTAAAATGAAATTCAGTAATTACGAGTATGGAGGCCAAAATGTCACTTACATTATCCGAAAAAGCCAAGGCTGTCAAGCCTTCTTCAACTCTTGCGATCACAGCAAAGGCCAAGGAATTAAAGGCAAGCGGTGTCGATGTGGTAGGCTTTGGAGCAGGAGAGCCTGACTTCAATACACCTAAGAATATCTGTGATGCTGCCATCAAAGCCATAGAGATCGGCTTTACAAAGTATACTCCCGCATCCGGGACCAATGAGTTAAAGGCAGCAATTTCCCGTAAGTTCAGAGATTTTAACGGCCTTGATTACGCTCCTGACCAGATCGTTATCTCAAACGGCGGTAAGCACGGTCTTTCAAACGTGTTTGATGCGATACTGAATCCCGGCGATGAAGTCATCATTCCGGCTCCCTATTGGCTTTCATATCCCGAAATGGTCAAGCTTTCGGACGGCGTTCCCGTATTTGTATTCGGTACCAAGGAAAACGGATACAAGATCACCGCTAAGCAGCTTGATGCGGCTATTACAGACAAGACAAAGGCACTTGTCCTCAACTCCCCCAACAACCCTACCGGTATGGTCTATTCCAGAAAGGAACTCGAGGCCATTGCCAAGGTTGTTGTAAAACGTGACATTTATGTCATTGCCGATGAAATGTATGAAAATCTCATTTATGACGGCAATGAGCATGTAAGCATCGCTTCTCTTGGCGATGAGATATACAACAGGACCATTACCTGTTCAGGTCTTTCAAAGGCCTATGCCATGACAGGATGGCGCATAGGTTATACAGGTTCATCCGCAGAGATCGCAAAGCTTATGTCAGCGATCCAGTCCCATGCGACCAGCAATCCTAACTCCATCGCCCAGTATGCATCCGTAGAGGCTCTTAACGGTCCTCAGGATACCATTGAGCGCATGCGCAAAGAGTTTGATAAGCGTCGTATGTATATGTATGAACGTGTTAAACTCATGCCTTATGTAGATATCCTCAAGCCAGAAGGTGCTTTCTATCTCTTTATCGATATAAGCGAAGCTTTAAAGCACAAATACAAAGGTGAAAAGTTAAAGGATGCCAAAGATTTTGCGGCTAAACTTCTTGAAGAAAGGGCTGTGGCAGTAATCCCCTGTGGAGATTTTGGTTTCCCCAATCACGTACGTCTTTCCTATGCTATCAGCATGGAACAGATCACAAAGGGCCTTAACAGGATAGAAGAGTTTTTAAGAGAATTAAAATAATTTTTTTACAACATTTTGTACCACATGTTGGGCCTTGTCCGACATGTGGTATTTTTGTGCCATATTCTCAAAAAAGCGCATAAAATCGCGAAAAATTGCATTTGATTTTAGTTAAGTGACCTTATATAATATAAAATGTGGTTAACATATTACGTTAACAATAATTATCAAATGTGAAAAGAGAAGGCCGTGGAGCGCGAGATCGATAGTTTTATATCATATTTACATAATGTAAAAAAGGTCTCAAATAACACCGAGCTGTCCTACAGGCGCGATCTAAAGAAACTCAGTGCCTATATGGAAGGAAAGGGTGTTGTTTCAGTGTCTTCACTTTCTTCGGATCATTTATCGGATTATATAGCATATCTTGAGGCCAATAACTTTTCGGCAGCCACAGTTTCAAGAAATATCGCCTGCATCAAAAGCTTTTCCCATTTTCTAAATAAAGAAGGTCTTATTTCAACCGACATTTCCCTTGGCCTTAAGGCACCTAAGGTAGAGAAGAAATTACCGGGGATCCTTACACCTCAGGAAGTAGTGCGTCTTTTGGACCAGCCTTCCGGCAATGCTCCAAAGGACATCAGGGATAAGGCTATGCTCGAACTTTTGTATGCTACCGGCATCAGAGTTTCAGAGCTTATCAACCTTAAGGTCTCTGATGTAAATCTTCAGATGGGCCTTATTTCCTGTAAGGATTCATCAAAAGAAAGAGTCATTCCTTTTGGACATGAAGCAAAGAAGGCTCTCATCAATTATCTTGGCCCTGTGAGAGAAAGCATGCTTTCTACCGGTACCGAGGATGTTTTGTTTGTTAATTGTGAAGGATCAGCTATGTCAAGGCAGGGCTTTTGGAAGCTTATCAAGCACTATGCCAAGAAGGCCGGTATAGATTCTGATATCACTCCTCATACACTTCGTCATTCTTTTGCCGCTCATCTTGTGGAAAACGGAGCGGACCTTCACGCTGTTCAGGAAATGCTTGGTCATTCCGACATTTCCACGACCCTTATTTATGCAAATATGGGCCATTCAAAGATCAGAAATGAGTATCAGAAGGCTCATCCCAGAGGATAGACATGAAGGTTTACCTTGATAACGGTGCCACTACGCCGGTTTGTGACGAAGCAAAAGATGCGATGGTCGCCGTTTTGAACGAGACTTACGGTAATCCTTCCGGCGTTTATGACGAAGGTGTCAAAGCAAAGGGGATCATAAACAGAGCAAGAGTTTCGATCGCCGAGAGTCTCGGCGTATTTGACAGAGAGATAATCTTTACTTCAGGCGGTACGGAAAGTGATGTAACAGCACTTTTCGGAACTGCATTTCACCATGGAAAGGGCCATATCCTTTCTACTCAGATCGAGCATCACGCGGTGCTAAATACCCTTGGATACCTTGAAAAGTCGGGCTTTGATGTAACCTGTGCAAAGCCCGACGTAAGGGGCGTAGTAAGTGCCGACACAATGCGATCTTTAGTCCGTCCGGACACTTTTCTTATTTCCATGATGCATGTAAATAACGAAACAGGAATGCTTCAGCCTGTTATGGAAGTGGGTTCTTTTGCAAAAGAACGAGGAATCATAATGCATACCGATGCAGTTGCTTCCTACGGAAAACTTCCCATGAAAGACCTTGTTAAGCAGGTTGATCTTTTGTCTGTAAGCGCCCATAAGTTTAACGGGCCTAAAGGTACCGGTTTTCTTTATATAAAAAGAGGAACTCCCATAGATCCTTTGTTTAACGGAGGAGGGCAGGAGTTTTCCATGCGTTCGGGAACCGAGAATACTGCAGGGATCGCAGGAATGAAGGCTGCGGCTTTACACTCATTTTCTAAGATCGAATTTTTCCTTGAAAAAACGAAGAGCCTAAAGATGCTTCTTTATAAATTGATCAAAGAAAGGATCAGTGACGTCTATGTTAACGGGGATATGGACGAGGCTGTACCTTGGTGCCTTAATATCGGGATCCCCGGGGTAAACGGTTCGTCTTTACTGATACTTCTTGACATGAAGGGGATATGCGCTTCTACCGGCGCGACCTGTTCCCAGGCAAAAGAAGAACCGTCTCATGTGCTTAGGGCCATGGGCCGGTCAAACACAGAGGCGGCGTCTTCGATTCGTTTTACCTTGAGCGATCTTAATACAGAAGAAGAGATGATCTATACTGCAGACATGCTTAAGGAAAGCGTTGATTATCTAAGATCCATGCAAAGGTTATGATCAAAGCTTAACATAGGTTGCAGTGCGGTTTTCGTAAGTGCAGTAGTATTTAAAGCCGCAATCTTTCAAAAGATCATAGGCAAGGTCAAAATGAGTTGCCATGTTTTCGGGCTTGTGGGCATCGGATCCCACCGTTATCAGCTCACCACCCAGTTCCCTGTATCGCTTAAGGATCTCGGGGTGTGGACAGGGATTCTTTTTACCTTT
>JAEEGL013661293.1_pt1 | contig 12474 bp, 7 predicted proteins | sample 9134231 | NCBI WGS metagenome assembly JAEEGL01 (sample SAMN16246548, study PRJNA631951) | gut metagenome | biome: gut microbiome; feature: rumen; material: fiber-attached | host: Bos | place: Iran: Karaj | collected 2018-10
ATTATTACTATGATATTATTTTATATTTTATAATAATAAAAATTAAAAATGTGTGATGCACCTACACCGGAAATAACTAATTATTCTTTAAAAATAGAACATGAAAATAATAATTTTAAATTAGATTTAGGATTTAAAAATAATAATTTAATTATATCTGTCTACCAAATTAATTCTTTTCCTTCCAATCAATATGAAGGAGAATTTTCTAAATCTTATTTAGAAAAATTATCAAAATTTTTTTTGTTATTTGATAATTTAGAAGAATCGTTACCTGCCTTAAAGAATAAATTAGAAAAGAAAGAAATATTAATAAGTTCAAATGAAGATATTTTTAAATTAACTTTTCAATTAAATATTATGAATTTTAAAGACCCTTCTTTTGAAATAAAAAAAAAAAAAGGGGATTTAAATTCAACAATCCAATCTTTATGTGAAATAATTCAACAAATAAGAGAAAAAAACATTGAAAATGAAAATGAAATAAAACAATTAAAAAATGAGATTAAAGAAATAAAAGAAAAATTATTACCATTAAAAGAAGAAAATGACGAAAAAGAAAAAGAAAAAGAAGTTTTTAAAGATTCAAATATAATAAATAATATAGAAGAAAAACAATTATTAGAAAATTGGATAAAGCCAAATTCGAAAATAAAAACAACATTATTATACCAAGTATCAAGAGATGGAGATAGAACATCAACTTTTACATCAAAAGTATCAAATAAATCTGCAACAATTATAATTGTTAAAACAACAGCAGGATATAGATTTGGAGGTTATACAACAAAGACATGGGAAAATACAAGTAATTATAAAAAAGATGAATTAGCTTTTGTTTTTTCAATAGATAAAAAAAAAAAATATAATATAAAAAAAGAAAATATTGGTTATGCTATTTATCATGGTGGTGATCGTTTTTCATTTGGAAATGGTCATGATTTTGCTATTTTTGATCAATGTAAAACTTCCAAAAGCAATTATTGTAATTTTCCTTATGCTTATACTGGAGGAGAAAAATCTGAATTAACTGGAGGACAAAATAATTTTCTGGTTTCTGAATGTGAAGTTTATCATATTGAATTTATTTAATTATTTATTAATATTCTAAAAATAGTTTATTAGATTTCTCATGTTAATGACTATTAATTTATTTTTTTCATTGAAAAAAATTATCTGAAAAAGTTCATTCTTTTAAAATATAATAATAATTATTGAATAAATCAAATCTAGTTCCAAGAAAATTGATATACAAGAATCAATAATTTTGTTATCTTCTTAATACAATCAATAATTTTAGTGAATTTAAATAGGTTTGAAGTAGAATTCTTTTCTAAAATTCCTTATTAGTTATTTTAATATAAAAGAAATATTACAAAATATTATAAAAATTTTATTTTCAAAAATATTTATATATTCTATTTTAGTCCAGATGAAAAATAAGTGAATTTAATCCTTTTGGTAAAAATAAAACTAAATAATTATGATATCAAATTTTTATAAAATATCTCATATTTTTTTAAACATTTTTATTATATATATTCTTCTGAGACAATATAATCACTTGATATTATTTATAATCAAGAATAATAATTTTTCTATGATATTATCATAAAGTTGTCTAAAATAAAACGATTTTTACATCAAATAAAATTTAAAACTTTTTGAACTATATTATACATTCAATCATTTTTAAATTATTTATTATAATTGATGAATTGATTTGTGATAATTAATTTAAAATTTAATGAAATAATAAATAAATTTAACAACAATTATTTTTTTTATCATTATTATCTTTCTGAATTACTTTATTTTCAACTTCTTTCCTATTTTTAATCCCAATATTAGGGTCATTCATATCATAATAATTTTTCTCAATATTATCACAAATAATTTTAGAAGATTCTTCAAAAACTTCAATAATATTAATATTATCTTTTGCAGAAGTTTCATAAAATTTGAAATTATGTTCTTCAGCATATTTTTCTCCTTCTTTATAACTAACTTCTCTTTGATTTTCAAGATCACATTTATTACCAAGTAAAATAATATAAACTGATTTAGAACAAATATTTTTAATTTCATTTATCCATATATTTAAATTGTCAAAAGTTAATTTTCTTGTTATATCATAAACAACTATAATACAAGCACAATTTTTAAAATATGTTTTTGTTATTCCTAAAAATCTTTCTTGTCCTGCTGTATCCCATACTTGAATTCTTATATTTTTATTATTGACTTTTAATTTTTTTATTGAAAATTCTACACCTATTGTACTAAAATAATTTGTGTTAAATTCATTATTTGAAAATCTTAATAATATATTTGATTTTCCTACTGCATAATCTCCAACTAAAATATATTTGAATGTGTAATCATAATTATCATTTTCTAAATACATTTATTTATTTTTATTTGATAATTTATTTTTGAATTAATCATTTTTAATGTTAATAGTAATATTAATAGTTTTTAAAGCTTATAATCATTTATGGAATTTTTAAAGTTTTTAAAAACAAGGTAAAATTTAAAAAAAAATTATTATTTTCATTGAAGCATTTATAAGTTTGAATTAATTAATAAATTTTAAATAAAATAAAATTTGAACTATGTATATATAAATATTATAAATCACTGAAAGATAAAATTAAAATTTCTCTAAAAATATTATGAAATCTTCAATCATATACTTTAAAGGATTTTAAACAATTATCATAATTATTAGTTTCATATTTTGAGATAATTATATATTATTCTTATTTTATGTTCAATAAATTATAATACTATATTCTTCAGTTATACTAATTCAATTTAAATTCAAAAAAAGATTAATTAAAATAAAAGTTATGGATTTTATCAAGGTATTTATTTATTTTTTAATTTATGATAATATAATTCTCCTTGTTAATTGCAAATAGAATTATTTCTCAAAATTCTTTTTTACTGGCATGAAAAGGTTTTTATAAAGTTTCAAAAGTTATATTAAATATTCTAAAAATATTCACATCAAATAATTAAATTCATTAAAAAATAAAATAGTTCCAAATAAATTAATTTTAAATGATAATTTATTAAATTGATTATAGTAAAAATTATCAGATTTATATTAAGATTTATAGTAAACAATACTAAATACATATTAATTTTTTTTCATTAAAAGTATATTTTTAAAACATTAAAAATATGATAAAGCAATAATTATTCAAATAATATTTCATTATATTAAATATTTCTTTTATTTTTTCAATCATTTTTTCCAAATTCCTGTTAAAACTTATTAAATTATTCAATAATTTATCTTTCCCAGATAGTATTAAATTTATAATTATAATTTTTTTTCCAAAAAAAAAGAAAAAAAATTGGAACATAAATTTTCTCAAATATATTAAATTTTTATATTAGTATAATTTACAAAAATCAAAAGAAAAATCCCTTTTATAAATTTATATACAAATAATATTTTTACTTTCTTAATTTAAAAACAATCCCTTCATTTTATCTAATCTCTTAAGATAAGTTTCTCTATCTCTTTCGGGATGAAATAAATCTTCTTCAACTTTTTGATGAATTTTATCAGAGAAATAATTATCACTATTAATAGATTCTCTTCTAGAATCTAATAAATTTTTTCCATAAGTATTACTTCTTCTCCATTTAGAATTTAATTTAATTAAATCTTTTTTTCTTTTTTCCATTTGTTCTGGACTAGCATAAACTTTATAAATTAATCCAGTTTCATTTTTCATTATATTATTACCATAATTACTCATTCTATTTCTTTTTATTTCTCTTTCTTTCCAATCTTTTGATCCTATATTTGGTCCTAATCCTCTTTCTAGATTTTCAACTTTTGGTAAATTTTGATAATCTTTTAATGAATATGGAGTATAACCATGATCTACTATATTTTCATTTTCATTATTTTCATTTTGAAAATCTGAGTTTATACTAAATTTTTTTGATATGTTTAAATTTACACTTTTGCTTAGAAAATTATTTTGTTTTTTATTTGGTAATGAAGACTTTTTTATTTCTGGAATCATTGGATTGTTTTTTAATAATTTTTGACTTGATGGAATATAATCCATTAAAAAATAACCTTTGTTTTTAAAGAAATTATTTGAATTTTTATTATTATTATTACTTAAATACATATTATAAGAATCAATTGTTTGGTTATTATTATTATTACTTATATTTGAATTATATAAATTATTATCTAGGTAATTATTATTATTTAAATAGGAATTATATATATTAATATTATTATTATAAGAACCGTTTTGAAAATTTGAATTACTATCATAATTTAAATATGATGGATTATATATTTTATTATTTTGATAATTCGAAGAAGTTCCATTTATTGGAATTCCAGTATGTGACATTAACCCTAATACTCCTGTTTTGTCTATTGTTTCTATTCTATTTCTAAATTTATGTAAAAAATTTAAAGTATCATCATCTTTTCTCATTTTTATTTTTATTCAATATTTAATACTTTAATTAGTTAATTAATTAATTTTTGATTAATGTGAACAAGAAAAAATTATAATATTTATTGAAAATATTTGATTTTTAATATTTGTTTTATATTTAATCATATTCCAAAATCCTGATATTTTTTTTAAAAGTATCTTTTTATTAATCAATTTCAAACACTAAGCTTCTTGAAAAATATAGATATATATTATAAGAAAATATTTTCATATTAATTTTTATCTAGGTTATTATTAATCAATGATAACTTTATATAAACTGGAATTTAAATATTTTTTCTATAACATTAATTTAATATCATAGAGAATTTTGAATTTATTAATCAAAATGTTTTTCCATCACATTAATATTAATTTCAGTTAAATATATTGGTTTTCATAAAGAAGAATTAATGGGGAGGTTAACCTTATATATTAGAGATAAGAAAAATATTAAGGAAGAAATATCAAAGAAGGTTTTGATGCAGTAAAAATAAAATATATATGAAAATATATGGTATCATAAATCTAGACTCAAAAAAATAAAAAAGGAAATTTAACTAGATTTATTAAATTTTTATTTTAATATTCTTTTTTTAATTTAAGTTTTTAATATTGATTTGTTCGTTAAATTATTAATTTTTTTTAATGAATATTACAACTGATGATATTTATTCTTTAATAGTCAGACATAATTCAAAAAAAAATCAAAGCAAAAATAATAAAATAGATGAAAATGATTTAATTTTAACAAACGGTATTATAATGAATAATTCAAATATTTCTTCAATTATTTATAATTCAATTGAAAAAAATATTGTCTATAATTTTAAAAAATTAGAATTTTTATCTCTTAGAAATAATAGTTTAAGAAATATTGATTTTATAACAGAACTTCCAAATTTATTTTATTTAGATTTATATCAAAATGCAATAGAAGATTTTTCAGCTTTAACAATAAAAAATATTTTTGGTTTTTTAAGATTATCAATTGATACTTTTAATGAAAAAAAACTGTTATCCATTAAAAATTTAACAATAAATATTTTAATGTTACAAATTCAAGACCAAAAAATATTAAAACATTTAAAATACCATAATCCAAATATTACTCTTTTGAATAATCAATTAAATTATATGTTTGATTCTTTAAATAAAAAAGAAAATAGAAGGTCAACATTAATGAATTATACAAGTATGAAAGATTTAAATGAAATGAAAAAAAAGAAAAAAAATTCAGGATATAATTTAAATATATCAAATGAAAATTTAATTAGTATTCAAAAATATTATGATAGATATGAAAAAACAAACAAAAAAATATTAAATGTTTTAGGAATAAATACAATAAAAGAATTAAAAAATAATAGAGAATATATTAAATTAGAAAAAGATAAATTATTACTTCTTTGTCAAACTTATATTAAAATTTTACATTTCAAAAAAAATGTAAATAATTTTTATATAAATAATAAAAGTTTTATGGATTTTGATATAAATTTACATCAAATAAAATTCCTTTTACTTAGTGATTTATTTCGAAATAATGATAATATTCTCAAAGAAACAGATATAATAAGAATAAGATTAATTATTTTAACTTCTGTTTTGATGTTGTTTTTAAATACTATTTCTGAAAATTTATGTGTAAATTTAATTAATTATATTTTAGAAACTCATTTTAATTTCAAATTAGAAGATTTAATCCCTACTAATCTAAATTTTAATTCAATACATTTATTTTCAATATATTTTTTTTTATATGATGATTTTATGAAAGAAGTAAAACAATTAAAATTAAAAAATATTTTTTATGAAAAAATCATCAATATTATTTCAATGGATAGCCTAATATTAAGAGGAAATGAATTAGTTAAAAGTTTTTATGAATTTCAAGAATTAAAACAACAATATAGTAAAATATTATTAATTAAACATAAAATTCATTTTATAAAAAGTATGGGATTATACAATGATTTTTCAGTAATATTACAATTTTTTACTGATTATATAGTATATGAAAATATTTCAAATGTATTTCTAAATAGAAATTTATCAACTGAATATTCAGATTTTATTCAATTTAAAGAAATTTATGAAAAATTTGAATCAGAAAATTCAAATTCAGTTTCATTAAGTGATAAAAAATTTCAAAGACTTAATTTAGAAACATTAACAAATAAATTTTTTTTTAAACAAGAAAAAATAAAATTATTAAAGAAAAAATTATATCCTGTGAAATGGAAAAAAATAACTCCAAAAATTAAAGTTATAAATTATGAAGAAGATTATGAAGTATATGATGATATAGAAACAAATCCATATATTCAAATAAAAAACATTAAAAAACATACATATTTACCAATCAAAAATTTTATAAGAACATCAGAAAATACAAATCCATATTTAACTAATTTTTATCCTCAAATCAAAAATAATAATTACAGTCAAACATTATCTAATTTTTATCTAAAACAAATCAGTGAATATTATCCTCCTTTTATTTCTCAGAGAAATAATTCATTATCAAATGAAAATAAATTAAATTTATTAAAAACAATGAGTCCAAAAAATAAAAAACAATGTTTAATTAATGATTATTTTTCTAAAAATCAAAATTCTTTTAGATCTGATTTTAAAGGAAAAGTAATTAGATTAAATCATTCTTTAAAAAATAAAAAAAATGTAAATTTAGTTAAAAATGAAAATGAAGAGACTAAAAACTTAGATTTAAATAAAGTATTTTTTATTAAAGTTATAGATACAGAAACTTTAAGAAGTAAAATTCAAAACAGAAGACAAAATCGTGTAAATCATATAAGTATTGATAAAAGATATTCAAAATTAAAAATGGATTAAATTATTAGAATATGTTTATTTTTATATAAATAAATAATGTTTATAGTTCTAGAAAATTTTGTAAAATAATTGTTTTAAAATTATCTTCCCTTAATTTTAATTTTTTAAGTTTAAAAAAAAATAAATAAAAAAATTAAATGGATCCGAACAAAGAAATTTTAACTAAATTTGAGCAAATAAAACTAAATTTTGACAAAGTATCAAATTCATGGAAAATAAATTCAAAATTGAATGTAAAAAACATAGTTCAAAGAGAATATGAAACATTATTAAATGAATTAATGAATTTTTATAATGAATTAATTCAAAAGCCGAAAAATATATCATTTATATTAAGGGCCAATTTAGATTTACAATGTTGGAATTTATTAACAGAAAGAACATCAACTGTAATAAAAATATCAATAGATAAAAATCATTTAGGAAAAAATTCCCAAGTAATAATTCAAAATTTATATTCTACTTTACTTGATGATTTAAGAAATTCATTTGATTTTTTTAGAAATGTATATTCTACTGTAACTGAACAAAATTATTTAATGTCTCCTGAAATAAGAGATTCAAGTGAATTTCCAATTTTTATTAGTAATGTTTTAACTTTTATGGGAGATATAAAAAAATTAAAATTAATATTAAATAAAAAATTTCTTCAATTTAAAGAATTAATTAATATAGAAGGTGATTTTAAAAAAGATGCAAATGATGCTGTTGGATTTTTTAATTATGCTTTAGATAATAATCCAAGAAATGCAAGAGTATATTCTAATTTAGGTTATATTTATAGAGAATTTTTAGAAGATCATATGAGTAGTGCTTATTGGTTCATTAGAGCATTAAGTTGTATTAATAATGAAATGACTAAAATTAAAGATAATTTAGAAAAAGATTTTGAATCTATTAGATCTAAATTTATTAAAAATGATTATATGGTTGATTCTAATGTTAATAATATTAGCTTTTTAAAATATGACATTGATTATTTACCTATTTTATTTTATAGGAATATTGGAATTTTATATATGAATATTGATATAGATGAAATTGGGAGGTTGGAAGAAAATTTCAAAATCATTATGAGTAAAGTTTTATTAAATTATCATATTATTCCTGATGATTTTAAAATTAATTATGAAGTTAAAGGAAATATTACAAAAATGATTATTTTATGTTTGTTTACTTTGCATTATAATTTAAATAACTTAGAACAATACAAAAATGAATCTCAGGAAATTAATTTTAGTGACAGAATAAAATTATTAAATTTTAAAATTTACAATCATAATTTAATTAAAAGTTTAAATCAAAAAGAAATGAAACAAAGTTTAAAATATTCACTAAATTTCTTTATAACATTTACAAAAATAATATGTTCAAATATGAGAGAAGAAAATTATAATCTTATCGAAAAATATTTATTAATATTATTTTATTGGTTAAGTTTAAATTATGATTGTTTAAATTTATTCATAGATGATTCTATAAAAAACAATTTAAAATACCTTCATTATTACTTAAAAAATGAAACAGAATTAAAAAAATATCTTCATCCAAAAACAAAATATACATTAGATTTACTAAAACAAAAAATAAACGATATGATTCTCCCAATAGAATTATCATTTTTAGGTTTTATTCCATTACATAGATTTTTTGAATTAAACAGGAAAAAAGGTATATTTAAAATAGGAGATGTAAAAGAAATATCAATAATGAATAAAATAATATTAATTCACTTTTTAGAATATTTTGGTTTTCCTGCTGTAAATAATCAAGAAATATCAACAGCTTTTCATAGTAAAGGAACTCCAATAAATATAACAAATATAGAAAATCCAGAAGAAACTAAATATGAAGATGAAGCAAATTCAATAAAAGCAAAATTGATTGACGGTAAAAATATAATTAATATTCCAGTTGAAAAAACTAAACCTTTAATTATATTAGATGCTTCAAATATAGCAATGAGACATGGAGATCAAAAATTTTCTTCAAAAGGTATTCAAATAGCAATGGATTATTTTAATAAAAATGGACATAAAGTTATTTCTTTTTTACCAGAATATTTTTTTAGACAAAAAGATCCGAATTCAATTATTAATAAAAAAAGAGTTATTCCTGATAATGTAGAATATTTAAATGAATTACATAAAAAACATTTAGTTATTCAATCTCCTCCTCAAGATTATGATGATTCTTATTGTATTCAATATGCTAAAAATCATGAAGCTTTTATTGTTACTAACGATTTATTTAGAGATTATTTAGATAAAATTAATGATAATAGAAAAAGAGAAACTGAAAGAATTTGGATTAAAGAAAAAAGTATTAGTTTTACTTTTAATCAAGATGAATTTATACCTAATCCTGATGCTGCTTTTTTTAAAATATATGATATTAATGAATATAATAAAATGATTAAATGATAAAATTTTAAGTATATTATTAAAAAAATTTATTATTTATTTTATTAAATTAATATTATTTTTGTTTAAATATATTTATAAATTCAAAATCAAAAAAAAAATATAAAATAAATAAAAAATATATTATATAATTCATATGGGACAAAACATCACACTTTCTGATTTAAAATCAAACAAAATAAAAAGTAAAAATACAAATATATAATTGTAAAACTAAAAAAAGCGAATAGAAATAATTTTGATTTCCTATATGTAATTGGTAAAGGTGGTTTTGGTAAAGTATGGAAAGTAAAATTAAAAAGGACAAAAGAAATATTTGCATTAAAGGAGATGTCAAAAGTAAAAATAATAGATAGAAGAAGTGAAGAAAGTATAATAAACGAAAGAAAATTATTAGCAAAATTAAATAATCCATTTATAGTTAATATGTATTTTTCATTTCAAGATTTTTCAAATTTATATTTAGTTTTAGATTACTTAAACGGAGGAGACTTACGTTATCATATAGCAAAGAATAAATTTTTTTCAGAATCTCAAACAAAATTTTTTTTAAGTAACATAATAATAGGTCTAGAATATATTCATAGTAAAAATATAATACATAGAGATATAAAGCCTGAAAATTTAGTATGTGATTTAAATGGTTATATAAGAATAACAGATTTTGGAGTAGCCAAAAAAAATGAAAAAGATAATTCAAGTGAAACAAGTGGGACTCCAGGTTATATGGCACCTGAAGTAATGTTATTATCTAATCATTCTTTTCCAGTTGACTTTTATGCTATTGGAATAATTGGTTTTGAATTTTGTTTTGGATTCAGACCTTATTTAGGAAGAAGTAGAAAAGAAATAAGAGATTTAATTGTAAGTAGACAAGTTAAAATTAATGATGATGATATTCCTGATGATTGGAGTTTAGAAAGTGCTGATTTTATTAATAAATTAATTGAAAGAAAAGAATCAAAAAGACTTGGATTTAAAGGAGGGATTAAAGAATTAATGGAACATAAATGGATGAAAGATATTGATTGGAATGGAATAAGGGAAAAAAAAATTATCAGCCCTTTTTTACCTGATAGAAATAAAGATAATTTTGATAAGAAATATTGCGAAAGTCAAGAGCAAGTTGATAGTGAAACTTTATTTAGATATAATGAATATATGAATCATATTCATTTCCCTGATTTATTTAAAGATTATACTTGGTGTAATTATGTTCCTAGTAAAAATTTTTTAATAGAGAATAATAATAATCTCAATAATAATAATAATTTTAAAGAAAAAGAAAAGAATAATGATATAGGAAAAATTAAATCTCTTGGGAATGCAAATTCTATGATTAATATGAAACTAAATAAAAATGAATCTAATTTATTTAATACTGGACAAAGTTTTTATTTTAATAATGATGAAACTACTAGTTCAGAGGTTAAAAAAAATGAAAGTATGATTAAGAATAAAAGTAATTGTCAAGTTTTATTAAATAATAAAAATGAAAAAAATGATAATATTACATATAGATACCTTAATAATAATAGTGGGAAGAAAATTAATATTTTTGGAGAATTTAATAATATATTTATGAAAAATTCTACTCCAAATATTTTTAAAGTTATTCAAAATAAACCTCTTCCAATTAAAAAAAGTTCTAAATGTGTTAGTCAAAGAAATTTAGATGAAAAAGATTCTAATTTCAAAAATAAAATAATGAATATAATTAATAGTTCAAGTAATATTAATAGAAATTTTAAAAGTAATAATGCTTTGTTTAATCATATTAAAAAGAAATCAATTGAAAAGAAAAATATAATGAAACCTTTATTATCAATTGATTTTAATGAAAATATTTTAAATTTTCCAAAGATAAAATTTCATTCAAAAAGAAAAGAACAAAAAAAAAATCTTTTAACTCCTTCAAATTCTAAAATTAATGTAGAAGGTTGTGGATTAATAAAAATAAATTCAAAAAAAAATATTTTAAGTGCGTATTCTCTTTCTCAATCCTCTTCAAATGAACCTTTTAAATATAAAAATAAAGATAAAAAAGTTAAAATCAAAACTTTTGGAAAAAAAAGAAATTTTAAACCAATTAAAATAAATAATATTAATAATAATAATAATACAAATAAAAATCCATATGAAAATTTTAATAGTATATAATATTAATTTTTTATAATGTATATAATTTAAGTTTAATTATTAAATGATTTATTTTTTCATTGTGTATTTTTGAAAACATCAGTTTTGATATTTTTTCTCTTTTTTTCTTTGAATTCTATAATTATGAATATAATTCAAAAAATTAAAACTCACCCCAAATATTTATGATAATTATTTAATTCATCAATAAATTGTTTTTGAGAATTTCTAATAATATTTTCCAATTCTAAAATGTCACTTGTTTATTTTCTCCATTTTAAAAATCTTCATTTTTTTCTCTTAAAAGTAATTCAACTTTTTATTCTATCAAAACTTTCAATTAAAGCTATTAAAAACTTCTTGATAAGTAAAAGAACAAATTAGAATGGATAATAAAAAGAAAATGTAATTTTTTTAATATTTTCAAAAATTTAAAATGTTAATTAATTAAAGAAAATATATTTTTTCATAAATTCAAATTTAAAAAAGAACAAATACTTCAACATTTTATAAAAATATTATTTAAAACATGGGGATTGGGGATTGGGGATTGGGGATTGGGGATTGGG
>JAEEGL014719254.1_pt1 | contig 12474 bp, 11 predicted proteins | sample 9134231 | NCBI WGS metagenome assembly JAEEGL01 (sample SAMN16246548, study PRJNA631951) | gut metagenome | biome: gut microbiome; feature: rumen; material: fiber-attached | host: Bos | place: Iran: Karaj | collected 2018-10
ACCATGATATTAACCATGATATTAACCATGATATTAACCATGATATTAACCATGATATTAACCATGATATTAACCATGATATTAACCATGATATTAACCATGATATTAACCATGATATCAACCATGATATCAACCATGATATCAACCCTAAACAAAAACAAAAACACAAACAAAAACAAAAGCAAAAACATAAACATAAACAAAAACTATAGCTGCCAAAGGCAGCATATCCGCGCATGCGCGCGTACCGTGCACAGCACGGCATCATATGAGCGCAGCAGAGCGTGAAAACAGCCTGATAGCCGTGATCATGGGTATCCGTGCGGTATGCAATGAAATGCACAAGTGAAAGTTACATTCTATGTGCACTTCTACAAAGTTTCATTTGCATGGTACACAGGCATTGACATACGGCGGGATATGTGGTAGAATATATCTGAGCAAAGCCCGCTGTTCCCTGTCCGCCCGTGCTTCTCTCCGCAGTATGTCCGCCGCCGCTAAAGGCATCATATCCGCGATACATTCCCGCCTGTGGTCGGATACAAAACGGGCGGAGTTTCCCCCGCCCTTGATTATTCTCTTTCGCCGCACAGTTCCTTGTACAGTCCTATGTACAGCTTTGCCGAGCTGTGCCAGCTGTAATCGCACTTCATAGCATCGACCATGAGCTTTTTCCAGCCCTCGCGGTCGTCGAAGCGATCCTTGGCGCGTGTGACAGCATTGAGCATATCATGTGCGTTGTAAGTCTTGAACGTGAAGCCGTTGCCGTTCTCACCGCCCGCATCGCGCACACTGTCGCGCAGACCGCCGGTCTCCCGCACGATGGGTATCGTGCCGTAGCGCATGGATATCATCTGTGCCAGTCCGCAGGGTTCGCTCTGGGACGGCATCAGGAACATATCCGCACCTGCATAGATATGCTTTGCAAGGTCGGGCTTGAAGCCGAGGGTGACGCTCACGCGGTCAGGTCTTCTCCACGCCATTTCCTTGAAGAAGTCCTCGAACATCTTTTCGCCCGAGCCGAGTATGGCAAACTTCATCCCCATACCCACCATTTCCTCGAACACATACTTTATCAGGTCTATGCCCTTGTGCGAAACAAATCGTGTGATGATGCCGATTATCGGGCTGTCGTCATGTGCGAGCCCCAGCTCCTTTTCAAGAGCCGCACGGCACTTCACCTTGCCCTTGAGATCCTTTGCCGAGAAGGATGCAGCTATGCCGCCGCCGTTCTCCGGGTCGTAGCGCACCGTGTCGATGCCGTTGAGGAAGCCGCAGAGCTTGAACTGCTTGCCCGCAAGTGCGCGGTCAAGTCCGTGGGAATACCACGGGTCAAGTATCTCCCATGCATAGGACGGGGATACGGTGGTGATCTTGTCGGCGGTCTCGAATGCGCCCTTCATAAGGTTCACCGCACCGTCGTACTCCACCACGCCCGCATGATACATGGGGATGCCCAGTATGTCGCTGAGCACATCCATGCCGTACCGCCCCTGATACTGTATGTTGTGTATCGTGAAGACGGTCTTGATATCCTCGTATCCGTGCTGATACTTGTAGTATGTCTGGTAGTATACGGGTATGAGTGCGGTCTGCCAGTCATTGCAGTTTATCACATCGGGCTTGAAGTCTATCTGTGAGATAAGCTCCATCACCGCACGGGACAGGAACACGAATCTCTCGCAGTCATCGTAGTACCCGTAAAGTCCGTCCCTCGCAAAATAGTATTCATTGTCGAGCAGATAGTATGTCACGCCGTTGGCTTCGCCCTCGAACACGCCGCAGTACTGCTTTCTCCAGCCTACATCCACCGTGAAGTTCTTCACGAAGCGCAGCTTGTCACGCAGCTCCTGAGGTACGCTCTTATACAGCGGAAGTACCACACGGCAGTCCACGCCGGCGCTCACGAGCGCTGACGGAAGCGACCCGGCAACATCTGCCAGACCACCCGAAGCGGCATACGGGAGCGCTTCGGAAGCTGTATATAATATCTTCATCGTTGCCTTGATAACCCCCCTTTATCGGGAATGTCCGATTCGTCGTTAGATCTGTGCGCCCTTGCCTATGCAGATAGGATAGTTCGAAGAGCCTGTGAGTATCTTGCCGTCGGTGATGGTGACCTGCTTGTCGGTGATGACCGAATCAAGGGTGCAGTTCCTGCCGACCGCAGTATCCTGCATCACGATGGAATTGCGTATGATGCTGCCCTTGCCTACCTTAGCGCCGCGGAAGAGTATGGAGTTCTCCACTGTGCCCTCGATTATGCAGCCGTCAGCTACGATGGAATTCTTCACCTTTGCGCCGATGGCGAGCTTTGCGGGCGGATTGTCGCGTATCTTGGTATATATGGGATTGGTGTCAAGGAAGAGCGACTTCCTGTTCTCTGTGGAGAGGAGCGCCATATTTGCATCATAGTAGGTCTGGATGGATGTTATCTTGCTGAAGTAGCGCTTGTGCTCATAGCCCTGGATAACGAACTCATTGCACCTTGCCTGGAGTATGGTCTTGGCAAAGCTGTAATGACCCTTTGCAGCACCCTCGGTGATGATGTTCATCAGCAGGGCCTTGCTGATTATGTAGGTGTTGAGAGCAACGTTGCACTCGCCCGAAAGTTTGGGATTGATGAGAACATTGTTCACTCTGCCGTTCTCGTCTATGCCGAATACATTGGAGTGTACCGCAGCCTCCTGGGTGAGGTTTGCCCTTGCGTATACTGCGGTGATGTCTGCGCCGCTCCTGATGTGCTGTTCAAATATGTCGTCATAGTCAAAGCTGGTGACAACGTCGCAGTCGGACATGATAACATAGTCAGCCGCACTGTACTTTATGAATTCGGTTATGCCATAGAGGGCTTCAAGTCTGCCCCTGTATATGCCGCTGGCAGTGTTGGAGAAGGGAGGGAGGAGGTGGAGACCGCCTATCTTCCTTGCCATATCCCACTCTCTGCCCGATCCGAGATGATCGAGGAGTGACTGATAGTTGGACTTTGTTACTACGCCCACCTCGTCAACGCCCGAATTGGTCATTGAGGAGAGCACGAAATCTATCATCCTGTATCTGCCGCCGAAGAGCACCGAGCCCATCGTCCTGTGCCTTGTAAGCTCGGGGATCACGTCCTCGTGCATATTGGCAAAGATAAGACCGAGTATATTTTTATTAAGACTCATTTCGTTACCGCCTTTCCGCTCACTTTTTCTTTATATCCGGTACCATCTGCTTGGGGCCTACAGACTCATTCTCTCCGATGGTGACCTTATGACCTATGACAGCGATGCCCCAGTCGTCCCTGTTGTCAACGCTCTCAGGTCTTGCGCCGATGTGTGCGCCCTTCTCTATCACGCTGTTCTCACCTACTATGGCATATTCCACCACTGCGCCCTCCTTGATGACGGAGCCGGGCATGATGATGGATTCGGTGACTACAGCGCCCTTTTCTACGGTAACGCCCTCGAATATCACGGAGAAGTCGATCTCACCGTCGATTATGCAGCCCTCTGCCACCATGGAGTTCTCAACATTGGCATTCTCGCCGAAATACTGAGGAGGCAGCACGGGGTTTCTCGAATACATCTTCCAGTCGGGGTCGTACAGGTCGATGGGTATCTTCGGATTGAGTATGTCCATATTCGCTTCCCACAGGGAATCGAGAGTACCGACATCCTTCCAGTAGCCGTCAAATGCGTAAGCCACCAGCTTCTCGCCCGCGTTCATCATATTGGGTATGATGGCCTTGCCGAAGTCCTTGTCCTCGTCCGGGTTGTTCTCGTTGTCGATGAGGTACTGTCTGAGCTTTGCCCATGTGAATACATATATACCCATCGATGCGAGGGTGGAGCGGGGATTCTTGGGCTTCTCCTCGAAGTCCACGATATTGCCGTCATCGTCGGTGATCATGATGCCGAAGCGGGATGCTTCCTCCATAGGCACGTCGAGCACTGCGATGGTCGCATCTGCACCCTTCTGCTTATGGAACTGTATCATGTCGTTGTAGTCCATCTTGTAGATGTGGTCGCCCGAGAGTATGATAACATATTCGGGGCTGTATCTGTCCACGAACGCGATGTTCTGATAGATAGCATTTGCTGTGCCCTTGTACCATTCAGCGCCCAGAGCGGTCTGATACGGAGGGAGGCAGTGCGCACCGCCGTACTGCTTGTCAAGGTCCCAGGGCTGACCGTTGCCGATATAATCGTTGAGTACGAGAGGCTGATACTGTGTCAGCACACCGACCGTGTCAATGCCCGAGTTTATGCAGTTGGAGAGCGGGAAATCTATTATCCTGTACTTGCCTCCGTAGGGTACGGCAGGCTTTGCCATGTCCTGTGTCAGGGCATAGAGTCTGCTTCCCTGTCCGCCGGCAAGCAGCATTGCGACGCATTCTTTCTTTGTATACATATTATTCCTTCCTTTCGGCTATCATTCGCTCTTATCGGTCTTTCTTCCCCTGCGGGGAGTTTTCTTCTCAGCGGCATCCTTCTTGTCCGCATCAGCCTTCGGCTTTCTCGTGCGCTTCGGCTTGTCTGCGGCATCCTTGTCCTGTGCGGGAGCTTCGGCGGGTGCAGCCTTCTTCCTTGTGCGCTTCGGCTTCGGAGCAGGCGTGCTCTCGATAGGCTCCACGTCTATCACCTCGGGCTTGGGTGCGGGGGTGCAGGAGAAGTATATCGCAGAGAGCCCCGGTATCGTGATGGATATGGAGTGGTCGCATCCGTGCATGGGCACGCTGCGCGCCTTTATCCTGCCGTTCTCCACCTCGCCGCTGCCGCCGTACTTCAGGTCGTCCGTGCAGAGCACCTGCTCGTATACGCCGTCATAGGGGACTCCTATGCAGTAGCCGGTGCGGGTCACAGGCACGAAGTTGCATACGACGATGATCTCCTTGGGGTTCTCCCTGTCGGTCATGTCTATGCGCCTGAAGGCGATGATGCTCTGGGTGTAGTCATCAGCGCTTATCCACTTGAAGCCGTCCCACGAGTCATCGTTCTTCCACAGCGGGGAATTGTCAAGATAGAAGTGATTTATATCACGGAAGAAGCGGTGCATCTTCTCATGCTGCGGGTACTGCAGGAGCATCCAGTCGAGCTCCTTCTTGTAGTCCCACTCTATCACCTGTCCGAGCTCTGTGCCCATGAAGTTGAGCTTCTTGCCCGGGTGAGCCATCATATACGCTATGAACGCCCTGTCCGATGCGAACTTGCCGTCCATAGAGGGGCTGCTCATCTTATTGTACAGCGAGCACTTGCCGTGTACCACCTCATCATGGGAGATGGGCAGTATGAAGTTCTCGGAGAACGCATAGAAGAATGAGAACGTGAGCTTCCCGTGATTGCCTGCGCGGTAGATGGGATCGGTCTTCATATAGTCCAGGGTGTCATTCATCCAGCCCATGTTCCATTTGAAGTTGAAGCCCAGGCCGCCCGCATCAGCAGGCTTTGTGACCATAGGCCACGCGGTGGACTCCTCCGCTATCATCAGCACGTCGGGATTGCGGGAGAATACTGCGGTATTGAGCTTGCGCAGGAACTCTATCGCCTCGTAGTTCTCATTGCCGCCGTCCTTGTTCGGTCTCCACTCGCGCCTGTCGTAGTCGAGGTACAGCATGGAAGCGACCGCATCCACTCTGAGACCGTCCACATGGAATTTCTCTATCCAGTATATCGCATTGGATATAAGGAAGCTCCTTACCTCTCCCTTGCCGTAGTCGAATACCCTTGTGCCCCATGAAAGATGCTCCTTCTTGAGGGGGTCTGCGTATTCGTAGCAGTCGCCGCCGTCGAACTCAAACAGTCCTGCCGCATCCTTCGGGAAGTGGGCGGGCACCCAGTCGAGTATTACGGATATGCCGTTCTGATGGAATATGTCTATCATTTCCATGAACTGCTTGGGAGTGCCGTAGCGGGATGTGGGCGCATAGTAGCCTATCACCTGATAGCCCCACGACCCGTCGAAGGGGTATTCCGAAAGGGGCATCAGCTCGATATGGGTGTATCCCATCTCTTTAAGGTATGCGCTCATCTCCGTGCCGAACTTCACATAGTCGAAGGGAGAACCGTCTTCATACTGTCTCCACGATGCCAGATGTGCCTCGTAGATGTTCATGGGCGAACGGTATACGTTCTTCCTGCGCTTTTCCTCATACCATGCATCATCGTGCCATACATAGTCGTCTATATCCACGAACTTGGTGGCGGTGTTGGGTCTGAGCTCCATATGCGCGCCGTAGGGATCGGCCTTGTCTGTGATGGAGTAGTGCGAGGATTCGATCGAATATTTATAGGTGAAATACTCCTCCACGCCCGGCAGGAACAGTTCCCATACGCTCGGGTCGCTGAGTCTGGCCATAGGGTGCTTGTCCCTGTCCCAGTCGTTGAAATCACCTATGAGCGATACGGATTTGGCATTGGGTGCCCATACCCTGAAGTATACGCCCTGCTGCCCGTCCTTCTCGCCTCTGTGAGCACCGAAAAAGTTGAATGCTTCAAAGTTATTGCCCTCATGGAAGACAAAAAGAGGGAATTCGTAATCTCCGATGGAGTTCTGATTCATATACTCATCATCTCTTTCTTAAAGGGATAGCCGTAGGCAATTTTATGTCATTATTCATTTTAACAGATTGTAAATCAAATTACAAGGGCAATTGTAAAAATTCTATAATAGTATTAACTTTTGCTATATCTCTTTGTGCAACATTTACAACGATATTTTATGCTCATAAATTTTTTTGCGGGCAGATCGCGTATGCAAGCCGTTTCATGCCCTTGGAAATAAATACACAAAAGTTTAATATTTCATTCATTGACAAACCCCCTGCATCATGGTATAATATCAAAGTTGACTGACGATGAAGCGGTCTGAACGAGGCAGCTTGACGGTCGCGATGGTCACATATATGCGGAAGTGCTGGAATAGGCAGACAGGCACGTTTGAGGTGCGTGTGTCGACGACGTGTGGGTTCAAGTCCCATCTTCCGCACCATATCCCCTATACTTCGGTATAGGGGTTTTTTTGAAGGTGAGATAATGGATACATTCTCGGCAGCTATGCTCGACCTCATGACGGAAAATGCGATGCGTGACGACAAGCTCTGGTTCACCGAGCACAAGGCACAGTTCGCGGAGCTGGTGACTGCGCCGATGAAGCACATCGCCGATGCGCTCCTGCCGTACATACAGTCGATAGATGAACATATAGATAAAGTACATATATCAAGGATATACCGTGACACCCGCTTCCTCAACGGCCGCTCCCGCTACCGTGAGAATATGTGGGTATCCTTCGGGCGCGAGAAGGATCTGTACAAAGCACCCCCCGCATTCTATTTCGATATATCCCCTGCCGGCGCGGAATACGGCTGCGGATGCTATGTGCCGCCCGACGGCATGATGCAGCTCCTGCGTGAGACCATACTTGCGGGAGACCCCGCATTCATCAGGGCAAACGATGCCCTCGCCGCATCCGCCTTCGAGCTGTACGGCGACAAGTACAAGCGCAGCAGATACCCCGATGCGCCCGAGGAGCAGCGTGAATGGCTCGAGCGCAAGAACATCGGCGTGTTCCGCAGGCGCACCGACTGGGACACCATATTCTCCGAGGGCTTTGCCGACGAGATAGGAAAGGAATTCACCGCCGCCGCCCCGATATACGACTTCATACTCAAGACCGCACTCATAAAGCCCGTAAGCTGAATTTTGACCATACATCACGGGCTGTTTTGTGCAAAATGACAAAAATCGTATAAATTTAAAAAACTTCTTGAAAATACCCCGCCTTTTGGTGTATAATAGTTAAACGGAGCAGTATCCGCTGATCAGTGTACGGAGGTGGTGTATATGTCAGACGTTAGTCTCAGGCAGCGCAAGCGTTCTGCCGCCAGGACTATGCGTGACTACAGGAAGAAAAAGCGCGGACGCACATCACCCTTGCTTGCTCTTATCGTTACTGTTGCCGTTTCGGGTCTTATACTTTCCTGCGGCGTCGCATTCATCTACGATGAGGTGACTGTAGCCAAGAAGCAGGCGGAGCTCGCAGAGCTCAATGCCAAGATAGATGAGCTCAAGGCAGAGAATATGTCGTATGAGAGCATTCTCAACGACGAGGATGAAAGATCCTTTATGGAGCGCATCGCCACCGAGAGACTGGGTTATGCCTATCCTAATGAACGGCGGTTCGTAGATCCTAATAAGAATAATGGTTGATCGCCTGAAAAGATCTGGAAAGGTATATTTATGCAGCCGGAAATTGGAAACATCTATGAGGGCAAGGTGACCGGGATCACTAAATTCGGAGCATTTGTGGAGCTTGAGCCGGGAGTATCCGGTATGGTTCACATCTCCGAGGTCGCAAACACCTTTGTCAGTGAGATACGTGACCACCTCACCGAGGGCGACACCGTGAAGGTGAAGGTCATCGGCATAAGCGAGGAGGGCAAGATCTCCCTTTCCATAAAGAAGGCTGTTCCCCGTCCAAGCAATACAGGCAGACCTGCAGGCAGAGGTCCTGCACCCGCAGGAAGAGGCCCGGCACCCGTCGGGAGAGGCCCCGCACCCGCAGGCAGGAAGCCCGCAGGCGAGCCTCAGACAGCGCAGTCCTCATTCGAGGATATGCTCAGCCGCTTCAAGGCGAGCTCGGACGAGCGCATGGGTGATATAAAACGCAATATGGACAGCAAGCGCAGGGGCTCAAGAAGAAAGTGATACGCCACGGCATTTCCATTTCGGAGATGCCGTTTTTACCCCCGCAATTTGCGGGATCTATATACGAAAGGACTGCATACTATGGAGCATCAGCTGATAATCGTAGTGGATTTCGGAGGTCAGTACAATCAGCTCATAGCAAGACGTGTCCGCGAGTGCGGTGTATACTGTGAGGTATGGCCGTACAGGACGGATATTGCAAAGATAGCTGCCGCAAAGCCCTCGGGCATCATATTCACCGGCGGCCCTAACAGCGTGTACGACGAGAAGTCCCCCCATATAGGCAAGGAGATATTCGAGCTTGGCATCCCCATACTCGGCATATGCTACGGCGCACAGCTGATGGCCTATACCCTCGGCGGCAAGGTGGAGACCTGCACCGTATCCGAATACGGCATGACCGAGACATTCTATGACAGGGCATCACAGATATTCGGCGGCGTCAGCGGAATGCCCGCAAGCGCCGTATCATGGATGAGCCATACGGACTATGTTTCACAGGTGCCCGCAGGCTTCACCGTCACAGCTCATACCAAGGACTGCCCTGCTGCAGCCTTCGAGTGCCCGGAGAAGAAGCTGTACGCCGTACAGTTCCACCCCGAGGTAAATCACACACAGCACGGCCTTGCCATGCTCAACAGCTTCGTGCGCTATGTATGCGGCTGCACGGGCGACTGGACGATGAAGAACTACGCTGTATCCGCCATAGAGCAGGTGCGCGCCAAGGTAGGCGACGGCAAGGTGCTGCTCGCACTTTCGGGCGGTGTTGACAGCAGCGTATGCGCAGCACTTCTCGCACGCGCAGTGGGCGACAAGCTCACCTGCATATTCGTCGATCACGGCTTCATGCGCAAGAACGAGGGCGACGAGGTAGAGCAGGCATTCAGCGGCTGGGGCATCAACTTCATCCGTGTGAACGCAAAGGATCGCTTCCTCGCAAGGCTTTCGGGAGTATCCGAGCCCGAGGAGAAGCGCAAGATAATCGGCGAGGAGTTCATCCGCGTATTTGAGGCGGAGTCGAAGAAGATAGGCAAGGTAGACTTCCTTGCACAGGGCACCATATACCCCGATGTCATCGAGAGCGGCACAGGCGATGCAGCCGTTATCAAGTCGCATCACAACGTAGGCGGTCTCCCCGACTATGTTGATTTCAAGGAGATAATAGAGCCTCTGCGCCTCCTGTTCAAGGATGAGGTCAGGGCGCTCGGACGTGAGCTGGGACTTTCCGATGTGCTCGTTGACCGTCAGCCCTTCCCGGGGCCGGGTCTTGCGATACGCATAATCGGCGAGATCACCGAGGAGAAGCTGGAGATACTCCGCGATGCAGACCTCATTTTCCGCGAAGAGATCGCGAATGCAGGGCTTGACACCGAGATAAACCAGTATTTCGCAGTGCTCACCTCCATGCGTTCGGTAGGCGTTATGGGCGACGGCAGGACATATGACTACACTCTGGCGCTGCGTGCGGTCACCACATCTGACTTCATGACCGCAGACTTCGCAAAGCTGCCCTACGACCTGCTGCAGAAGGTATCGGCACGCATCATAAACGAGGTAAAGAGCATCAACCGCATCGTGTATGATGTGACCACAAAGCCCCCCGCAACTATCGAATGGGAATAAGGAGGACGCTATGAGCGTAAACACAAGCAGAACGATACTCAAGGTATTCGGAGTAATAGGCATCGTCATCGGTCTCATCGCCTGCATCGCAAGTATCGTCGTGATGCTCGGCGGCGGACTGGTAGGCATCGGCTCGGGCGATCTCATCGCAGCGGGCGGCGTGATCGCGATAGGCTTCGTGGGAATTATCACGGGACTTATCACACTTATACAGGGCGCCTGCGCACACAGGGCATCCAAGGACACATCGAAGATCATGCCCGCATGGATATTCTCCGTAATAAGTCTTATATCCAACCTGATAAACCTCATCACCCTCATCAAGAACGACAGCCTGTCCTTCACAACGCTGTTCCCCATAGCAGTCTCCGTTCTGATATTCGCAGCCGCAGACACCATCAAGAAGCGCGGCTGATCATTCCGACATAAATACAGGCTGAACCATCACGGCTCAGCCTGTTTGTTTTATGGCGCATCCTGCGGGGTGCGCTCTTTATTTTACAAGCTCGGAATATATCTGTCCCAGGACTGCGTACTGGTCATAAGTCAGTTTATTGCCGACCTGCGCACCCTTGACCCGATAGGCATTCGCCAGCGCTTCGAGCGTCTTTATCTGCGCTTCGGTCAGCCCGTGAACAGAGAGCGTCCCCTGATGCTTCATCCCGCACAGGGTATCCATGGAAATATTGAAGATGGCGGCAATGGAACGCATGGTTTCAAAAGGGGGTGTAGATGTGTTGGCTTCATACTTGCAGACTGTTGCCTCTGAAACGCCTAACAGCTCTGCTAACTGCTTTTGAGTGATCTTTCTTTCTGTACGCAATGTCTTTATAAGTTCGCCTCTGTCATATATATCCATAATCGCACCACACTTTCGTTATGATACTATTATGCATCAAATCACTTGCATAAAAATTAATATTGTGCTATAATACTTAACGTAAACGAAAGTTTATTACCAAAATCTTGCCAATGGCGCAAGTTTCGGAGGGTGTTATGGCGAATGACAACAAGGCTCTTTCCAAGGCGAAGGATGCCAAAAAGGATGAATTCTACACTCAGCTGTCGGATATAGAGAACGAACTGCACCACTACTGGGAGCATTTTAAGGGCAAGACCATACTCTGCAACTGCGATGACCCCTATGAGAGCAATTTCTTCAAGTATTTCGCGATGCACTTCAATCACCTGGGGCTCAAAAAGCTGATATGCACCTGCTATGCGGGCTCACCAGTACAGGAGACACAGCTGTCGCTCTTTGGCTATGAGGTGCCGCTGGGCGAGCCGCAGACCGACCGCAAGCCATACAAGATAGTGATAGAGAGCGAGATACCCGATATGAACGGCAGCGGGGCTGTTGACCTCACCGATGTGGAGCTCTATCTCCGGTCGGAGAAGGGCAAGCCGGAGCTGCTGAAAGGTGACGGCGACTTCCGCAGCGAGGAATGCATAGAACTGCTCAGGCAGGCAGATATTGTGGTAACGAACCCGCCCTTTTCGCTGTTCCGTGAGTATGTGGCACAGCTTATCGAATATGACAAGAAGTTCATCATCATAGGCAATCAGAACGCTATCACATACAAGGAGATATTCCCATTAATTAAAGAAAATAAAGTGTGGTGGGGAGTAAGTGATTGTGTTAGATGGTTTATTATACAAGACTATGATATGAAATCAAAAGTAAATGATAAAGGAGAAAGGATTGCAGAAGGAGCAAGAAGTCGTTGGTACACCAATCTTGACATTGCCAAACGTCACGAAGATTTAATACTCTACAAATCCTATTCTCCCGAAGAATATCCAAAATATGACAACTACGATGCTATCGAGGTAAGCAAGACCGCCGATATCCCCTATGACTATGACGGTGTTATGGGTGTTCCTATCACTTTTATGGATAAATATAATCCCGATCAGTTTGAAATTATTGGATGTGCCGATTATACCGGAAAATATGGCTCTGACGATATTGGCGTATCTCGAATTGGAGAAGAATGGATTGAAAAATATCGCAAACAAGGCGGCAGAGGACATTATACAGCAAATATGACAAGTTTAGTTTATTATGATACCAACGGAAAGCCTTATAACACATTTAAGCGCATACTTATCCGCAGAAAGGGCTAATTATGGATATACTACTTAAAGAAATACCCATCCG
>JAEEGL015019442.1_pt1 | contig 12474 bp, 8 predicted proteins | sample 9134231 | NCBI WGS metagenome assembly JAEEGL01 (sample SAMN16246548, study PRJNA631951) | gut metagenome | biome: gut microbiome; feature: rumen; material: fiber-attached | host: Bos | place: Iran: Karaj | collected 2018-10
ACCAGAGATTTGCTTACAGCTTCCTTCAGATTCCACCTCACGATAGACACCCTTGCTGTTCAGCTATACACTTCCCACTATCTGGGCGTGTTCGGGACTTTCACCCATTAGAGCGCGCCCATGGCGCGCAAACTAACAAAAAGAGAGTTCACAATACGAACTCTCTTTTTAATATAGTTTAAAAATCTCCCAATTTTCCCACAACCTCGGCCATAACGCTTGTTCCTATGTACATAGGGTTACCGTATACTCTGGCCGATCTTTCTTCTCTTTCTATTTCTTTTTTTATTATAACACTTGCGCCGCGCTTTTTAGCCGATGCTATTGCCTTGTTTAAGGCTTCTTCCTCGGCAAATTCCAAGGCCTCGTTAAGCTGTTCGAAAAACATAGGCTTATCTTTTGCATATACCACAAAGCCCGCGCTTTCACCGCCGTCATCGGTATTCATCTCATATTGAGCTTTTACTTCAACTTCCGCGGTAGCTCTTACATCCCCGATTAAAGCGCCCAAAGCATTCGTTACCCCGGCTTCTTTGGGTATCGTATAATCGGTGCCCAAAATCTTTGCAACTCTCGGCAAAAACACATGAATGGGAGCTCCTATTCCCACAAGTGTGGCATCCGTTGAAAACTGCGGATTAATAACATCCTTTGCATTTTCTCCCAAAGTTCTCATTTTATAAAAAGCGTCGCTTAAAATCTCTATTTCTTTTGTATAATCGTAGCGCTTAAGTTTTTGAAATTTATCTTCAAGACCGATTCTTACAATATTGTCATATAACTTTCTTACAACCTGCTCATAAACAAGTTCCGGAATGACTTCCTCGTCTTTTTCCGTACTCAAGGCCAAAAACTTTGTTGCAAGAACGGATGCCGTGCTGTCATAAAGATTAAAATCTCCCTTAACGCTCATCATATCCGTCGGTGTAAGACCCGCTCTGATTATTATTCCTTCATTTTCAAGACGCTCGGTTTTTAGGTTGTAAACATCGCTGTCAACCGCCCTTGCGGCATCGTCTATTATCAAAGGCCTGTCTTTTAAGGCTTCGCAAAGTTTAATTTCGTAGTTGGAATAGTTTGCCGGATTATCTATATTTTTAAGCAGAATAAAATATCCGTAAATTGGCCTTGTATGGCCTATAGGATGGTTTGCTATAAGTTTTTTAAGGTCGTCAACCACATATTCGTAACTGTTTGCCAATATGCAAAGAGGAACAACTCTTCGTTCTCCGAGACTTATCTCATTGTCATGGAAAAGTATTTCGCTGTCGCCTCCAAGTCCGAAAGTATCCACATAAAGACCCTTTACAAAAGTGCGCCATCCACCGACTCTTATGCCTTTTTTGGCATAAACCGGCTTACCGCCTTTGACTATGGCAATATCCGATGTGGTTCCTCCCATATCCACAATATAAGCTTTTTTCGCGGATTGGAGATAAGAACCGCCTTTAACGCTTGCGGCCGGTCCGCAAAGAAGTGTTTCCACAGGATGCTCTTTTGCATACTCTTCGCTCATCATAGAACCGTCGCTTCTCATAATAACCACCGGCAAATCCAAGTTTTTCTTCTTTAAAACCTCTTTCACGGCATGAAGAAATCTTGCTATAACCGGCAAAAGCTTTGCATTAAGCAGCGCGCTTGCACCTCTTTGTATAACATTTCTGTCCTGAAACAACTCATAGGAGCATACAACGGGAATATCCGCTATTTCTCTTATAATGTGGGCTGCCTGTTTTTCGTTTACACCGTTGTTTCTGGAAGAATTCATGTCCGCAATGGCAATACTGTCAAAGCCTGACATCTTTTCTTTTATTTCTTCTTTAAATCCTTCCCAATCCGGTTCTTCCAATCTATCATCACCGCAGTTTAACATATACATGTTATCCAGGCTATCAAATCCGTATGAACGATAATTGTCTTTTATGGCCTTTTCGTAAGCGGCTATGAAAATCATAAGAACTCTTCCGCCTTTGTTTTCCACACAAGCATTGGTTGCCAAGGTTGTGGAAAGCGCAAGATATGAACAATTTTTAAGCAAATCTTCCGGAAGTTTTTTCAAAGAATTTTCTATACCGATTTCAAGATTCGAATGTGTTGTTTGCGACTTGGCGCTTGCAACTATTTTTTTGTTTTCAAAATCAAATATTACCGCATCCGTACAGGTTCCGCCCGTATCTATTCCTATTGCTAACATAATACACCTATTCCCTAAGTTCTTTTTAAATCTGACTTTAATTATACACTATAATTCCGGCCTTAAACAACGCAATTAATACATAACAAAAAAGAGCCTTTAAAGGCCCCCTTTTGTTGTATATATAATTATTATGCAGGAATGTGCTCTTCCAAAATGCTTTTTAAAGAAGAAATTGAACTTGAATGAGATCTGGCTATTTTTGTATCGCTGCCCTTTATTTCTTTCATTGCACAATGTACCATATCATGGGAAACCGTTCCGGTAAAAAGTATCAATAAATCCGGATTTCCGATTTTGTCTCTTAAAGTTCCTTTCATCTGCGTGTATACCTTTGCACTGCAATTGTATTTCTTACATACACTTTTATAATTCGAAACCATTCGGTCATTTCCACCAACTATAACAACGCTCATAGCAATCCTCCTTTAGTTAGTAATATCTAACTCTTTATCAAAAAAAATTTCTGTTTTCAAACATTAACACCGATTAAGTATCGGTTAGCTATAACTAACTATATAATATCTTTTTATTTTTGTCAACAAAAATTCCAAACTTTTTTATGCCGGTTTTAAATACTTCTCGGAAAATTCATGCATAGGAATAGGCGTCGAATAATAGAAGCCTTGGAAATAGTCGCATCCAAGCTCCGCAAGCACCAAAGACATATGCTCGTTTTCAATTCCCTCCGCCGTGATTTTAAAGCCCAATTGCTTAAATGTTTTAATCATCATCGGCAGCACTTCATCCGGATTATGATAATAGTCCAAGACAATATCCATATCCAGCTTCACGGTAGTAAAAGGAATCTTTTTAAGTCTTGCAAGATTCGAATAACCCGTTCCGTAGTCATCAAGAACCAAAACAAACCCTTTATCTTTTAATGCTTTAATTTGATGTTGCATGGAATAGTCGTCTATTGTAGATTCTTCCGTTATTTCCAAATGAATCAATTCGGTATTCACACCATGTTTGTTTGCAATGCTTTCCAACTGTTCGGCCAAATCCGCTTGAAGCATCTGAATAGGTGATAAATTTACGTTTATCCAGCTCAAACCCTTCATTTCCGGACCCGACTTTTTGATAAATTCACATGCTTTTTCAAAGACCTGAACACCAAGTTCATGCACGCGACCCGTACTTTCGGCAATCGGAATAAACATATGCGGCGGAATAACATTTCCTTCCTCGTCTCTGAGACGTGCAAGGGCTTCCGCTCCGATGGTTCTTCCGCTTTCCGCATCGATAATAGGCTGTAAAAATGCTTCGATTTTGCCGTTTTCTATTGCATGTTCAAAACATCTTTCTATTTCCAATTCTTTTTTGGTTTCTTCAATATCTTCCGCGCCTATATACAAAGGACGTCTGTCATTAATAAAATCCGCTCTGTCCAAGGCTGTTGTAATTGTTCCCTCAATAACCTCCGCGGATAGCTTGTTCTCTTTGTTCGAAAAGATTACATAGTCCGCATTCAAATACACTTCCGATAGTTCGGACTTCCACGAACTTTCAAACTTATCCGCTATTTTTTCGCAAGCCTCTTCTTTATTAATGCGACTATCCGTCAATATTACAAAACGTCCTCTGGAAAAGTAGAAAATATGTGATTTCGGAAACATCTGATTTAAATAATCGGAAATCATATGCAGAGCATCATCCATTTGTGTTGAACCGTATATTGCACGCATTTCGGAATAATCATGAATAATAAGACAGATATAATTCTTCCACTGATTGCCGGCTCTTTCATCCAAAAAATCCGTCAATGCTTTTCTGTTAAAAGCCGTACTTCTTAAGTCTAAATAAAACTCCGGATTTTCGAAAGAAAGATATACAAGCAAAATTGCCATTAAACAGAATGTGTCCATCAACAGATAATTCGGTAAAAGAATGCGGAAAATCAAGCCCGCTCCGATAATGACATTGTAGAAAAGAAGGCTGAAAAGTTCTCTTTTTCTTACCAGCACATCGCGTTTTATGAAGAATGACAAAAATGCCATTCCAAGATAGAAGAAGGAGCATACATATATAATGTTATAGAAAGGTCCCGCATGATATCCCGTCTCGTTTACAATATAAATCATTCCCGTAAAAGGCGAAGATGCGGCAACTACCAAAGAAAGATATAATGGCAGACGCACAAAGTATTTTATGGCAGGAAACTTTCTCGGATATATATGCAAAACGCTTATAACAAAGTTAAACAAAACATACGCACGAAGCATAAAGAATATGAAATATATCATATTCGCCACACTTACAAGCGCAAGAGGATGATCTTGATAATTATTATCCATTACGCTGGAAACAATATCCGAAATTACAACAAGGGTTTCTATAATAATGATTTTCAAAAAGACTTTATTTTGTCTTATGCCGAGTCTTGGCAACGAAAAATAAAATACCAAGAGAATAAACAATATCAATAAAGTAGGATAAATAAAACTAAAGTTCCACATATTATTACCCCTTTAAATACGTGCACCCTTTAGTAAAATACAAAGATTATCCACCTCATCTATTTTTATTATAAAGTATAGATGTCAATATTACAAAACATTTTTTCTTTATTTTTTATACAATAATTCCGCCCCCCAGAAGGACATCATTTTCATCGTAAAATACGGCCGATTGTCCCGGAGTTGCGCTTTTTACTTTATCTTCAAATTTTATTATTATATTTCCATTATCGCTTTTTGTTATGCTTGCGGGCTTAGCATCATGCCTGTAACGGATTTTTACTTTGCATTTTAATTCTTCACCCTCTTGCAAGTCCTCTATTGCGGTAAATCTCACATCACAGACTTCAACTCTGTCTGTGTAAAGCAATTCTTCGCTTCCCAGAACCACTTCGTTTTTTTCAACATCTATTTTGTTTACATACAAAGGCTGTGTGCTTGATATTCCGAGGCCTTTTCTTTGGCCGATTGTATAGTGAATTATGCCCTTGTGCTGTCCAAGGACTTTTCCTTCACTATCCACAAAGTTTCCGCTGCCTTTAAGTTCTCCCTTATAATTATCTTCAATAAAGTCCGTATAACTGCCGTTCATAACAAAGCAGATTTCCTGAGAATCTTTTTTCTCCGCTACCGAAAGTCCCGCTTTTCTTGCTATTTCACGGACTTCATCTTTGCTTATATCTCCCAGAGGCATAAGAGTATGACTTAGCTGTTCCTGGCTAAGTCTGTAAAGCATATATGTTTGATCTTTGTCCGCGAATGCAGCCTTTTTGACGCTATATCTTCCGTTGTCCAGTTTCACGATATTTGCATAATGTCCCGTTGCCACATAATCGGCCTCAAAGACCTTCATCACATGAATAAGTCTCTCCCATTTAAGGCATCTGTTGCATTCCGTACAAGGATTCGGAGTCATTCCCTTCGCATAGGCTTCCATAAAAGGTTCCACAACCTGATTTTTAAACTGTTCCACGCAATTATATGTGTGAAAATCTATACCTATTTTCATTGCCACAGCTCTTGCATCGTCTATTTCGCAACATCTGCTTTCTTCGCCGTCTTCGGCCTCCCATGTTCTTAGGGTAACACCTATTACTTCATATCCTTGTTCTTTTAAAAGCAATGCCGTTACGGCACTATCCACGCCGCCGGACATTCCAACTATTACTTTTGCCATTTTATATTCCTTTGCAATTACTGCTTAACTCTTCTTTTACTAAAATCTTTTACATTATAGCAAAAAGTGTTTATCCATTAAAGTCTTCTTATCGGTAATGTCAACAAACATACCCACGTAAGACAAAGGCAAGCCGTTGTCGCGTCTGAGCAGCCTTCCCAAAGCATGGAACCATCTGAATTCTCCGCTTTTTACCATAAGACGATATTCCACATCATAATTCTTCTTGCCGGAATAATCCAATATTGTATCATTAAATTCCTTAAGAACAGCGTATTTATCATCCGGATGCAAAAGACTTGACCAAGACTCCAGCTTGTTCGGGAAATCATTTTCATCCGTATATCCGATCATTTTCCTGAATTCCGGACTCCATTCAACAGAAACCATCTCTCCGTTTTCGTCAAATTCCATTCCCCACATGGCCGAGCCCAAAGCTTCATGCATAACGCGAATTGTGGCGATTTTGTGAGCCGCAATTCTTCTGGCATCGCTATCCTTAAGCGCTGCTTTGTTTGAATACATTTGCCTATCTGCCTTTAAAATTGCCTCCTCAACATTCTTATTCTCTACCATTTGGTAACCGAATGCACATACATATTCTGTTTTTGCCAACTCTTCGCGCATTTTTTCTATATCTTCTTTTACTTCTTCTTCGTTTTTATTCAAATAGAAAATCGCAAATTCATCGCCGCCTACGCGATAAACTTTTTTATTTTTCACAGGATTTTTTGTCAAGCACTCAGCCACGCATTTTAGCGCTTTATCTCCCGCATCGTGGCCTTGACTGTCATTGTATTTTTTCAAATCGTTCATATCCACGGATACCACTGCGCTTATACGTTCTTTAAACTTATCCGAATCCGTATAATAACATTGACGATTGAAAAGATGCGTCAATGTATCTTCTTTTGCTGTCATAATATATAAGGACAAATAATAGATAAGTAAAAGAGATGCAAAAAGCGTGCTGTAGTCTACATCAATATCATAAATAACATGCAAAGCAACGCCCACCATTGCGGCAATAAGACTTATTAAAATCCCTTTTCTTTCAGCATTTCCCCGGCGCTTATATCGCAGCATAACGGCTCCCACGAATATTACAACGTAGAATAAGAAAAGAAGGTACGGTATATATCCCAATATTCCGTAACCGTAATTAAAAATATTGTCATCGCTAAACCAAAAGACTATGTGTGTCCACTGAGAAGTGTATAGAATCGGCGCAACTATAAGAAGCGGCAGATAAAATAGAAATCTGCGCTTCTTAACAAATTCCGCCATGTCAATAATACCCATCATTATTAAAGAATGAAGCAGGTATACGGTTGGTGTAAGAATGATTCTCAAAGTTGTAAGATGATCCAGCTCCCTGGTCCATCTTTCTATGCTCCAAAGCAGAGCTTCTGTAAATATAAGCAGTATCACGTTGCGGGTAACCAATATTGTTCTTTTTTTCAAATGAACATTAGACTCCAACATTACCCAGAGTCCAAGCAGCTCCGCTATCATAATATAATTGCCCAGTGTCAATGATACAACGCTCATATGTATCTCCTTAATATTTATTCCATGACCATAAATACAGGGGCTGTTCTTTCGTTTTCATGAGCAACGATGATGTTTTCTTCGCATGCCATACGCATAAGTATTCCGGTAAATTTGCCATTGTATGTGTAAAGTCCCGGCATATTGATGTAAGGATGCCATTGGCCGTCTCCCCAAGCAAAATCAATGTTGTCGGTCATATACTGTGTACAATACTCTTGGGCTACAAAGCCTTTTCCGTAAAGGTCTTTTGTAACTTTTTCCCAATCCGCTTGGTTGTACTCGCGTCCTGCCGCATATACGCCCTTTGATGCATAAGCATCCATAGGTTTAAGCATAAACTTGTCTTTATCTTTGTTAACTTCTTCAAGAGAAATATACTCTTTGGAGAATTCAACCGTCAAAGGCACATGCTTTTTAACAAAAGCGTTTTCTTCTTCGCTCAAAAACTTCTTTGTTCTCTCATGATGCAATACATAAAACAGCCATTTTGTATGGATGATCTGAGTCGCAAAATCGCCGGCTATAAATACCGCATCATCTTTTACGGCATTGATAAAATCACTTACTTCATCAAAATGATCCATAATATCGGCCGTTACCGCCCTTCTGTAAATTGCGTCAATTCTTTTTCCCTCTTTTGTATATAATACACCATTTTCGTATTTTAGGGTACGAATATCGCAAATTTCACAACTTATTCCGGCAGCCTTAAAATGTCTTTCGAATTCCTCGAATTCCTTTAATGTGGCATTCTCCAAAAAATCAGCGAGAACAACATGTGGGCTGTCCTTTTTCTTTTCGTAAGAATCGTATATATCCATAAATGCTTTAACCCATGAATCAAATAATTCAAAAGGCTCAAGCTTAAATTTCTTTTCAACTTCTTTGTGGGCCGGATTGTGAACCAATGCTTTTCTAAGCTCCAAATCTCTTATCATTGCGGCCGCACCGTCGGTGTTTATTTCGCAAAATTTAAAGTCACCGCTGTCTTCATGGTAAAAAATATCCATTCTGCAAATCGGTAAAAAGCTTTTCGATCTTCTCGGAAGTAAAATAAGCTCCTCAAGCTCCTTGGAAAAAGGAAAGAGCTTTCTGTAATCTTCATGTGTGCGATACTCCTCAATAACCTTTCCGAATATCTTGTAGCTCATTGCCACAACATCTTCAAAATCGGCAATGGCCTTTTTATCGAAAACCTTTGGAATGTGAACCGTCTTGTCCAAAACATTGTTGTACATAAGAGGCGAGTTTTCTATTGCCTCTTTTGCCACAAGTCCGGCCTTTTTGTTTTCTTCCATATGTGAATTAATGTGTTCTTTGTAAGCTTCAAATACCTGTTCCTGTAATCTCATAAATATATCTCCTGTTTTCGTTTGATTTTTCAAAGATTCCTTTCGGCTATCTTTAAGATTCAACTATTATTTAATTTTTATTCTCCCCTTGTATTAATAATATAACAAACGCACTCAACATGGGAAGAGCCCGGGAAATTATCAAAAGGCGTCAACTCTTCCAACTTAAAATCGTTCTTTGAAAGATAGTTTATATCTCTCGCCAAAGTCGCACTGTCACATGAAACATAAACAAGTCTTTTACAGCCCGATTTTATGATTGTATCAAGAAGTTTGCTGTCGCAGCCTTTTCTTGGCGGGTCCACAACTATAACATCCGGTTTTTCTCCTGTTCTTTTGTAATAATCCGGAATAACATCCTCGGCCGCTCCCGCAATAAATTCCACATTATCCATATTGTTTTGTTTTGCATTTTCTTTTGCATCCTCTATGGCCTCGGGCACTATTTCCACGCCGAATACCTTGCCGGCTTTCTTAGCCAAAAACAAAGAAATGGTTCCTATTCCGCAATACAAATCCCAAACCTTTTCACTCCCTTTAAGGTCCGCGTATTCCAGAGCTTTTTCATACATCTTTATGGTCTGGGCGGGATTTACCTGATAAAACGAAAGGGGAGAAATATTAAAGCTTAAATTCCCGATTTTATCCCTAATATAGCTTTTTCCCCACAATGTCTTGCATCTTTTTCCCATTATAACATTGGTTTTTTCTTTGTTTATATTTAGTACAAGACCCGTAAGCTCCCATTTTGTCGAATCAGCCGAACTGCTTATTGCATCCTTTAATCCTTTAACCAGCTCATCACTGTTTGGGAATTTATCACCGTTAATCACAAGGCACACATTTATCTCTCCACTTGCAAATCCGTTTCTTATAAGTACATGACGCACGCTACCGCTGTGTGTTTTTTCGTCATAGGGTTTAATGGAGTTTTCTTCCATAAAGTCTCTGATAACCTTTAAAATGCACTCATTCACCAAAGGCGACGCCATGCAATCATCTATTTCTATTACGCTGTGAGTACGGCTTGCAAAAAATCCCGTTATCACCCGTCCGTTTTTGTCTTGTCCCACAGGAAACTGAGTTTTGTTTCTATAGCGAAGATTTTTTCCGTCATCCATGCCAACAATTGGCTTGAAGACAAAATCAGCGACCTTACCGATTCTTTCAATGTTGTTTTTTACCTTTTTTTCTTTAAATCTAAGTTGAGCTTCGTAAGAAAGATTAAGCAGGCTGCAACCACCGCATTTATTTGCCACGGGGCAAAAAGGCTCCACGCGGTCTTTTGACGGCTTAACTATTTCAAGCAATTTGGCATATCCATAACTTTTGCCCGCTTTCATAACCTTTGCCTTTATTTCATCTCCGCATACCGCATCTTTTACGAAAAACACATAGCCGTCTATTTTGGCTATACCCTCTCCATCGATGCCCGTGTCTTCAATTTTTAAATCCAAAATGTCGTTTTTTTTATACATATTTAATTGCCAAGCCTTTTCGCTTTATTGTTATAATGAATTCTTTCGCATATAAATATTACGATTCCCGCTATTGTTGTCCAAAAGATAATATTGCCCAATAAATTTCTTATTATTTTATATATCAATTCCGCTATCCACATAAATCATCAACCAACCTTTCTGAAAAGTTCCCAAATGTACATCATACAAGTTCTCGGAATTATTTTTCCAAGCATCCTGTGGATAAAGCACATAAAGCCCGGTGTGGAAACCGCAAAGCCCGCGCGACTTGCATTCAGGGCGCGTCTTACCACATCCTTTTGCTTTGTTGCAAGAGGAAATCCCGCAACACCGGCTTTAACATTGGCATTGGCATCATTGTTTTTTGCAACACCGATAAATTCCGTATCTCCCACCCACCAAGGGCACACCGCAGTAACCACAATGCCTTTTGGCAAAAGCTCCATTCTGAGGGCTCTTGTGTAATTGTATAAAAAGACCTTACTTGCCGCATAAAGATTTAAATGCTGCAAGGGCTGAAAGGCTGATGTGGAACATATCTCAACAATTCTGTCTCCCGCACTCATATAAGGAATACAAAGAAGAGTCATTATAACCGCCGCTTTGCAATTCAAATCTATCATATGAGCGGAATCATAGCGTGAAACCTTTTCATAGTTTCCTATTTTGCCGTAGCCCGCACAGTTAATAAAAAGGCCTATTCGAAAGCTTGGATCGGCATTTTTTGCTGCCTGTAAAGTTTGCTCAAATTCATTTATTGCCTCTTCGCTTGTAACATCCATGCTTATTATTTTGGTCCCAAAATTCAAGGATGCCGCTACTTGCTCAAGTTTTTCGCGCCTTCTGGCTATTAGCCATATTTCGTCAATATTTCTTTCCTTTTGGACTATCTCTCTTGCAAAACCCGCTCCGAGGCCCGAAGATGCCCCCGTAATCAGTGCAACTCTCATTTTATCTCCTCCATCTTTTATATGCCCTTAATCGACATATTGTCTACATCATCTACATTATAACAAAAATCACACTAAAAAAGCACCTTTCGATGCTTTTTTAGTTCATTTATTAAAAGATTAATTCTTTATTCTTTAAGTTGGAATCTGTCTACCATTTCCTTAAGATACTTAGCGTGATTGCTCATTTCGTTGCTGAGTGCCAAGGATTCTTCCGATGTTGCCGCATTATTCTGGCCTGCATCCGCAATATCTCCGATATCCGTTGACATGCCTCTGATTGAGCCTGCCTGCAAGGTGGAATCTTCTGCAATAGTTTTAACCTTTTCGGCAATTCCCTGAACTTCCGCAACCATTTTCGCAAGTTCTTCAGCCGTTTCATTTGCCACGCTTATACCCGCTTCCACATTTTTAAGTGACGTATGTATAAGCTCTGCCGTGCTTTGCGCAGCCTGTGCAGTCTGACCCGCAAGCTGTGAAACTTCTGTAGCAACAACCGCAAAACCTTTACCGGCCTCACCCGCTCTTGCCGCTTCTATGCTGGCATTAAGCGACAAAAGATTTGTCTGAGATGCAATATCATTAATTGTATCGATAATCTTGGAAATTTCCTGTGATGAATCGGATATGGCATTCATTGCTGCCACAACCTCCTGCATCTTTCTGTCGCCGGCTACTATGTATTCAGCAACAACATTTGCTTCTTTTGCAATACTTTCGGCTTCTACCGACTTCGTTGTAATTTCTTGGTTAATCCTGTTTACATTACTTGAAAGCTCATCTACGATCATAGCCTGATCCGTAACGGTATCCGCAAGATTCTGCCCTGCATCCGCAAGGTTATTGGAGCCTTCCGATACCATTCTCGAAACTTGCATGATTTCGCGCATGGATTCGGAAATCTTCTTTGTAAAATCTTCAACAGAAGTCTGAATAACTCTAAAATCTCCATCAAAATCTCTGTCAAAAGATATATCAAAATTGCCGTCTGCCATAGTTGACATTACTTCACTGATTCTGTCAATATAGTATGTCAAGGCTCCGACTGCGTTTCTCAACTGAGTTGCAACTCTGCCGATTTCATTATCTTTATCGTAATTGATTTCAGCATGAACGTTTCCTTTTTCAAGTTCTCCCGATGCATCGATAAGAACTTGAAGGTCATTTTCAATGTTATTGATAAGAGCTCTGCTCTTCTTTCTTGTGCTCAGAATAATGATTATAAGCGCAACCACAAGAACGGCAACCGCCACTCCCGTTATAATAAGAATCGTTACATACTTATTATATGCCTCTTTTTCTGCCAA
>JAEEGL017215397.1_pt1 | contig 12474 bp, 8 predicted proteins | sample 9134231 | NCBI WGS metagenome assembly JAEEGL01 (sample SAMN16246548, study PRJNA631951) | gut metagenome | biome: gut microbiome; feature: rumen; material: fiber-attached | host: Bos | place: Iran: Karaj | collected 2018-10
CCTGATAAGCTGCTCATTGAGGATATCAAGCATCTCAAGGAAAGAGGCATCCTCTTCAATACCAGAGATATGATAAGTCTCAAAATGTCCCTGGGCTTTGGCGTTTTTCTGACGCCATATCTTTAAATTGAAATCCATACCTTTAGTCTTTATAGTTTCTGGTAGCTACCTTGATGTATTCGTATTTGAGAGGCTCTTTGTGGAGTTCAGGCTCAACGTCCTCACCCTTGTACTCCCATGCGGATACATACATGAAGTTTTCATCGTCACGCTTTGCCTCGCCTTCCGGTGTCTGGCTTTCAATCCTGAAATGACCGCCGCAAGACTCTTTTCTGTTGAGAGCGTCACGAGCCATAAGATCACCTATCTCAAGGAAGTCTGCAAGGCGGAGAGCCTTCTCGAGCTCCTGGTTGAACTCATACTGGGTGCCAGGTACGCATACGTCTGACCAGAATACCTTCTTGAGCTCCTTGATTTCAGCGATAGCTTTCTTGAGGCCTTCTTCGTTACGTGCCATACCGACATACTCCCACATGATGTTTCCGAGTTTCTTATGGAGAGAGTCCACAGTCTGCTTGCCCTTGATTGCAAAGATTTTGTCTATGCGCTCCTGGATAGCCTTTTCAGCCTCGTCGAACTCAGGTGTGTTGACGTCTGTCTTAGGCTCTGCAAACTTGTGTGAAAGGTAGTCACCGATGGTGACAGGAAGTACGAAATAACCGTCGGCAAGACCCTGCATGAGGGCAGAAGCACCAAGACGGTTACCACCATGATCGGAGAAGTTAGCCTCGCCGATTGCATAAAGACCAGGAACGGTTGTCTGGAGGTCATAGTCAACCCAGATACCACCCATGGTATAGTGGATAGCAGGATAGATCATCATTGGCTCCTCCCAAGGGGATGAAGCGGTGATCTTCTCATACATTTCGAAAAGGTTGCCGTAACGCTCGGCTACTCTCTGGTGTCCGAGTCTCTTGATAGCGTCTGAGAAATCAAGGAATACGGCGAGACCTGTCTCGTTTACACCAAAACCTGCGTCACATCTTTCCTTGGCGGCACGAGAGGCTACGTCACGAGGCACGAGGTTACCGAATGCAGGGTAACGGCGCTCGAGATAGTAGTCGCGATCCTCTTCCGGAATCTGGGAAGCCTTTATCTGACGCTTGCGGAGCTTTTCTACGTCCTCAAGTTTCTTTGGTACCCAGATACGTCCGTCGTTACGGAGAGACTCTGACATAAGGGTAAGCTTGCACTGCTGGTCACCATGTACCGGAATACAGGTAGGATGGATCTGAGCGAAGCAAGGGTTTGCGAAATATGCGCCTTTCTTGTAGCACTGCCATGCTGCTGAACCGTTGGAGTTCATGGCGTTGGTAGAAAGGAAATAAGTGTTTCCGTATCCACCGGTGGCAATTACGACGGCGTGGGCTCCGAATCTCTCGAGCTTTCCGGTAACGAGGTTGCGGGCTATGATACCCTTAGCCTGTCCGTTTACAAGCACGAGGTCGAGCATCTCATGACGAGGATAGCTCTTTACGGTACCGGCAGCGATTTCCTTGTTGAGAGAAGCATATGCTCCGAGAAGAAGCTGCTGTCCGGTTTGTCCCCTTGCATAGAATGTACGGCTTACCTGCACACCACCGAATGAACGGTTGGCAAGGTATCCGCCGTATTCACGTGCAAAAGGAATTCCCTGTGCCACGCACTGGTCAATGATGGCTGCGCTCACTTCGGCGAGACGATAAACGTTAGCCTCACGTGCACGGTAGTCACCACCCTTGATTGTGTCGTAGAAAAGACGATAGACTGAATCATTGTCATTCTGGTAGTTCTTTGCGGCGTTGATACCACCCTGGGCTGCGATCGAGTGTGCCCTACGAGGTGAGTCGCTGATGCAGAAAACCTTCACATTGTATCCGAGTTCTCCGAGGGAAGCAGCTGCAGACGCTCCGCCGAGACCGGTACCGACAACGATAATTTCAAGTTTCCTTTTGTTGTTAGGACTTACAAGACGGATTTCTGACTTTCTTCTGGTCCATTTTTCGGCCAAAGGTCCGTCAGGAATCTTTGATATTAATTTATCGGCCATATAAATTGAATTAGTTTGTGATCACAAATTACCAAATAGTCTGCAATTTTAGCTATTTTTAGCCAAACCAGCAATTTTAAACGCTCATTAAACATAAAATATGGCCTTTTTTGACCATATTTTAATTAAAAGAGACTGTTTTCAATTATTTCAAGACCGTCAGAAGAGTTCCTCCCGGTATTGTACTTCTCGAGGCCGAGATGAGTATATGCCAGGTCGGTCACTATCCTTCCTCGAGGAGTCCTCTGTATGAAACCTTCCTTGATGAGGAAAGGCTCGTAAACCTCTTCGATAGTACCCGAATCCTCTCCTACAGCTGTCGCTATGGTATTTACTCCGACAGGACCACCCTTGAACTTGGTGATGATGGTATGGAGAATCTTGTTGTCTATCTGGTCGAGTCCCCTCTTGTCTATGTTCAGGGCATCCAGGGCATACTTGGCAATCTCAATGTCTATATGTCCGTCACCCTTTACCTGCGCGAAATCCCTTACCCTTTTGAGCAAGGCGTTTGCGATACGGGGAGTACCACGGCTTCTCATGGCAATTTCGGAAGCGGCAGTATCTTCTATTCCTATCTTAAGTATGGCTGCGCTTCTCTTTACTATCCTTATAAGATCCTTGATGTCATAGTATTCCAGGGCGAAAGTAATTCCGAACCTGGCCCTGAGTGGAGCTGTAAGCAGACCGCTTCTGGTAGTGGCTCCTACAAGGGTGAATGGATTGAGGGAAATACGTACCGACCTTGCTCCCGGGCCCTTGTCGATCATTATATCTATGACGTAATCCTCCATCGCGGAATAGAGGTATTCCTCGACTTCTGGGGAAAGCCTGTGGATTTCGTCGATGAAAAGCACATCTCCAGTCTCCAGAGAAGTAAGCAGTCCGGCAAGGTCTCCCGGCTTGTCAAGTACAGGACCTGAAGTTACCTTCATCCCGACTCCGAGCTCATTTGATATTATATGCGCGAGAGTAGTCTTTCCCAGTCCCGGAGGCCCATGGAAGAGTACATGGTCAAGGGACTCGCCGCGCAGTTTTGTGGCCTGTATGAATATCTTAAGGTTTGCAATGATCTTGGACTGACCGGTAAAATCTTCAAGCTCCTGAGGTCTGATAATTCCGTCTAAATCCTTATCTTTGTCCGCGCCAGTAGTATACGGATTGAATTCGTCTGCCATCTCGCATTTTTTTTACAAATACAAATATAGATATTTTTTAAAAGAAAAGATTGTTGTTTTTGTTATGGCTGTTGAAATGTTGATAAGTAATTTATATCAATGATTTTCAATTAATTGCAAAGTGTGTAAATGTTAATTTCATTACTCGGAAATTTTTGGGAGAATGTTGATGGAAAATTTTGATATTTACTGAGAATTCTGCCTGGAAAAATCGAGATAAAATAAAAATTTAGTTTTCATATTTTGTAAACCGGGTTATCAACAGCTTTTCAACAGAAAATCGAAATAAGATGTCAATAAGTCAGAAATCAGAGGAACTGCTCAAGAAAAGCATATCCGAAAACAAAGAATCATACTGCAGCGGACTGTTTCTGTCTGCAAGATGGTTCGTGCTTTCGGACATAGCCGCCTCTGGACTTCATATGGTAATAATGCCGGACCGTGAGACTGCGGAATACTGCGCATCTGACCTGTACAACCTCATAGAAGGAGACAAGGTATTCTATCTCCCTGACTCCGGAAAGAGGATGGAAAAGAGCAACTTCAAGTCATCTCTGGCCGTACAGAGGACTTCCGCCATAGGAAAGATAATGGAAGCGGGGAATGATCTGCTCATAATAGTCTCCTATCCGGAAGCCCTGGAAGAAAAGATACCTGCAGCAGTAAAGATAAAGGACTCCGTGCTTTCGATAAAGAAAGGAGAAGAGATATCCCATGATACCATAAGAGAAATACTCTCGTCGAGGGGTTTCGAAAAGGTTGATTTCGTATCGGCTCCTGGACAATATGCAATCAGGGGCTCCATAGTCGATATTTTCTCATATTCATTCAATGATCCTTTCCGTATTTCGTTCTTCGGAAATGAAGTCGAAAAAATAAATGTATTCGACAGCAATACCCAGCTTTCGAAAGAAAGCATGGACAGCGCCGAAATATATCCTGACATTGTATCGGGAGATGAAGGGGAGCAGAGCATACTGTCGATGCTGCCGGGCGATGCAGTGCTTTGGCTGGACTCTTCTGAAATGTACAGGGAAAAGGAATTCTTCGCAGAGACCTCCCCTTTCAGGAAAGTATATCTAGAAGTTCCGATTTCCTCGGACGTGGAGAGCGTTAAGTTCAACATATCTCCCCAGCCGGTATTCAACAAGAACTTTGAACTGCTTACCGAAGACATCAGGAACAAGATCGAGAACAACTATACCGTATATATCTACGGAGAAAAGCCTAGCCAGCTGGAAAGGCTCAAGAGCATTCTTTCGCAGAACGGCGGCCTGATCCCGGAATTCGTCCCTGAGAAGAACATCCATGCGGGATTCATCGACAACGACGAGAAGAAATGCTATTATTCTGACCATGAAATCTTCGACCGATTCCACAGGGTGGCCCTCCGAAGGACGGTCGAGAAGACAGAGCAGCTTACCCTGAACGACCTGAGCGCCTTCAACGTCGGAGACTACATAGTACATATAGACCATGGAGTCGGAATATTCGGCGGTCTTGTCAGGATGAGGGACGACAAAGGCAGGATGCACGAGGTTGTGAAGCTTATGTACAAGGACGGGGACGTCGTATTCGTGTCAGTACATTCCCTGCATAAGATTTCGAGATATAAGTCCAAGGATTCCATTCCTCCGAAGATAAACAAGCTCGGATCAAAGACCTGGCAGAATCTCAAGACTACGGCGAAGTCGAAGGTAAAGGATATCGCGAAGGAACTCATCCAGCTTTATGCCAAGAGAAAGGCTGCCGGAGGATTTGCATATTCTCCGGATACATACATGCAGGAAGAGCTTGAATCATCGTTCATGTATGAGGATACTCCGGACCAGCAGACGGCTACCCAGGCAGTCAAGAGGGACATGGAAGACAAGAGCCCGATGGACCGTCTGGTCTGCGGAGACGTCGGTTTCGGAAAGACTGAAATCGCGGTCAGGGCAGCTTTCAAGGCAGTCTGCGACAACAAGCAGGTTGCGGTCCTGGTGCCTACGACCATACTTGCGCTGCAGCATTTCAAGACCTTCCAGAACAGGCTCAAGGACTTCCCTTGCAACATAGAATATGTAAGCCGCCTGCGTACGGCAAAACAGGTGACCGACATAAAGAAAAGGCTCGAATCGGGCTCTATAGACATATTGATAGGTACCCATAAGATCCTCGGAAAAGACTTCATCTTCAAGGACCTGGGCCTGCTTATCATAGATGAGGAGCAGAAATTCGGAGTAAGCGCCAAGGAAAAGCTGAGGGAGATGAAACTCTCCGTGGATACCCTCACCCTGACAGCGACCCCTATCCCGAGGACCCTGCAGTTCTCCCTGCTGGGCGCGCGCGACCTTTCTATAATAAGCACACCTCCGCCGAACAGGATTCCTGTCCAGACTGAGATCATACTGTTCAACGAAGAAGAGATCCGCAGCATCATCAACTATGAGCTCCGGCGCGGGGGCCAGCTGTTCTTCCTGCACAACAGGGTTGAGGAGCTGGACAGCATCAGGGACATTCTCCAGAGGCTAGTACCGGAGATGAAGATTTGCGTGGCCCATGGACAGATGGAATCCAAGGTCCTCGAAAACAAGATGCTGGATTTCATGCAGGGTGACTATGACATGCTGCTCTGTACCACCATCATAGAAAGCGGACTCGACATCCCGAATGCCAATACAATAATCATAAACCAGGCCCAGAATTTCGGCCTGAGCGACCTGCACCAGCTTAGGGGACGTGTCGGCCGGTCCAACAGAAAGGCATTCTGCTATCTCATAGTGCCGCCGCTGACTACCCTCACCGACGAGGCCCGACGCAGGCTGAAGGCTATCGAGGAGTTCTCCGACCTTGGCAGCGGCTTCAACATCGCCATGCAGGACCTGGACATCCGCGGTGCCGGAAACCTTCTCGGAGCGGAACAGAGCGGCTTCATCTCCGACATGGGATATGAGACGTACCAGAAGATTCTGTCCGAGGCCATGGAGGAGCTGGGAGTCGAGACCGGACTTACTTCGAAGAATGTCAAGGATACATATGTGGAGGACTGTACCATCGAGACGGACCAGCCGGCAGAGATTCCGGATACATACATAAACGTACAGGCAGAGAAGATCAGGATATACAAGGATCTGGACTCAATCACCAGGAGCAAGGAGCTCGACCAGTTCCGCGCAAGGCTGGAAGACCGTTTTGGTCCTATGCCAGAGGAACTCAGCAACCTGTTCGACATTGTACGTATCAGGCAGATCGGAGAAAGGCTCGGATTTGACAAGATCATCATCAAGAACGGCCTCATGATAGCGTTCTTCGTGGCCAATCCGATGTCTTCATATTACCGTAGCAAGACGTTCGAGGAGGTCTTCAGCAAGATATCCGACAATGGCAATATATTTGAATTGAAACAGAAGGACAGCGGTCTGAGGATCATAGCCAGAAATGTAGATTCTACATCTAAAGCGCTGGAACTCTTGAAGAAGTTATAAATAATTCATATTTTTGCAGGCTGTCGGATAAAATCAAATGGCGAACCTGATAATAGACATTGGAAATACTGCCGTCAAGGCGTCATGGTCCGAAGGTATGACTCTCGGAAAGACTTTCCGCTACCAGGGAGAGAAAGTCCGGAGCTTCATAATCTCGCTTACCGAAAAGGAGAAGCCTGAGATAATGGTCATTTCTTCGGTCTATGAAATATCCGGTCCGGACGAGGCTGCGTTCCGAAAGGAATGTGACAAGCTCCTGCTCCTGGACAGCGCGCATACGGACATTCTCAAGGAAAATATGCTTCCTGAGTATCTGACCTACGACCGCGCAGCGTCTATCATGGCCGCACGTTACCTTTTCAGGGGAAAAGGCTGTACGGTCGTGGATTTCGGTACTACGCTTACCATCGATTTTACCGACGAGGAAGGCCGATATTCCGGAGGAAACGTCTCTCTTGGATGCCGCACGAGATTCAAGGCTCTGAACCGTTATTCGCGTGCGCTTCCGCTTATTGACAGTCCGGAAGAAGTTCCCGTTACCGGGGATACTTTTACCACTTCGGTCGCGTCCGGAGTTATTTCGGGCATAATGTTTGAAATAGATGGGTACATCGGGTTGCATCCTGACAATATTGTCGTATTCACCGGAGGTGATGCCAATTATTTTGCAAAAAGGATGAAAAACTCGATATTTGTGGTTTCGAACCTCGTGTTGATGGGGTTGGCAATAATAGCTGACAGATATGTCAAAAAAGATTAGTGCAATAGTATTTACAGCGATGATGTTGTTCTCCTGCCTCGCCGCAAAGGCGCAGGAAGGATCGTATAGTTCATTCTCTCCATATTCCGTGTTCGGAATAGGAAATCTCAGCGATGCCGGTACTGCGTACAACAGCATGATGGGTGGAGTCGGAATAGCTTCGAGAGACCATCGCTACGTCAATTTTCTGAATCCTGCGGCCATCACCGAGAGGGATTCCCTTTCAGTGCTTGCAGATTTCGGAATGTTCTCCGACAACAGGATCTACAGGCAGGGCGACCTCAGGTCAGCTAAGAACCTTATCAACATAAAGGATATCGTGGTCAGCTTCCCTCTTGGCAACAGGTTTGCCATGTCTGCCGGACTTGTTCCGTTCAGCAGCACCGGCTATTCATTCTCAGGAAGGCTCGAGGATGACGCCATGGTGGGAGACATCGGCAACGTAAACTATAAGACTGCCGGTCAGGGCGGCCTCTACCAGCTTTTCTTCGGAGTCGCTGCGAAGGTTACCGACGGGCTTTCAGTCGGAGTACAGGGCCTCTACTATTTCGGAAACATGGAGAAGACCTCCACGATGAGTTTCTCCGGATCCGGATACAGGAGCATCAATTCCGGCTACAAAGTCAACATGAATGCAATCTCTCCTAAGTTCGGAGCGCAGTATGAGCACAAGTTCCCGGGCGGAATGAAAATGATCGCCGGAGCTACCTACAGGCTCGCTGCCAGGATGAAGGGTGAGTCAGAATACTATAAGATCGCGTCCATTTCAAACATTTCGGACACTCTCGCTGCGAATACTCTCAAGCTGGGAGAAGGTGACGTCAAGATCGCAGAGGAGTTCGGAGTCGGAATCTCTCTCAGGAAGGGAGACAAATGGATGGCTGAAATTGACTATACATTCTCTGACTGGTCAGGATGCGGAATGAACGGTACCCAGGGTTTCTCAAGCCTCGGCGAGGTGAAGTTCTCCACCACTACCTCTCAGAAGATACGTGCGGGATTCGAGCTCGTCCCGAACAGAAACGACATCAGGTCAAACCTGAGACGCTGGTCATACAGGGCAGGTATTTATCATGGAACCGATTATTTCAAGCTGGACGGAAAGAAAGTCAAGGATACCGGAGTTACATTCGGCGTGACTGTTCCGGTATTCCGCTGGTATAACGGATTGTCCTTCGGAGTAAGTCTCGGACATCGCGGCACTGCCGCAGGGGGCATGACAAGGGAGAACTACGCCAACTTCAGCGTCGGCTTCAACCTTCATGACATCTGGTTCCAGAAACCTAGGTATGAATAATAACGGTAGGAAAATATAAATAGTAACACTTATTATGAAGAAAATTGTATTGATCGCCTTCTCGGCTGTTCTCATGGTAATCGGAGGTAGTTTAGCGTCCGCCCAGAGCAAGTATGGTGCGGACAGCGCAGAGTGCATCAAGTACCTCTCATACTATGCAGAGTATTACAAGCAGAAAAATTACGACTCGGCTACTCCTAACTGGAGAATGGCTTACAAGCTTTGTCCTCCTCAGGCTCGCCAGAGCATTTTCGTGGACGGCGCCGTGCTCGTAAGAAGGCTCATTAGCAAGAATGCTAACAATCCTGAATACAAAAAGGCCCTTATCGATACCCTCATGACCCTTCATGACACTCGTATCGCCAACTTCCCTAAGTATGCTGTCGTTGCCAACAACAGCAAGGGTGCCGATATGACCAACTACTTCAAGGATGACAATGAGGTGCTCTACAAAGGTCTCGGAGAGATCATCGCCGCCAATGGCGACAAGACCACTCCAAGCTTCTACATGGTCAACTTCACCGCAGCCGTTGCTCTCTATCTCGAGGGCAAGCTTGAGGCTGACGTGATCATGGATCTCTATGAGAAGAACATCGCTGCTCTCGACGCCGTAACTCCTAAGAACGAGAAAGAGGCCGAGAACATCGCCAACTTCAAGACTACGATCGAGAACAACTTCATCAACAGCAGGGTTGCAAGCTGCGAGAACCTTCTCCAGCTCTTCACCCCGAGGTTCGAGGCTAACCCTGACGACCTCGCCCTTGTATCGAAGATTGCTCTCATGATGTCAAAGGCAGAGAACTGCACAGACAACGAGCTTTATCTCAAGGCAGTTACCGCCATGTACAAGCTTGATCCTTCAGCCAAGTCTGCATACTATCTGTTCAGGCTCCACTCTTCGAAGGACAACGTAAGCGAGGCTAGCAAGTATATGGAAGAGGCTCTCGCCTTCCCTGACCTCGACAACGCTACAGCTGCTGACTACAACTATCAGTATGCTACCTTCTGCGTGAAGAACGGTCTTGGCGCCAAGGGCTTCGCAGCCGCTCAGAAGGCTATGGACCTTGACGAGTCATACGCCGGAAAGGCATACTATCTCATGGGCACCATCTGGGGTTCTACCTCATGCGGTGGCGACGAGATCGCAAGAAGGTCACCATACTGGGTTGCATGCGACTACCTGGCAAAGGCAAAGGCTGCCGATCCGTCACTCACTGACGACTGCAACCGTCTTATCGGCCAGTATAGCGCTTACTTCCCTAAGACAGCAGAGGCCTTCATGTACGACCTGACCAACGGACAGTCTTACACTGTTTCCTGCGGCGGAATGAGGGCTGTGACAACTGTAAGGACACAGAAATAGTATTGGATAAGATACTGCATATTATGAGGATGATTGCAACCGCAGCCACGGTTGCAATCATCTTCTTTTCATGTAAGTCCAGACTTTCGGAGGCGGAACGTCTCGACCTGTCCAAGACGCCGGTCCAGACTGTGGATGACATGTATATCATCCAGAGCGAGGGTGGCAGGCTCCAGATGAGGATTGAGGCTGATGTGATGGAGCATTATGACAGCGATACGATGTCCGTGGACATGTTCCCGAAGGGTCTGCAGGTGTTCTCGTACAACGAGGAGGGCGAGCTTGAGGCTCACCTGAGGTCGGACAATGCCACCCATGAGAAATCAAAGAAAGGCGGCGAGGAGATCTGGAAGGCTTACGGAAACGTGGTGGTGAAGAATATCATCAAGCAGGAGACCATGGAGACGGATACCATCTACTGGGACCGCAAGAACCAGGAGATCTATACCGACTGCTATGTGAGGCTGTACTCCCCTGACGGGTTCACCCAGGGCTATGGCCTGCGCTCCGACGAGAAGGTCAGGAATTCGGCCATCATGCGTCCGTTCAACAACTATGCGGTTGTGGTTAAGGATACTACGGAGGTAAGGATTGATTCGGTCAACTTCATCGGACCGCTTTTGAAGCGTAAATGACGTTTGCTTTAAAAAATGATGAAGAATTAAATGAAAATTACTAACTTCGCAACCCAACGTGCATAGTTGTACACTTTTTAAAAGAATAATTAAAAATAATCAATAAAATGGCGGTTCTTTCTAAAATTCGCGGTGGAGTATTCGGCATGATTGCAACTGTTGTGATTGCACTCGGCCTTCTCTCCTTCATTATCGACCCTAATGAGGTCATTTCGGCATTCAACAACATGTCGTCCAAGTATGATGTAGGAGAAATCAATGGAAAAGCTATTTCATATACAGACTTCCAGGAGGACGTCGATCGCTTTTCAACAATCAATGAGATGATCTCAGGCGGTGCTCAGAGCGCAGCACAGCAGGAGCAGGTAAGGGAAGCTGCATGGCAGGACCTCATCTATAAGCACCTCTTCGTAAGGAATGCCCAGGATGCAGGTATCAACGTAGGCAGCGCAGAGATGGTCGACCTGACCTCAGGTGACAGGCTTTCTCCGCTTATCTCCAACAACGGCGCCTTCCTCGACGAGAACGGCAACTTCTCTCGTGAGGCTCTCGCCAACCTCGCCCAGGCCTCAAAGACTGACGAAAGGTTAAAGCTTTACTGGAACTATCTCCAGAACTCAATCTACAACCAGCAGTACATCACCAAGTACAACTCACTTTTCGTGAACAGCTCGGTTGTCAACCCTCTCATGCTCCGCAAGGACATCGAGGAGAACAACAACACTGCTGACGTGGAGTTCGTCATGGTTCCTGTAGGATACGCTCCTGACACTACCGTCACCGTTTCCGACAAGGAGATCAAGTCTTACTACGACGCACACAAGAAACTTTTCAAGCAGCAGGCAAGCCGCGACATCGAGTACGTGGTATTCGAGGTGGTTCCTTCTGCCAACGATATCGCAAGGACAAGGGAAGCCGTAGCCGAGCTCCAGCAGGAGTTCTCGGAGTCTTCCAACCTGAAGAGCTTCCTCATGAAGAACGGTTCTGAGAAGCCTTACTCAGAGTACTGGTACAAGGCCGGCGAGCTCAAGACTGTGTCTGCAGAGGTCGAGGATTTCGTATGGAACGGCAAGACCGCTACCTCTGACATCCTTGCCAACGGCAACTCATTCTTCCTTGCAAGGGTTATGGACAGCAAGATGGTTCCGGATTCCGCTTATGTAAAGCACATCCTTATCCAGGGTGCAGACGCTCAGGCCAAGGCTGACAGCCTTCTCGGCGTGCTCAAGGCAGGCAAGGAGAGCTTCGCCAACCTCGCAGCCCTCTACTCTGCCGACAAGGGTTCTGCCGCTGACGGCGAGATGGGCAACATCGGCTGGATGACCCAGAACTATATGATCCCTGGCTTCGAGTCAGTAATCACGGCCGAGACCGGCAAGCCTTTCGTACTCAACACGGCATATGGCTCACATGTCGTGATGGTATCCCGCAAGACCGCTCCTGTCGCAAAGAAGCAGGTCGCTATCTTCGAGAGGAGCGCCGTTGCAAGCCAGGAGACCATGAACGCTGCTTACTCTAAGGCAAACAACTTCCAGATCGCTGCCGCAGGCAGCTACGAGAACTACCGCAAGGCTGTGGACACCCTCGGTGTATACTCACACCCTGTCGGCAAGATGCTCGAGAGCGCCAACCGCCTCGGCTCCATCGAGAACACCCGCGAGGTTACCCGCTGGGCATTCGAGAAC
>JAEEGL010105687.1_pt1 | contig 12473 bp, 13 predicted proteins | sample 9134231 | NCBI WGS metagenome assembly JAEEGL01 (sample SAMN16246548, study PRJNA631951) | gut metagenome | biome: gut microbiome; feature: rumen; material: fiber-attached | host: Bos | place: Iran: Karaj | collected 2018-10
CTGGAGTGTCCCATGGAACCAACTGTCAGGAAATCATACTTGTGAGACTGCTCATTTGCCACACGGGTCTCAAAGAGCTCACGGCTTGCCTTTCCTGTGGTTGAGATGATAGGATCCTCTCCGGAAGCAGCAACGATATGCTGAATTATCTCTTCTCTCAGCATGGAATTATTATTGGAATACTTAACCTTCGGAGCATCGGTGAGTGCTCCTTTTCTTATTACAAAGGCTACATCAAGGCCCCGGTCCAGCTTCTCTCTGAAGCCCTCCATAGCCTCTTTTACCTGCTCATCAGTGGTATCGGCTCCGATGACGAAATATTCGATACCCATGTCTTCTAAGAGGCGCGTAGTGACCTCGCCCTGATATATGTGCTGAGGTTCGTCATGTATTCCCGGCTCACCTCGCCAGCCGACGATAAATATCATCGGAATGGCATAGACCTTGTCATTCAAAAGACTGGCTACAGGATTTATTATGTTTCCCTCACCGGAGTTCTGCATGTAAACCACAGGGATTTTGCCGGTTGCAAGGTGGTACCCGGCTGCAAGAGCTGTACAGTTGCCCTCATTAGCCGCAATCACATGGTGCTTCGGATCGATCCCATATGTATCCATAAGATAATTGCAAAGAGCCTTAAGCTGTGAATCCGGAACACCGGTGTAAAAATCAGCACCTATTATTTCAACCAAAGATTGTACTTTCATAAAAGTCTGTCTCCATCTTACTTTGTTGTCTGTGGCAGGATGATCTCATCAATTATCCACTGAGCCGTCTTCTCGATGTCATCAAATGCAACTTCTTTCGGAAGCTCTTTTCCGAAGGCCTTCTTAGCCTTGTCTATCAGTGCGCCGGTGTAGATCAGCTTGCCATCTACCACATCCTCAACACCGTCCAGTGCCATGGATGCTCTGTCTGCTCTGTTCATCTCTTCAAAACTAAATACGGATTCATCAATCCAGGCATCAAGCACGTCTTCTTTATAACCCACAAGAACAGGATATCCACCAATGTTTCCATCAAATCCCGGACTGAATATTTTCTGACTCTCGCCGGTCCTTATTGCATCAATGATAGCTGCGATGATTCTATAGTTACTGGAAGCATTCATCATGTTCCTGGTCTGATCTACAGGCATTGAGATATGACAGTTTCGGATGACCTCATTCTGATCGATGTCCGTCAGCTCTTTTCCCTTGTAATAAAGCTTAAGTGGCAGGTCGACGCCTTCTGTCTGACCTTCCTTACTGATGCAAACATCGTGGAAATGACCGGCTGCGAACATCACGTCAACATTCCAGAAATCCGGAACGCCCAGGATATCTGCTATTGCGAACTTCATTCTGGGAACCAGGTGATTGAGATTGCCGGAACCAAAATCGGGGTATGCCTTACCGGCGCTCTTAAGCCAAGGGATTACTGCATCCGAGTAAGAAGTATTGATCACGATTGCATTCGTATCAGCCTTGTCGCAGGCTTCCATTACATTCTTGGTAAAGCGTATAGCAAGCGGGCTCCAGATTCCATAGGCACGAACGTTGCTCCAACTGATGCTTCCGTATTTGAGTCCGGGATACGCGCGGCTGGAATTAACAATGAAATCAGGTTTATACTTGTCGATAGCTTTTTCTATGGCGGCTATATCATTGAGATCCACGCCACCTTCGATGTCGATTCTCGACTTGTTAACCTCTCGGATGAGACCGGACACGCGTGTAATGTTGACTTTGGTCTGCATCTTGTCCGCATCTCTTCCCACAACAACAACGCTGATAGCAGGGTCATTCTTGCTGATCAGGTAGTCAAGCAGGTATCCGCCAACACTGCCCAGGCCTATTATCATGACCTTTATGTTATTTTCTTTTACGTGCTTCTCAACGATTCCAAGGCGCTCTGTAAGTGTCTTCATATCATTCCTCCCAATAGGAAACAATTTTTCTGTAGTCTTCTCTGGTGTTGCAATTGGTCCATCTCTGAAGTGGCACCAGCTCCACATCCACACCTTGATCAAGATATCCCTGAATTATGCGAAGATTCGTATCTGATTTTGCCTCGTTAATGAACATATCATTTGCTTTTTTCAAAGCTTCTATATCTGTAAACTTCCATGTTTGTCCGGAATTCAGAATACAGGAGAACGGCGACTCTATAGAAAGCAGTCCGTGACTGCTATTGAAGGCATACTGATAATGATCCTGCTCGTCCTTGTAGAGAACCACTGCCTTGTTTGAGAATATCGGCTCAAAGGTGTAGGTAAGTACGCTCTTGGGGCAGGACACCACTTTGGCAAAAGCCATATCATCTATATCAAGATCACCTTCTACAAAAAGGATTTCTGAAGGATTATTCTTGAAAGCTTCATTTAGGCCAAGGTAGAGACTGTAGCCTGAGCCAAGGTCTTCAAAATGATCGTTGTGAACTATTGAGAGTTTATCTGCTATCTCTTTTGGCAAAGAATCGCAGTACTCCCGCAAGGAATCGGCTTTATAGCCACTGACGAGGATTATCTTGTCTTCATAGGCGCACTTTATGAGCTGATGATATAGAAGAGTATTTCTGCTATCACCTTCAGTGTAGATTGCCTTTAGTTTTTTTTGTTCTTCCGGAATTCCTTCGTTGAACCTGCTGGAAATCCCGGCGTTTGTGATAATCGCGACCTTCATAGTATTCACCTGATGATCGTCGCACCTTTTTAATGCGACTTTTCATTATCATTTTTTATGTTGAGTGGCGATAGCATATTTGCTATCATCAAATCAATAAGATAGGTCCTTATGCTCGAAAGGAACACATAATGAATTGGAATGAATACAAAGAAAACATAAAGCAAACCGATCCGTTAGGAAAAGAGATTATCGAAGTGGCCGAGTCTGAAGCAGCAATTATCACTGCTATCATTTCTCAAAGAAATGCTCTTGGTCTTAGTCAGCGCGATCTTGCTAATCTCTGTGAAATCCCTCAGTCTTCAATTGCCCGAATCGAATCAAGTAAAACAACGCCTCGCTTAGATACACTTCTAAGGATCATGAAGCAGTTAGGGTTAACTCTCAGCGTAACAAAACTTAATTCTAAAATTTCAAGATCCACAATTTAAGTAATTGTTGATACATTCATCTAATCCTTGAGCCAGACTGACTGCAGGCTTCCAGTTTGTCCTGGTTCTGATCTTTTCTGTGGAAAGAAGTCTGCGCTCCGGGTCAGATTCACGGTAGCCCGAGAATTCGATAATAGGATCTTTTATTCCCATCTTTTCAGCGCAAAGTTTAGCAAGATCAACGATGGAAATTTCCTCATCTGTTGCTACGTTATAAACTGTTCCATCTAGAGCAGAATCTGTGTTAACCAGAGCAAGAACGGCACTGCAGCTATCGAAGTTGTTAAGGAATGTTCTCTTGTTCTTCCTGCTGTTCTCTAGAAGCACAACCTTGCCGTTGTCACGGAAACTATTGATAATATATGGAATTATATGTTTGGGGTATCTTTCATCTTTGGAGTAGACGTTGGCAAATCGGATAGAGCATCCTTTGATCCTCCCTTCGTCCACGGCATCTTTCATAAAGAACTCAGTAAGAAGCTTGCCAGTTGCATAAGAAGTACGCTGGCTGTGCTCAGCAACAGCCATGGTAAGATAGTCGCCCTCTTTTACTCCGCCGGATTCATTCCAGGAGTTCATGGAATAAACTTCTGATGTGGAACAGTTAATATACTTCTGTGCGCCAACTCTGATGGCCTGTTCCATAAAGGACTTCATTCCAAGTACGTTGGTGTCAAAAGTCTCATATACATGATAGAAATGCTCAGTATGGACCACAGCTGCGCAGTTAATGTAGACCAGTTCGTCATAATCAGGAGCTGCTGCCTTGACGCGATTTTCGAAATCCAACATCTGACCCGCATTGTTTATATCATATTCAAAGAACTCAAAGCGGCTGTCATGAATGTGATCTGAGACCGTTTCGATTGAAGACGCATAAAAATTGTCGAAACCAAGGATGTGGTCCTTGCTTTCGTCTGTAAGGATTTGGCGGACAAGCTCGTTGCCTGTCATGCCTGTTATACCACTGATTGCGTAGAGTCTGGTCATAGGTTAGTCCTTTGTTTGTACAGTAATCATTACTATCTCTTATATTTTATTTCACTCCACTGATTTGTTACATAAAAGTCAGCGTAATTACTATCTCTTTCGAAGAAATTCCTGTCTTCCGCACCTTCTCGGATAACTCGAATATTTTCATAAGTCACGCCATCATATTTACAATTCAAAAAGTAATGTATATATTTTATTCTATCAGGATCCAATCCCATATAACGTACTGCCACAACATCTGTAGCCAGTAAGTCCTCCCCGGCTATCAATACATTCGCATTCTTACTTGTTGGACAAAATGGTCCCTGTCCTTCACCAGCCACAACACCATCTATCACCGTAAAGTATCGGCGATCTTTTGTTTTCATCCCCTTATATAAATCACCTACCATACGCCAAATAGTATCATTTCCAGGCCAAGCACCTCTATGTGTCACTTTTGCCATCTGCCCAGCTTCGTAGGCTTCTTTATTTGGATACTCATCACCATGAATCTCCGGATATCCTACCTGCCAATGTACTAGCTGATTTTTGTTAGATATTGTCCCTACCAATCCCTTTAGATTTAAAGTAGCTCCTACCTTTTGGTGCGTTTTTAGTTTTGGTATTGAAATATAAACATCCGCGTCATATAAACTACGCGCAAATGTATATAATTGAGTTTCCCCAGTATGGGAAGCCACTGTTTCTTCCCTTTCTTCAAAAACACCTCGAAATCTAGACGGATCAATTCCATAAAGCAACGATTCTTTCCCTAAATTAATCTCAACACCACCGCAAGGATCTCCGCCTTTTTTTACCATAAGATTCTTTTTTCCATAGTTTTTTAAATCATCACAAACTAATGGTCTAAGATCCATAATTTTAACAGGGACATCATATTTATCTTTTATCCGCTCAACCCCAGTAAATTCCATCAATTCTCCAAAATCTGCATCTATTGATGGATTATCACCAATTATTATCTCTCCACTCCCCTGCAAAGCCTTCGCAACAAAATCCGCAACAGCCTCTATTACATTCGGATGAGTAATCACGCAATACAGTGTATCTTTATGAGGGCATGATTCCCTCCACCGAGATGCAACCCAATTAGGTTTTATAAATACTTTGTCACCAGGATTGACTATTCCTTCAAAAGGATTCTCTTTATCATATCCAAGATCTTCAAACAATTTCTCAAGCGCACCCTTAACAGAATCCAAACGATAATTGTCAACATGTTCAAGCGCCACAGTATGCATTATTTCTCTCCTTCAAATAAATTTAGAAAACGTTCCAAGCACCAAACCATCCACCTCTGATCGCCTGTCATATTATCAGTACAATGAGGAATGAACTCTTTACGTTTTGGTCCTTTCCAACCTGCAAACCACTCATTCACAGGTCTAGGCATAGGTATTTTATCCGGAATAGTACAAGTAGGATACAATTCTTTAAAAAGCTCTCTAACAATATACTTTGTATCACCTGCTCGAATTCTGGAATAATTAATAGAAGCATCCAAGTATGTTAATGAATAAGGACCAACAAACTCAATACCAGCCGTTTCACAGGCATTTATATAAGTACCTAATGCCTCCTGCCTAAAATATGTATTAGTAAAATCATAACCATCTATATGTCCATCTATTTCAAAAGATCTATACGGATCTAAAAGCATTTGTGGATTATGCAAAACTTTATATGGCATTACATAAGTGTATCTATCAACAAATTCTGAAAACAGCCAATCTTTAGCCAAAAGGCCATCCATTCCTCCATAAATAATATCTGCATTTTCGCCTAAAATAAATTTGCTTTTCCCTTCGTCTACAGCCTTCTTTGCTGCAATATAAATCTGCGCTTCAATAGAATGAATAGGGGCGTGTTTATGTTTCATACACTCATCTGTAGCATTGACAATGTCATTCCACTCAATATCAACAATTTCGTGATCTAAATGATTAATTTCTGCCCATCTGCGTGCACGTTCTGATTCATCTACAACACTCACTCCCGGAACAATGCAGCGAAATGTATAAGCTTTTGTTCCATTCGGCACAAGTTTCGCTAATATAGCAGAATCTATACCTCCACTTAAAGCTAATGCCACATCACCTTCTTCACATGCCTGATCTACAGTGCTTTTTAAAACTCTAAATAAATCTTTACTGTCTTTTACTGGCATACGATCAAAATCCAGACTAATTTGATGACATGGAAAACTCTCACTAAAACTTTTTTCTTTGTCATACACATATCTATACATCAAGTAAGATGACATGCAAAATATTTTATCCTTCATTTGATTTGTTCTCCTAGAATATGCTCCTTTATTTGCGGAGTTTCTTCCATTGTCCACCCTCGGACAGCTTTTAATGCTTCAGCAATTTTAGTTGATGAAATTCCTTTAGTATATGGGAAGTAAATTATTTTGATACCTTCATTACTAAATTCGTTCTCATACTTTTTCCATTTTTCAGTTCCATACCAGTCATCACCAACAAATAGCATGGTTGCGCCAAGCTCTTTACAAGCTTTGAGCTTATTCATATCATACTGAGGTACAGCGGCATCCACATATTTACATGCCCGCACAATCTCAATACGATCTTCAAACGGGATCATTGCTCTTTTCCCTTTGTACTGAACCAATTCGTCAACTGTAACACCAACGATAAGTTTATCACACATGCCTTTTGCATTTTTTAAAAGATTCAAGTGTCCAATATGAAAAAGGTCATAAACTCCTGTAGTATACCCAATGATCATTATTTAGATACCTCCATTATATCTGTACTGCAGGCTTTACTCTATGTTTCAACGAAGTACCATTGCAATATATGCAAGCTTTCATATAATGTGGATGGATAATGTAATTTTCTAATTTTTTTCTGAAGTCTAGCGACTTTTCAACTAACAGGAAGTCCTTAGCATCATAATCGAATCCTTGAACACGATAAGCATTTGTTGCTCTGCTACAATACGCCAACTTTCCGTTTTCAAGGGTGAGACACTTGTTGAACAAACACTCATTGAATCTTTGCTCAACCATGGTATCGATCTCGTCCTTTTGGATATCTACCCCTCCCATGTCATACCATGATCCACTTCCATCTGCAAAGTCATATAATCTATATTTTATTGCCATTTCTTCACACTTTTTTTTAATTTGTCTGTCACTGAATTTGATACATCATAGTTACTAATACGTATTTCAATTCCATATTTTTGTATCAATTCTAGAATACGCTTATCCGGACAAATTGTACCATTAGTTGCTATTTGAACCCATTCAAATTTTTCATTTTCTCCAATAAAATCTAACAATTCTACCAATTGATTGTATAAAAACGGCTCACCTCCTTGGATCTGGAGCGTTCGGATTCTCTCACAATTTTGAGCTATGATATCTAAACCATTTGTAACAGCACTTTGATCATAAAACTTAGTGTCTATAGGCAATATTGGAGAAAAATTTCCACAATCTCTACATTTAAGATTACATGCTTGCCCAACTGACAAAACTAGGTATTCAATTATTAAACCATCTTTCTCCATTTTCATAACCTTCTTTTTGTAGAATCACTGATTGCTATCACCAAAGTCATAATCAGAAATCAAAACCATTGGTTCCCTTTTATCTACAGGAGGTAGTTTCATATAATCGTTAAATTGATACCTAAGAAAATCATCTGCATCTTTGGGACCATAGAATTTGTATCCTTCGAAATCATATTCTTTTCGTTCTAATATCCACTTCTTAGGAAAACCAAATCTTTTAGAAATCTGATTTGTTTTGACATAACATTTTCCGAGTGACGGTAAAGCTAGTATTCTTATATTATTATCTGAAGAATTAGTGCTTTTTCTTTCATATCCCTTATATCTAGCAAATACATACTCTACTGGTATCATAGATAAAATCTTATATACCATTTTGGTTAATCCTCTTTCAGTTACACAACCAACACGCGCCCATAGTATTTTTCTTAATAGAAATAAATCGAAATCCATCAGCATTTGTAATAATAAACTTTTCGGAACATCATCCATAGGTTCTATATCAATAAACATTCCATTTCTATATTTCAAATGTTCCTGCCCAGCGCGAACAAACCTGGTTCCTGTTCTACGGACCTTAGCGTATCCCCAAATATAATTAGGATCTGTTTCATGATCTTGAAAATAACATATTTCTGGATTTAATTCATCTATATGCTCTTTAAACCTCTCATAATCCTCACGCAACATCGCAATATCCATGTCATCATCCCATGGAATGAATCCTTTGTGCCTAACCGCGCCTATCAAAGTTCCTCCATATATGGCATAATTAATGTTATACTTTCGACATATTCTATCAACTTCTACCATCATATCGAGTTCTAGAAGTTGCATTCTCCTCAATTCTTCTTTTGTCATTTTTTTCGTATTGTTCATATCAGCACATTTTCTAGTAAGCGTGTTTATAAATCATGATCAAGTTATTAGTAACAAGGTTAGAACCACATCGTTTTACTTAGTTTTTTGATAAGTAATCCAACGATAAAAACTATGTACCAAAATCAATGTATGATGCGTCTGCATGTGGTTTTTGTTCATCAGCTGAGGGTAGTTCCATATAATCAATACCAATACTCTTTTTCAACACAGAATCATAGCCTATTGGGATCCAAAAGTTGTGTCCTTCAAATTCCCATTCAATTGTATCTTTAAAGTCATCTTTCCAGTGAGGATAAAAACCTATATCTCCAAGGCATTTGCAATACAAGGTATCAATACTATCATATGTTGTAATCAACTCATAAAACTTCTTTTTAGCCTTTTTTACTGGGTATAAGGACAGCAAAAAATATCCAAATCTTAACAAAGGGTTTTCTTCACACATCGCCCCAGCTTTTGCATATGTTAGTTTTCTAAAAAGCCAAGCTTTCACTCCAAGTCTCCATGCCTCCCAATACTTGTCAGGTACGTTATCAAGTGGCAGTATGTCTATATATATACCATCTTTGTATTTCATTTTTTCCTGTCCAACTCTAATATATCTTGTCCCAACTTTTCTTATTTTTCCATAAGCTGAGTTAAAGTATGGATCTGTATCCCAATTCTGAAAAAAAAATTTCTCACTTAATTCATTCTTATATATCTCACAAAAACGATTATAATCTGCTCTTAGCATCCACACGTCAATATCATCATCCCAAGGAATAAAACCTTTGTGACGTACAGCTCCAAGCAAGGTTCCACATGCAAGGTAATATTTTATATTGTTTTTTCTGCATACTCTATCTAGCTCAATAAGAATTTCCAACTGCGTTAATTGTAGTTTTCTTAGTACTTCTGGCGTATACTCAATTGTTTTTGATTTTCCCTTGGTCATCTTGATCCTCTTTAATCCATAGCCATAAATAGAATTCACATTACAATTTCTTGATTGATATCATGAATTTAGGTCATACACCAAACTCAAGTCTATCTCGATAGAATCGATCAATTTGTCCATCGTATGCTTCCATTGCTTTGATAAGATCATATGGCACACTTCTTAGTTGAACATTTAGGTTCTCATCTATCAATGCATACTGCGCATTGGGATTATGATTTCTGGGTTGACCTACAGAACCAGGATTAATAAACAAGACTGCATGTTTATCTCGTCTTTTTATATCTTTAGTATCATAGAATTTTGTGAATATATGTGAATAATGCGAATGTCCTGAGAAGACAAGATTGTAATTCTGATAATTTCCTCTAACATCTTCAGGCATTACTGCCTTCCAAAAGATATTCTGCAATGATCCATGAACAGCCAGACACTTTTTTCTAAGCAGTTCAAACTCAAACATCCCATCCTTGTTCATATCCCCATTAATGTAGCTTCGAGCCTCATTTGAAAGAATACCTGCAGTGTACTTAGCACATTCAGATCCTCTGTTAGAGGCGAAACAGCTATAGTCATCTAGCATTATTGCTCTTTCATGGTTACCCCAAATATTGCAGATTATCTCATATTTGAAATCATTTCTTAAATAATCAACTACTTCGTTGGATTGCATACCATAGTCAATAATATCTCCAAGAAGAATCACTCCTTCTATATCAAATCTGCTCATATCTTCCAATACTTTTTGCAGAGCAAGCATATTACCATGTATATCTGCTAATATAGCGTACATTGCCTCTTCCTTTTATTATTACAGTTCATCAATCAACGTAATGATTTTTTTAATAGACATTATTTCGCCATCTATCTCTTTTGCTCTATGATTTACTAAAATGCTTCTTGCTGCATTTTCCATAGCAGGAAATGCAGCTCTAAGAAGTTGGTTCGCATATATACAGATATTTGCTCCATGCTCAGCCAATTCACCATCGGTAATACTGTTGTAAGAACTTGGGACAACAACTATAGGTGTATCCTTGTCTTCTTTTCTAAATTTATCGCAAAACTCCAAGATCTCATCAGGCTCTTTTCGTCTGCTATGAATCATGATTCCATCTGCACCGGCTTTCACATAGGCTCTCGCTCTCTCTAAAGCATCTTCCATTCCCTTCTCAAGTATAAGACTTTCTATTCGGGCAATTATCATAAAGTCCTCTGAAAGCTGAGCTCTTTTTCCTGCAGCAATCTTATCGCTGAAATGCTCGATAGTATCCTGAGTCTGTGGAACCTCAGTACCAAACAGACTGTTTTTCTTTAATCCAGCCTTATCTTCAATAATAACGGCGCTTACGCCCATTCTTTCAAGACTTCTAACTGTATATACGAAATGCTCCGTCATTCCACCGGTATCACCATCAAATATTATTGGCTTGGTTGTAACTTCAGTTACATCCTCAATTGTACGAAAACGAGAAGTCATATCTACCAGTTCTATATCCGGTTTCCCTTTATTTGTACTGTCACAAAGCGAACTTATCCACATAGCATCAAACTGGTCGATTACCCCATCCTCTCCAACAACTGTTTTCTCTGCTATAAGTCCGGTTAGTCCACTATGAACTTCAATTGTCTTTACTATTGGGACCATTTTAAGGGCCTTACGTAACCTTCCTCTCCTAAACTCAGGCATTGCAAGTTTCTCGCGCATTTGTTTATCAAGCTTTGCAACTATTTCATTCCAGGTGTAAGGTACCTCAATTAATTCTCCACCGTATTTCTCAGTAAGTCCTTGTATATTCTTCTTTATGGCCTGCATAGAGGGCGAAGACCAGTTATCACCATGAACAACATAATCAGGATGTAATGTAGCAAATACTTCATCGTACATTATCTGATCTTGTACAATAACATCTTTAACTCCAGGCAGTTCCTTAACCAAATCAATGCGTTCCTGAAGCGTGATGGTAGGAAAACGATTATACTTAACCATTGCACTATCAGATAAAACACCTATTGTAACTTCACCATATTTACCCGCCTCTTTTATAAGGTTTAAGTGTCCTTCATGAATAATATCTGTACAAAAGCATGCGTAAACAGTCTTCATAGTATTTGGCCTCCTTTAGGTCCAGCCCTGTATATATCCATTCTATCGCACATTTAACGTGTAGGCAATTTATTACATTCGCTTTTCCGAATATTGCACTCAAAATAAAACCGATATACCTATATTTAGATATATCGGCCAAATTACGCACTCGTATTAGATAAGACTTATTTATTGTTTGGAGTAACTAATTCCTTAATAAGCTTGTTCTGATACTCTTTATCTGTTGTTGATCGCTTCAGGTCATCAAGCCTTCCCGTGTCAATCAGAATCTGATTAAGTGTATTTATTACATTCGTGCCTTTTTCTATGCCTTGTACTATTCCTTGTTCTCTTCCTTGTTCTATTCCCTGTTCCAAAATCGCTTCCGTTGCTCTGCACATATTCACGATTCCCTCCTTTGCTTCATTTGTTGAGATTTTAGCACCAGTAAATGTATTAATTGCTTTTATTGACTCAACGTCCAGTGACCAGTCGTCACCTTTTTCCTTGATAGCTCTTTGTAAATATCCTTCGTCATTCTGATACTTTATAAACTCCAGAACATCCCCCAACATCGTATTGAACATCCTAAAATCATTTATATCATGCGGGTCTATTATTCGTAATTCGTAATCATTCACACAACGCATTATCCTTGGATCGGTATCAACAAACATCTCTGAAAGCCTTATCGGTCCATCCCATTTCTTATCACTCCAGTTAATTACCAACGTTATAACAGGAAACAATTTATCGGTCTTTGTTAATCCTGATAAATACTCTGCGCCGTGCATCAGTCTTTTTGTCTTTCTTAGTTCTTTTTCTAATACTGAAACCTGCGAAGCATAGTTAAGAGCATCATACAACATGTTTCTTACCGGCATAGCATAATGTATTTCAGATTGATTTTCAATTCCAAGAATTATATA
>JAEEGL010802017.1_pt1 | contig 12473 bp, 10 predicted proteins | sample 9134231 | NCBI WGS metagenome assembly JAEEGL01 (sample SAMN16246548, study PRJNA631951) | gut metagenome | biome: gut microbiome; feature: rumen; material: fiber-attached | host: Bos | place: Iran: Karaj | collected 2018-10
AAGAGGTTCATGTCGATCTTCTCCGATTTCCACAAGGAATACGGCATCACCGACATGTATTCCGGAGGATTCTATCCGTTCCCCTCCCCGGAGATCATGTGGGCATGGTGGAGCAGGCACATCTACTTCAACCGCTATGTCGACCCTCCGAAACCGGTTTACAGCAACCTGCTTTCGATACTGGATGGAAATGATTATTTCGTGGTGACCACCAATGTCGATCACCAGTTCCAAAGGGCGGGTTTCGATAAGAAGAGATTGTTCTACACGCAAGGCGATTACGGACTTTTCCAAAGTACGGATCCGAATAACCACAGGACGTATGACAATGAGATTCAGATCTCCGCAATGCTTGAATCGCAGGGCTTTGTAAAGGACGGATCGGGAATCTATCGGTCTCCCCCGGACGGGGTATCGATGAGGATCGATCCGGAATTGATTCCGATCTGCCCTGATGACGGCATGCCCATGACGCTCAACCTCAGATCCGATGATTCCTTTGTCGAAGATGACGGATGGAGGTCGGCATCCGCCAGGTATTCTGATTACCTTCGCAGACATGAAGGTCAAAGTGTCCTATATCTGGAGATAGGGGTTGGCTCCAATACGCCGGTGATCGTGAAGTACCCGTTCTGGTTCAGGACATGGAAGGATCCGAAAGCCAGATATGCCTGTCTGAACTATGGTGAAACCTATTGTCCAAAGGATATTTCCGACAGATCGATCTGCATCGATGGGGATGTGGGGACCATATTGCTAGATTTGAATGAGTCTTGAAACTGATCAAACAGCAAAGATGGATCCTTTCGTTTACAGAGTATTGAAGAACAGGTGTGACCATCTTGGATTGCTCAGGTGCGACCTTCGATATTATGACTTTATATCTCTTGAACAAGCCCTCACATCATGAAGGCATTTGTTATCAACGGAAGTCCCCGCAAGAAATGGAACACTGCACAGGCCATCGACAAGGCAGGAGAGGCCCTGAAGGACAATGGATTCGAGGTAGAGAGAATAGACCTCTATGATTACACGTTCAAAGGCTGCACGAGTTGCTTCGAATGCAAGCTGAAGGATGCGAAGATCAATGGCGTGTGTACGATGAAGGATGACCTGCGCCCCGTCCTTGAGAAGCTCAGAGGAGCCGATGCCATCGTACTCGAATCCCCGGCCTATTTCAGCCAGCCGCTTGGTCAGGTCAGGGCGTTCGTAGAGAGGTGGCTGTGCTGCTGTTCCGAATGTCTGTATGACATCGTTTCCTATGTTACCAATTGCCATTTCTGATTCCTCGCAATTCGTTGATTGAAGTGGTTTCAACACTACGAGAAATTCAGCAAAATTACACGAAATCCGGAGGTAGAATGAAGTTAAGAGTTGTAGATTTATGCAAGACATGGCGAAGAGAGGCTGCCAAACAACTCACGAAAACCCCGCCTTATAGCGAAGCGCCCGAATTGTCTGGCTCAATGCGTTTTGCATCTCTCTCGGCGCCATCCTCAACTTCTGGTACCCTCATAGACCACCTATCTCCTGTCCGACCCCGATATGGCCAAAGATATCGAAGACACCAAGAAGACGCCCACAGAAGACATGGTGACACGGCATGCCTGAATACATCGTTAAAATGTATAAGACAGCCGAAAATGATTACGAAGAATTAAAAAGGGCCTGCCAAAAAGATAAGATTGACAGCTTGCTCGAGCTGATATCAAAGGATCCTTTCGTCACTCCCCCAAAATATGAGGAACTATCGGGAAAATATAGGAGGGGGGACCTATTCCCGCAGGATCAACAGGAAGGATCATCCTGGTCTACGAAATGAGAGATACAGACGATTCTAACGTGAAAATTATCGTAATCATCCGTATGCGCACTCATTACAGAGAGATGCTGTCTATCGCATTTTTATGAGCGGATAGCAGACGTACGTTTGCTGTTAACTGCGAGACATAGGGAAATGCCTCGATGGTCTGGGTCAACACATTTGTGTGTCTCTGAGCACTTCCTTTCCCTTTGCCGTTGATCGACTTCGTAACTTAAGATTCTCTGTTTTGCATTGACGAATGATTTTCCCTGTTTTTTAGAGAAATATTGCGCTGATCAAAAAATCCCCGATAATTAGGAATAATTGGGAGGGGCCATCCGCAACCCCCATAATCGAAAGTCTTGCTATCACATAGCGTAAAACAATTACGCCTGACACCCTCTTTAAACACTGCCTCCCTATTTTTCAGTCAGAGGCTGCGAGATGAGAATAGCGATCTACGGCAAAGGCGGCATCGGCAAATCCACCATTTCTTCGAACCTATCCTTTTCTCTGTCTTCGCTCGGGAAAAAAGTCCTGCAGATAGGCTGCGACCCGAAAGCCGATTCGACGAGATCGCTGCTGAAAGGAAAGGCGCAGAGGACCGTCACCGAATACATGATGGATGTGCCCCCATCCAGAAGGGATCTGAAGGATGTGGTGAACATAGGGGCAGGAGGGGTGATGTGCATCGAAGCGGGAGGCCCCAGGCCAGGCGTGGGATGCGCCGGAAAGGGGATCGTCGGGATGTTTCAGACCCTCAGCAAGATGGATGTCGAATCTCTGGGCCACGATTTCACGATATACGACGTGCTTGGCGATGTCGTCTGCGGAGGATTCGCGGTGCCGATGCGCCCCGAGTATTCCGACGCGATAATCATCGTCACATCCGGCGAGTACATGTCGCTGTTCGCCGCCAACAACATACTGAAAGGTTCGCTGTCGTTCGAGGAATCCAGGGGCCGCATCATAGGGATAGTTCTGAACAGAAGGGGGATAGACGGCGAGGACCGCCTGGTCGAGAGCTTCTCCGAATCCGCCGGGATCCCGATCATCTGCAGGGTCGGAAGATCGGAGATTTTCCGCGCAGCAGAGTCTGAAGGGCTGACTGTCTCTGAGATGTATCCTGGCTCTGATGAATCGAAATCGTTCAGAGAATTGGCCTCGCTGCTGATATCTTTCGACGCTGGAAGATGCGTTTCGCCCACCCCTCTGACGGACTCTCAGCTGGACAGACTGTATTCTGCCGGGGCCTTAGGGGAAAGGGGATCTTTCGAATCGGAAGAGAATAAATCTGGGCAAAAATCAGCCCCTGCCGCCGTTAGGCCCCGGAGGATCGGAAAAGGACCCGTTTCCGCTGTCCTGGAAGGAGCGAAAGTATCTGACATACCTGTGGTCATCCACGGGACGGATTCCTGCGGATACACCATGCTGAGCGAGATCTCTTCCGAGCGCATAAAGCATCATTCGCACGATAAGGAAGCGTTCGTTCCCTCCGGGGACAACATCGTATGCTCATCCATGACCGCATGCAGCGCAATTTTCGGCGGGAACCAGAATCTGAGAGACGTTCTGGCGCCGCTGGCCGAAGAGAATGACGTCGTGCTGGTGATATCCACATGCCTCCCCGGGATGATAGGCGACGATGCGAAGCGTGTCATCGATGAGATCGCAGACGGCAATCCAGGGAAAATAATTCTTTACGTCGATGCCAACCGCGTGGATTCCGGTTTCGATGCGCATATAGAGGTCATCAGGGCGCTGTCCGAACTGATAGATACGGGAATCGAACCGATGAAACACTGCGTGAACGTCATAGACGACACATTCATCGAGCTGAACAAAGGCAGGAACAGAAGATACGTCGATTCTCTGGTATCCGAGTTAGGCCTGATATCCGGCCCGGGATTCCTGAGCGATTGCTCGGTCCGCAACATCATCGGGCTCCGCAGATTCGGCACGGCCGTATTGGGCGACGGCAGAAGAGACAACCTGATCGTGAAGGAGATCCTGGAATCCAAGGGGATAGAGTTCATGGAGCTTCCGCTGCCTAAGGGCATAGAAGAGACGGCCAGATGGATAGAATCGTTGTCTGGCATTACAGGGGAAGATTATTCCGCGGCCGTTTCCAGGATCGCATCGGAATTCGGATCGGCGGCGGCAAGATACTCCCCGGATTTAGAGGGCAAAAGCATATGCATCGTCTCATGGGACCCGAAGGAGGATGCATGGATGGCTGACGCGCTTTCGGAATGCGGATGCTCCATACAGTTCCGCTCTTTGGGGCCGAAAAGCGATGTCAGATATGATGTCAGGACGGATTGTTCTATGAAATCGGTGGCAGAAGCCATCGACGCCGGTTCTTTCGATGCGGTGATTGACATGACGGATTCGCTTGGGAATGGCTTGAGAATCGACAGCTGCTATACCCATCGCTCCTCCATAGATGCGATGCGGTCGGTATGGAAATATCTGAAATCCAGCCACAAGCAAGGCTGGAAAATGTGGGGTGAGTGAATGCATCTGGAACCGAGCGGATTCATAGGCGCGGCGATGGCCGTACAAGGCATCAAAGATGCTACGGTCATCCTGCACGGGCAGACCGGATGCAGAAAAGGATTGCTGCCATCGCAATCTCTGATGCCCCGCACAGCCGTTCGTGACGGCAGATTCTATGGGAAAGACAATGCCATACCGTATTCCAACGTCCGCCCGGAGGACTATTACGGGGACACCTTAGAAAAATTGATGGGCGTGATGGAGCACGTCGATGCAGAAGACTATAGTCTTAAGGTTCTCATGTGCTCTCCGGGGATATCCATGGTGGGAGACGATTGCAAAAGAGCGTCCAGAAGTCCTGCCACATTGTTCCTTGACACCGACAGCCTCCCATCGTCAGCTATAGAAGGGTTCGACCGGTGCATATGCGAGATCGTGAAATTCCTAAATCCAGAGAGGAATAGCACTATAGTGAAAGGTATCAATATAGTCGGCCTGAGCATCATGCACAAAGATTGGAGCAGCTTCCGCCATGAGCTCTCCCATCTGCTGAAGGATGCAGGTTTCACGGTGGTGTCTGCGCTGGGTGCTGGCTGTACCGTCGATGACATCAAGAATTCCGTCAATGCAGAGTACAATATCGTAGTGGATCCGGCTTACGGCGGGAAGACCGCGGAATATTATGAGAAGGAGTATGGCACCAAAACGATATCCATCGGTAAATGCCCCATTGGATTCGATGCCGTCGAGGAGTTTCTAATTAAAATAGGCGAAGTGACCGGCGTCATGCCCGAGCATGGGCTTTCCATGCTGAAAAAGAGCAGACGCCGCGCGTACGAAGGGGTTACGCTGGCTTCCAAAAGATTGGACGGGATGACGTTCGATATCATCGCGCCGGATACGGCCAAACAGCCTCTGAGAGCCTTCCTGATGGATTCTTTCGGCATGGTCGAAGACGATGACAGCCCGGATTATCTGTTCGCACCCGGAAACATATCGGTTCTGGAGGAGGCTTCGGGCAGATGCGGGAAAGGGATCGACATAGGGTTCCCATCCTCTTCCGGCCCTGCTTTCCTGAAGGAGCCTCTTATGGGCATGGAAGGCGTGATGTACATCCTCGACAGCCTGTTCAACCGACCCTGTCGAACTCCCCTTCGCGGAGCATCTTCCCGAGGTTATGCCCTCTCCTGATGTCCTTGTCCGTCAGGCTCGCCAGGGAACTCAAGCTTCCCTGGTCCATGATAAAGCAGCAGTCCGGGCGGAGGAAATCGTTGGATACCAAACCCGTGTTGTGCGTGACGAATATGCATTGGGCTTTGTTGCGGGAGATTATGTACTTTATCGCGTTTTCCGCCGTCCTGTAATGGAACATATCATCGAAATCGTCGAAGAATATGAGCGCGTCACGGTCTTGGCAGCGCTTTATCCAGCCGAAAAGGCGGCACAATATCATCGTGCCCCTCGAAACGGATTCCCTGAACGGCATCTAACCGTGCGATTTCTTCACCAGCAGATTCCCTTCGCATGACAGCAGATCAATGTCCACCATGCATTGGTCCCGGAGAAAACTCTGGAATTCCGGGACGAGGCCGTTACGCACGAGATAACGCTCAGTATTATCCTCCTCATCTATGAGGCCGATGTGGACGTCCATCTTCCACATGGCCATATAGTACAGAGAATGGGTGGCAAAACTGATCACCACACCTACGGCGCTGTCGGGATCCACGAACGAAGACTCCGTTATCCTCATTATCAGAGACCTGTCCTTCCCGATATTGGGAATGGACCTGATTCTGAGGCGGTCGGGATCGTATTCAAGACCTTTCCCGTCTCTGAGATCGTATCTGTACACAAGATGCCTGTCCAGCATCAATGACTCGGCAACCATATCGTCAGGCGAGGATTTGGAATATTCGTATGTGACGATTGAACCCCTATGGGATAGCTCATAATGGAATGTGGCGACATCCGCCTCCGTATCCTTGTTCAGGAAGCATTCCACGTTCTTCTGGCCGATATCCTTGGAGAATCCTCCTGCGGTGCACACTATGTCCGTCATGGCGAATCCCAAGGAAGTCTTCCCGGCATTGTTGCTTCCGATGACGACCATCTTGTCTAGAAAATCCCCTCTGACGCATTCCACGCCGAAGCGGTAATTCTTCTTGTCGGTAAGATCCAATTCCAGACGCTTTCCGAAACAGCGATAACCTTCCACCCAGAATCTTATCAACATAGGACAGATATTGTCTTATGGATATATAATCCAATAACGGTCCCCTAAACCCCATGGAATGGAAAGCGGCCGGCGGGTGCCTCATAGGTCCGGTCCGTCGGCCTCATACAGGAATTGATCCAGCAGCATGACCGGCCTCCCTTGGTGCTCTACGATCTCGCAACCCACGTTATAGACCTCGGAAATGTTCTCGGCGGTGATTACCTCATGAGCCGTCCCCACCTGCCTGATCCTGCCTGGCTTTTCCATCATCACTATCCTGTCGGCGAACATGGATGCGATATTGAGATTGTGGCTGATCATTATCACCATGACGCCCTTGGCGGAGGCTATCTCATGCATCAGCAAAGTGATGAATATCTGGTGTCTTATGTCCAGATTGGATGTGGGCTCGTCGAGGATGAGTATCTCGGTCTCCTGCACCAGACCCCTGGCGATGGCGACCGTCTGATGCTGCCCTGCCGAGAGCTCGTTGAAAGGCCTGTCGGAGAGCTCCGTCAGACCGAGGACCTGCAGAGCCTTCTTGACCCGCACTATGTCCTCCGCGCTGGTCTTCCATCTTCCTTTGTTGGCTCTGCCTATCAGGACGGTATCGAACACCGGCATCGAAAAAACGTCGTCCGACTGCACGGGGACGTATGAGATGATCTCGGAGACCTCTTTGCGGCTCATCTCCGAGATATCCTTCCCATTGATCCTGACTGAGCCCGACATAGGCGAAAGAAGTTTGTTCATGCATTTGATCAGCGTCGATTTGCCCACGCCGTTCGGCCCGATTATGCATGTCAGGCCCGGACCTTCCAGATGGAGTTCGATATCTTGGAGGATCTTTTTGCTGCCGTAACCGGCATCCATGTTCTCTATGTCGATCCTCATGCCATCACCAAACCGATCTCTTCTGCCTCAATATGAGATACAGGAACATCGGTCCGCCTATGAACGCCGTCACGACACCCACCTGCAGCGTCGCGGGCGCGATCACTGTGCGGCCTATGAAATCAGCTACCTCCAGCAGCACCGCACCGAACATCGCCGACGACAATACCAGATACCTGTTGTCCGCTCCGACGAATATCCTGCACACATGGGGCGCCACCAATCCCACGAACCCTATGAGCCCTGTGAAACTGACCGCCGTTGCCACTACCAAAGATATCAGAAGCAGCAGCAGTATCCTCATGTTCTCCACGTCGAGTCCCATCGCCTTTGCGTTGTCGTCTCCGGTGGCCAAGATGTTAAGCTTGCGCGAAAGCATCTGCGTAAGTATTATGCCCGCTGCGGTGACCGCTGCCATGATCGGTATCTCAGACCATGTGCAATCCGCGACTGTGCCGACCGTCCACGAATAGAGCAATGCCAGCGCATCCGGGTTCGCATGGAGCTTCAGCACCGTGGAAAAGGAGTTGAAGATGAACATCACGGCTATCCCCGCCATTATCATCATGGTCGGCGACGCTTTCTTCAGTTTGCCGACAGCCAGCATGATCGCCATGGGCACGAGAGAGAAGACGAATGCGTTCACGACGATGGAGTAGTTCCCGCCTACGATCGTCAGCCCGAGCGTGATGGCGAGAGTCGCTCCGAACCCAGCCCCGGACGATATCCCGGTAGTGTAAGGATCGGCGAGCGGGTTCTTCATGACCGACTGCATCACGCATCCTGCTATGGCGAGACCGGCGCCGGTTATGAGGGCCGCTGCGATCCTGGGAAGGCGCTCATCGACCACAATGTAGTCGAGAAGCTTGTCATCGATATTTCCTGTGATGTGGTCCCAGATGATGGCATAGCAATCGAAGAAACCTATGCCCATCGTCCCGTAGGTGATGGACAGGCTTGCGACGACCACGGCGGCTACCACGCAGATGAACGTGAACAATAGCTTGCGCATCTCGGATACGTGGTAGTCGGCGATGGCGGCCCTCGAATCTGATGCATCCAGATCGTCCTCTGACGCCCATATCGCCGCAGCCTTCTTCGCATAGTCTGCCTGTCCATCGGATCTCATAGTCTTTCGCCTCACTTGTTGTAGCCGGTACCCGTGTAGGTGAATCCCTCGCGGGCGTTGGCTCCCTCTCTCACCGCGAAATCGTCCAGGTACTTCTGCAGGAAGTCCAAGGCATCATCGAGATTGAAGAGTTCGGGATACAGGAATGCCGCAAGGATGTAGCATCCCGCAGGCCCGGCCGCGAACGGCATCATCTCGAAGTCCACGACGTACATCTTCTGGTTCTTGAACTGGTCCGTGGATGAGTACACCGCCTTCAGATAATCTTCGACGAGCCCGTTGAAGTCCTTCCAGTCGCAGTTCTTCTGGAACATTACTACGACCTCGTCCGTGGCGGATGCGGTGAAGTTCTCGATCGATCCTATGGAAGTGAAGTTGGTCTTTCCCTTGTATTCGTCCTGGAAATTGATGACTTTGTTGAACCAAAGGGCAGGGCCTTGGTCGGATCCGAAAGCAGCGATGGCGGAGACCTTATCATTGTAGCATCTGACCGCGGTGACCGTCTTCTTGGATCCGATCTTCTTGTCGATGGAATCCATCAGATCCATCGCCTTGTCATACCATTCCCTGTAATCGTCAGAAAGGCTCTGGTTTCCGAGCATGCATGCGAGCTCCAGCACGCCCTGGATCACATCGGGCCCCTGGCAAGGCACTATGACAAAAGACATCTTGTCTGCCAGACCCGACTTCTCCGCTTTGTCCCAGATGTAATCCACGTTCTGCCCTCCGGTCCACTGCATGAACGTTCCGATCGTCCCGGCTTCATAGAGCGCATTCAGATTTTCGATGGTTATCTCTCTCCAGGTTCCCATGACAGGCATCTTGTCCACTCCGGGGTAGACATTGCTGTAGATGGTCGGGGTGGTATCGTCCACGGCCTTGAGCATGCTGTAGGATTTTATGGCAGGGAGGAGCTGCATGACGAGGTACTCCGCCCCGATCTTATCGCTGATCGGATAATTGACGTAAGTGACCCTCTCATACTTGTTGAAATAATACATGCGAATCTTTTCTTTGTTTATGATCTTCTTGACGACGTCCGCGTCGTTCGAGTCGACGACCCCGTCATAATTGGCGTCGGCGAGAGGATACTTGTTCTTCCAGTCGACATCGTTGGCCTTGTCGCTGTCGGTGTTGGATGAGACTATCCAATTGACGATGCTCAGATCGGTCTTGTCTATGCAATCGTCGCCGTTCGCGTTCCCATATATTCTCAGGCGCGTATCTTCGAAGGATGCGCTGCGGTGGTCTTCCTCGTTGGAAGAGCCCGTGAGCAATATGACAGAGGCTGCGGCCACGGCAATTATTGCCGCCGCAATTATCACGATTATGATTCTCTTGTCCATTTTGACCCCTTGAAATTGGAGTAATCTGCCAGTGTATTTAAAGAAGAATTGAAGTGTAAATCAATTACGATGGGCCGATGTATCATACATCCAATAATCAATCATAAAAGAAGGCTGCAACATCCGCATAATTCAAAGAATCGATTAGGTTCGAGATGGTTTCCATCCATCATTGGCCTGAACCTGGGTTCATGATTATCAAATCCCTGAAAATAATGTAGTTATATGCATTGATTTCAAGAATTTTTAACAAAATAGCGCCATAATCTATGCGCCATGATACCTGACGCCGAAGCCTTGCGCGACGGAATATGGCATGCCTGTTTTGCCCGCGCCATCGATATGATCCGATGTGCGGGTTGGCCGCGCGTAATTCGATAATAAAAAAAGGCCCCGAAGGGCCGTGATTCAGTTTATGATGTCGTCCAGCTTCTCGCGGAGGGTGGATTTCCTCTTCCTTCCGCCGGAGGCCTTCTTGCTGCCGGCAGACTCGTCCAGTTTCTTCAGAAGCTCGCGCTCCTCTTCGGAGACCCTCTTGGGGACATCGATGGTGACCCTGACCAGAAGGTCGCCTCTGAAGGACGAGTTGACTCTCGGAAGCCCCTTGCCGGATATCCTGAGGACGGATCCGACCTGGGTCCCCGGAGGTATCGTGAGAAGGGCCTTCTCCCCTTCCAGGGTCTCGACGGTCTCTTCGCCCCCGAGGACCAGCTTGGGATACGTTGTGACGATCCCGGTCCAGAGGTTGTCCCCGTCGCGCTCGAACTTCTTGTCCTGCTTCACGTGGATGACCACGTAAAGGTCTCCGGGGGCTCCGCCGTTGTATCCTGCGTTGCCTTCGCCGGACACCCTCAGCCTCATGCCGTCGTCGGCTCCCTTGGGGATGTTGAGGCTGATGTGGGATTCTTTGTTCACCCTTCCGGTACCGCGGCATTGCGGGCACTTCTCCGCGGAGCTCTTCCCGGTTCCGTGGCACTCGGGGCAGTCCCTGACGGAGACCATGTTCCCGAACGGGGTCCTGGATACGGATTGGATCTGCCCGGAGCCACCGCACTTGCCGCAGACGGAGACTTTCCCGTCCTTGCCGCCGGTCCCTTTGCAGGACTCGCACAGCACGGTGTGGGGCACGTCGATGATAGCCTTCTTCCCTTCGAGGACTTCTTTCAGGGTGATCTCCAGATCGTACCTGAGGGATTCCCCCTGGGACCCGGAGCCGCGGCCGCTGCCGCCTCTGCTGCGCCTTCCGCCGCCGAACAGATCTCCGAAAAGGTCTCCGAAGATGTCGCTTATGTCGTCGGCGTGGGTGAAGTTGTCCCAGGTGAATCCTCCCTGCCCGAACTGCTGGTTTACGCCTTCGAAGCCGTACTGGTCGTACAGGCTCCTCTTCTCTGGATCCGAGAGCACTTCGTAGGCCTCGGATATCTCCTTGAACTTGGCTTCGGCGACCTCCTTGGGTTCGGTGGAAACGTCAGGATGGTACTTCTTCGCCAGATTCCTGTAGGCCTTCTTGATGGCGTCAGCGTCGGCGTTTTTGTCGACGCCGAGCACCTCGTAGTAGTCTCTCGGCATTCCGCGCACCTTCAGTCGTCGACGATTTTGTAGTCGGCATCCACGTAGTCGTCTTTGGGAGGCTCCTGGGATGTCTGGCCGGAAGCGCCTCCGGCCGATCCTCCGGGACCCTGGCCCTGGCCCTGCTGAGCGGACGAGTAGATCCTCTGGCTGACGGGTTCCATGGACTTCATCAGAGCTTCGACCTTGGATTTGATCGCGCCGACGTCGTCGCCTTTGTTGGCTGCCTCCAGATCGGAGATCGCGGCCTCGATGGAAGCCCTCTCCTGCTGGGTGACCTTCTCCCCGAGATCCTCGAGGGTCTTGCGGACGGTGTATATGGAGGTCTCGGCCTGGTTGTGCATGTCGACGAGCTCCATCCTCTTCTTGTCTGCGTCGGCGAACTGCTCGGCCTGCTTGACCATGGCGTCGATCTCGTCCTTGCTGAGCTTGTTGGAGGACGCGATGGTGATGGTCTGCTCCTTGCCGGTTCCCTTGTCCTTGGCGGAGACGTTTATGATTCCGTTGGCGTCGATGTCGAAGGTGACCTCGATCTGGGGGACTCCGCGGCGGGCGGGGGGTATTCCGTCGAGTATGAACTTCCCGAGGGAAGTGTTGTCGGCGGCCATGGGCCTCTCGCCCTGGACGACGTTGATCTCCACGGAAGGCTGGTTGTCAACCGCGGTGGAGAACACCTGGGATTTCTTGGTGGGGATGGTGGTGTTCCTCTCGATCAGCTTGGTGGATACCCCTCCGAGGGTCTCGATTCCGAGGGACAGCGGAGTGACATCCAGGAGCAGAACATCCTTGACCTCACCGGAGAGGACGGCCCCCTGGACCGCGGCTCCCATGGAGACGCATTCCATCGGGTCGATTCCGCGCTGGATCTTGGGCCCGACGATGCTCTCGACGAAGCTCTCGACTATGGGCATCCTGGTGGGCCCTCCGACCATGATGATCTTGTCGATCTTGTCCACGTTGAGGTGCGCGTCTCTGATGGCTTGGTTGATGGGCTGGCTGCACCTGTTGACGATG
>JAEEGL010935841.1_pt1 | contig 12473 bp, 17 predicted proteins | sample 9134231 | NCBI WGS metagenome assembly JAEEGL01 (sample SAMN16246548, study PRJNA631951) | gut metagenome | biome: gut microbiome; feature: rumen; material: fiber-attached | host: Bos | place: Iran: Karaj | collected 2018-10
CATATAAATAAAAATCATGAATTTGAAATTAATAAACAAAATATTGTTATTAATGGAGTGTGTAAGAACTGTAAATAATACAGTTCTTTTTCTATAGAACTTGACAAATTTAAATAAATCGCGTACGATGTATTTATTGAAAAGGAGTGATTTTATGAGTTTTTATGACTATAAAGTTAGAAAAGGCGACAACTCTGAATTAGCACTTGAAACATTAAAAGGGAAAGTAGTATTAATAGTTAATACTGCTACTGGATGTGGATTTACACCACAATATGAAGGATTAGAATACCTTTATGAAAAATATTCTGATAAAGGATTAGTAATACTTGATTTTCCTTGTAATCAATTTGGTCATCAAGCACCTGGTTCAAATGATGAAATTCAAGCTTTTTGTACAGCAAAATATAACACTAAATTTGAACAATTAAATAAAATTGATGTTAATGGAGAAAATGAAGAACCTTTATTTACTTATCTTAAAGAAGCTCAACCAAAAGAAGAAGTAAAAGGATTAAAAAATAAAATAGCAATGAAAGCTATTTATAAAATCAGTAAAACTAGAGTTAAAGAATCAGATATTTCTTGGAATTTTACCAAATTCTTAGTTGATAAAGAAGGTAATGTTGTTAAAAGATATGATCCTACTTTTAACCCTAAGGATTTTGAAAATGATATAGTTAAATTATTGGGGTAATATGGAAGATAAGTTATTACTTAAGAATCAATTATGCTTTCCTTTATATTTATGTTCTAAAGAAATAATTAGAAGATATACACCACTACTTAATAATTTAGATTTAACATATACACAATATATAGTAATGATGTACTTATGGGAAAACAAAGAAACTAATATTAAAGATTTAGGTAACAAATTATTATTAGATTCTAATACACTAACTCCACTTCTTAAGAAGTTAGAAAGTAAAAAGTATATAACAAGAAACAAAGATAAAAATGATTCTAGAAATACAATAATTAAATTAACTGATGAAGGAGAGAACTTAAAAAATCAATGCTTAAAAATCCCTGAAATGGTAGGTAAATGTGTAAACCTATCTGAAGAAGAAGCAAAGACTTTGTATTCTATTCTTTATAAAATTTTATATAATATTGAAAAGGAGAAATAATATATGGTAAATATAGTAAACGAAAGTAATTTTGAAAATGAAGTATTAAAATCAGAAAAGAAAGTAGTTGTAGACTTTAATGCAGAATGGTGTGGACCTTGTAAAATGTTAGCACCAGTGCTTGAAGAAATAAGTGAAGCAAAAACTAATGTTAAGTTTGTTTCTATTAATGTAGACGAAAATCAAAATTTAGCAAGTGAATATAATGTTATGTCTATTCCTTGTTTAGTAGTTTTTGAAAATGGAAAAGAAGTTAAAAGATCAGTTGGTTTGATGCCAAGACCAGAAATTGAAAACTTTATAGGTGAATAATATGTATGATATAGTAATTATAGGAGCAGGTCCAGCTGGATTAACTTCAGCTATTTATGGAACTAGAGCTAATAAAAAAGTACTAGTATTAGAATCTAATGTTGTAGGTGGTCAAATAGTTAATACTATGGATATAGAAAATTATCCAAGTACACCACATGTAACAGGTTTTGATTTTTCAAACAATTTATATAAACAAGCAACTGATTTAGGAGCTGAAGTTAAATTTGAAAAAGTTACTTCAATCGAGAATGGTGAAGTAAAAAAAGTTATTACTTCATCAAATACATATGAAACTAAATCAATTATAATTGCAACCGGACTAGTAAATAGAAATCTTAATGTTCCAAATGAACAAGAATTATTAGGAAAAGGTATTTCTATTTGTGCAGTTTGTGATGGTGGTTTCTTTAGAGGAAAAGATGTTGCAGTAGTTGGTGGTGGTAACACAGCTCTTGAAGATACATTATATTTATCTAACATTGTTAATAAAGTATATCTTATCCATAGAAGAAATGAATTTAGAGGAGACGCAGTAACAGTAGATTTAATCAAATCAAAACCTAATGTTGAATTGGTTTTAGATACTACTATCTCATCTATTAATGGAGAATCTTCCCTTGAAAACATTGAAGTTATGAACAAAGATGGAGAAGTTAAAACATTAAATATTTCAGGTTTGTTTATAGCTATAGGTAAAATCCCTAATACAGATTTCTTAAATAATTTAATAACAACTGACGATCAAGGTTTTATTATTTCTGATGAATCATGCAAAACTAATGTCGAAGGAATATTTGTTGCAGGTGATATTAGAAATAAAAAAGTACGTCAATTAGTAACCGCAACAAGTGATGGTGCAATTGCAGCTAGTGAAGCAATAAATTATTTAGAAAATAAATAGTATTTGATGTATAATCATATCAGGAGGGTTTTATGTTAAGTTCAGATGATAAAGTAACATTTACAGTAATTAATATTAGAGACAATGAAGGAGTATTAATTAATAAAGTATATAAACTTCCTTTAGAAGAAGAAGTAATACTTCCTGATAATATTGAAAGAGTTAGTATTTTTGAAGGACATTCTGGTATGATTAATGAAGGTTTTAAAGCTTTTGATATCATTGTTGGGAACAAGAGTAAAATTAAAGATATATTCACAGATGATAAAAGAGCATATATAACTTGTGAATTAGATTTCAAATCAATTAATGATGAATGCATTTATAGAGAAACTGAAAATGGAATAGAAATATTCTCACGTGTTAATCAAAATGATCTAATTGTACCTAATGTTGAAAGTTTAATAAATACATTAAAATATATTTCAGCACAAGTAAGTACTATTAAAATAACATGTAATAAAGTCAAAGAATTACACAAATAATGTAATTCTTTTTTTGTAGTGTTATAATGAAGATGGTGATTATAGTGAAGAAAGTTATTAGGATTGTAATTATAGTTCTATCATTATGTGGTATGATATATTCTCTATATAATATTATTGATTGGAAAAAAGATAATGACAAAAATAAAAAAGTTGAAGAAGTAGTAAGCGACTATGTAAAAATAGATGAAGAGAAAGAAGAATACGAAGTAGATTTTGATGAACTAGAAAAAATTAATTCAGATACTATTGGATATATTTATGTCCCTAATAGTGGTATTAGTTTCGTAGTTGTTAAAGGTACTGATAATAATTACTATTTAAAGCATAATTTTGAAAAAGAAAAGAGTAAGGGTGGATGGGTATTCATGGATTATGCTAATACTGGTGATATTAGTGATAAGAATATGGTAATCTATGGACATAACAGATTAGATGGATCTATGTTTGCACCACTAAAGAAAACATTTAGTAAAGAGTGGATAAGTGACCCAAAGAATTTAGAAATAATATATGTTAATAGAAAGGGTATTTATAAATATAAAGTATTTAGTCAATACACTATAGATGCTGAAGATTATTATATTAAAACATCATTCTCAGATGATGATGAATATAAAACATTTCTAAAAGAAATGAAAAAAAGATCAATTAATAAATTTGATCTTAATGTTGATGAAGTATCATCTATAATTACTCTTTCTACATGTACTAACATAAATGATGGAAGAGTGGTCTTTCAAGCATATTTAATTACTCCAACAGTTGAGCCATATCAAGAATAAGTATATCATCATACTTATTCTTTTTTATGTAACTATTAATTTCAAATAAACATATTAGTTCATTATGATCTAAATGTATTTGTTCAAGCATCGGAGGTAATTTAATTTTTGTTTTAAATGTTAAATTAAAATCTTTGTCATATTCATAAATAGCTATGATAGATTTATTCAAAGCACCAAAAGAAGAAGAAACAAGTAAATACTTATCATTTAAAGCAACTCCTTGAACTAAAGGCGCAAAGTCATCAATAACTTTATATTCTTTTTCAAGTTTAGATTCTTTATATATTTTTAAAATACTTTTTTCTTTTTTATTAAAGTTTCCTAAGAATAAAAGGTCTCTATGATGTTGAATATAAGCACAAGCAGTTTGTCCAAAAATATTTATAAGTTTATCACTAACATCGATTCTTTCTTTTTTTGGATATACTAAATCATTATTCAAAACTTCATTCAAATCATAGATACTAAAAGTTCCATGTTTATCGGTAATGTATATTAAAGAATCTCCATCATAACAAATACCACCAACGTGAGCGTTATTGTATAAATGAGTTCTTCTTATTAAATCAAAATCATTATCATAAATGAAGATAATTGAATTACTACCTTTTTTATAAGCAGTTACTAAATACATTTCTTCAACTTTGGTAATTCCTTGAAATATATATCCTTCATTTTTGATTTTAAAACTATCTATTAAATAGTCCTTATAGTTTAAAGTATTTTTTGTATTATTTAGAAAGAATTTCATAGATGTTTTTATTAGTTCACTATTCATAGAATCCCTCCTATTTATATTATATATCATAACATTATATATGATATAATTAAAATGGAAGTGATTAAATATGAGTAAGAATTCAATCTATGTAATGGATATTATATCTTATTACGTTTTATCTGTAATAGCAGTATTTTTTACATATAATAATTTAACATTTGTAGAATCAGTAGAAACCGATTATAACATATATAATGTTTATACTATGAGTACATCGGGAGAAAATTTTGGTTTCTTCTTAATGTTTATAGCTACCGCATTCCTTTTATATTTTATTTATAGAGTAAATAAAGAAATAAGAGGTAAATCATTATTTGAATTTTTAGGTAAAGAAGTATTACTTTTATTTATAGTATTATTCTTACTAATATCTTATGCAGTAATGCCATTTATATTTATGATTTCAGTATCTAATCAACAAGTAATACCTACAAGTAGATTTACTGAAGTATTAAAATACATTATCTTACTCTTACCATTAGTATTCTATGTAATTAATTTTATAATTACAGTTGTATTAAAAGTTAAAGGAGTTAAACTAGATGAGTAGAGAATCAAATGTAATTAACTTTTATATTATTTGCAATAGACTTAAACATTTGATAAGAAGCGGTTGGAAACAATGGAGTGTTCAAGGTGATAGACTAGAGTCGGTTGCAGAACATGTTTATTCAACACAAATGTTGGCATTAGCTATGTATTCTGAATTTAAGTATGATATTGATATTAGAAAAGTAATATTAATGCTAGCAATCCATGAATTAGAAGAAACAATAATTGGAGACTTAGTATTTTTTGAAATAACTGAAGAAGAAAAAGCTAGAATTGGTCACGAAGCAGTTTCTAAAATACTATCACCACTAGCAAGTGGAAATAAAATTAAAGAACTAATTTATGAATTTGATGAAAAGACTACACCTGAAGCAAAATTTGCATTCTTCTGTGATAAGTTAGAATGTGATCTTCAATGTAAATTATATGATCTTGATGATAGAGTTGATGTTCATACAGCAGGTGAATCAGCTAAAAAAAGAAACCCAAATGTACAAAAAATGGTTGATGAAGGATATTCTTGGTCAGATATGTGGATGGGATTCAGTGAAGGTAGATATGGATATGATAAAAACTTCTTAAAAGTATCTAAGAAAGCTGGAAGTTTAACTAAGGAAGATTTACTAAGCTTACTCGAAAAGTTATAATTTAAGAAAGAGATGATTATATGAATAATGAATATATAAAGAAATATAATGATTTATTAACTAATTTAAATGAAATTGGGAGGTCTCTTTGACTTAGATAGCAAGAATAAAGAAATTAAAGAACTTGAATCTAAGTTAAGTGATCCAGACATATGGAATGATATGTCTAAATATAATGAAATAAATCAAAGATATAATGCACTAAAGAAAGATACTAAAGAGTATTCTGAATTAACTTCTAAGATTAATGATAATTTAGAATTATTAGAATTATCACTTGAAGATGACTCTTTAGATATAAGTGAAATTATAAATGATTATGATTCATTAAAAGAAAGACTAGAAGAATTTGAAACAGCATCTTTATTAGATGGTGAATTTGATAAAGAGAATTGTTATTTAGAAATACATCCAGGAGCAGGCGGAACTGAATCTTGTGATTGGGCAAATATGCTTCTTAGAATGTATACGATGTTCTTTGATAAATTTGGACTTAAATATGAAATTATAGATAAACTTCCCGGTGAAGAAGCAGGAATTAAAAGTGTACTAATCTATGTTCAAGGTATGAATGCTTATGGATACTTAAAAAGTGAAATTGGAGTACATAGATTAGTTCGTATTAGTCCATTTAATGCAAATGGCAAAAGACAAACTTCATTTGCAGCAGTTAATGTAACACCAGAGTTTCCTGATGTATCTAAAAATATTGAACTTAATGAAGATGATTTAAGAGTAGATGTTTATAGATCAAGTGGTAATGGTGGACAAGGAGTTAATACTACAGATTCTGCAGTAAGAATAACTCATATACCAACTGGTATCGTAGTAACTTGTCAAAATGAAAGAAGTCAAATTAAAAATAAAGATACAGCAATTAAAGTTTTAAAGAATAAATTATATGAAATAGAATTAGAAAAAAGACAAGATAGTATTAATAGTTTAAAAGGAACTAGTAATATAGATTTTGGTTCTCAAATTAGAAATTATGTGTTAGAACCATACACTTTAGTAAAAGATGTAAGAAGTGGATTTGAAACTAATAATGCATCAAAAGTTCTTGATGGAGATATTTATGGTTTCATTAATGCATATTTAAGAATAAAGAGGTAATTATGAAAAAATGGTTATTGTTGTTACTATCAGCTGAGCTTATTGCATTAAGTTATGTATTATTTATTATTCCAAATGGATTTATATCATTCGGAGTAGAAGGTTTAGCTAGTTTAATATATAGACTAAATGGAGTTAATCCAGCAATAAATATTGTTATTATTAATGGAATACTAATTCTTTTAATATCAATCTTTCAAGATTTTCAAAAGATTAAGAATTATGTAGTTCCATCATTATTAATTCCAATATTTATATTTATTAATATGTTTATATTTAGAAACTATACACTTAGTCTTCCAGAAACATCTATTACTCTTTTAGTAGCAGGTGTACTTGGAGGATATGGATATAGTTTGATATATAGACAAGGATATGGTGCAAGTATAATCTTCTTAATTGAAGAATTAATTGGTAAATATACTAAATATCATAGTAAAGTATATTCATGGATATTTGATAGTATTCTATTAATTATACTTTTATCAACAAGTAATTATCGAATTGCAGTATATTCCTTAATAATTATATTAATAACTAAGTATATGATTACTAAAGCAAGATTTGGTATTAATGATTCAAAGATGTTTTATATAATTACTACAAAGGAAAATGAAGTTAAAAATTATATATTACATGTTCTAGGATATGAATTAACTGTTCTTGATTCTCGTGGTGGTTATACAAGACATAAGAATAAAGTGTTATTAACAGTTATTAATAGAAATGATTATTACAAATTAAAAACAGGTATCAAAGAAATTGATGATAAAGCATTTATTGCAATTACTGATACTTATGATGTTATAAATAAAAAATCATTCTAGGAGGATACATGAAGAAGTTTAAAGTATTATTAATATTATTTTTAGTTATATTAACTACAGGCTGTGGCAATAGAAAAGCAGCAACACCAGAACAATTCAAAGATGCTTTTAAAGATTACAAAGTTGAAGATGTTACTTCAACTTACGCATTTGCAGAAAAAGCATATCAAGTAACAAGTACTGATAATATGATAGTTATATATTTCAAATGTAAAAGTACAGATGTAGTAAGAAATATATATTATGATGAAATAACTAATATTACTAAAAAAGCAGGTGCTGAATTAATAGCTAATAATGATTCTGATTATAAATATAAAGAAGAAGATATTGAAAAAACAATTACTAAAGGAGATAACTTCACAGTTTCTCAATATAGTTTAAGAGATACTTATTATAGAGTTAGTTGGATAGATGATACTTATATTTATGGAACAGTAGATATTGGTCAAAAAACTAAACTTGTAAATATAATGAGTGCACTTAAATACTAATGTCAAATAGTTGTATATCATATATCTTTAGTGCTTAATAGATAATAATTTATATTATGATTATTATGAGGTGTAGCACATGAAAGAAAATAATATTGGAATTTCTCTAACAAAGATCCTTGAAGAAGGAGAGTTACTTGCTCAAAACATTGATAGAGGTGTTCAAATTTGTAAAAATAGAAATACACTAGAAGCAGTTAATAAAGTAGTAAGAAAAGTTAATAACTTTTATAATAAAATAAAAGATATAAAATTTAGTGGTGAAGGTTTAAAATCAATTATTAATATATTAAAAACTATCTCACCAGCATTAACTGATTTAAAAACAGTTAAGGATTCAATTATTAATATAGAAAGTAATGTAAAGGCTAGCCCAACAGTTTAAAAAGTTGGGTTTTTTAATGTTTATTTAATCTTGAGTAGATATATTTTTACTTGAGGATGTGATAAAATTTAGTTAAGGTGAAGAATATGAAGGAAAAGGTATTTAAAACACTCGAAGAGCAAATAACAATTCTTACTAATAAGAATTTACAAATAGATGACATAGATTATACAAAGAAAATCCTTTTACGTGAAAATTATTTCTTCCTAATGGGATATAGACACTTATTCATGCAAAGGGAAAATAGACATTTATTTATTGATAATGCAGAATTTAGAGAAGTTTATGCTTTATTTTCATTTGATCGTCAACTTAGAAATATAATATTTAAAAATATTTTAATTATAGAAAACAACGCAAAAAGTATTTTTTCATATGTACTTTCTCAAAAACATGGTTATAAAGAAAAAGAATACTTAAAACCAAGTAGTTATAACCAAACTCCTGAGAAATCAAAACAAGTTAATGATTTACTTAGAAAAATGAAAAGACAAATTAACGTTAATGGTAGACAACATGAAGCAACAAAGCACTACTTAGATAACTATGGTTATATTCCATTATGGGTAGTTGTTAAAGTATTATCATTTGGTATTACTTCAGAATTATATACAGTAATGAAAAGACCAGACCAAGAAGAAATTGCAAGTAAGTTCCAAGTTTCTGTAGAAAACTTATTGGCTTTCTTACCAATTCTTTCAAATTATAGAAACCTTTGTGCTCACGAAGATATTTTATATGATCACAAGACTCAAAAAGTTATTCCTGATAATAAATATTTAGAATATTTAAATATACCAAGAATAGATGGAGAATATGTATATGGCAAAGGTGATGTATTCTCTGTAGTAATAATATTCAAATACTTATTATATCAAGATGACTTTAGAATGTTTATGAATGAAATCAACTATGAAATAGAACATTTAAGTGGAGTATTACATTCTATCTCTATTGAAAATGTATTAGATAGGATGGGATTCCCAAATAACTATCGTTCATTATTAGATATTGATTAGGAGGCATATTATGAAAAATGATAAAACAAAATCTAATAATAAGTTAATTGTAATTGGAATAGTATTAGTTATAGTTCTAATACTTGTAGATGTAATTATACAAAATATTCCATGGAAGAATTTATTTGAAAAAGAAGTAGTAACTACAGAAAATAGAGATGTAACTATTACTGATACAGGAATAGCTGAATCAGTAGATAAATTATATAATGCTACTGTAATTGTTAAGATTTATCAAAATAATCAAGTTGCAGGATGGGGTTCAGGTGTTGTTTATGATAAGGATGACACTAAAGCATATATTTTAACTAATAACCATGTAGTAGAAAGTTCATCAAAAATCGAAATAGAATTTACTGATGAAACTACAACTGAAGGTACATTGGTTGGAAAAGATGAAATATCTGATATTGCTGTAGTAAGTGTACCAGTAGATAAAATTAAACAAGTAGGAGACATTGGTAAAAGTGCTGATGTAAGACTTGGAGATACAGTATTTGCTATTGGAACTCCAATTAGTTTAAGTTATAAATTTACAGTAACTAGAGGTATTCTTTCAGGTAAAGAAAGAATGGTTGAAATGTCTAGTAGTTCTCAATCATACTTCCAAGTAAAAACTGAAAGTTGGTATATGAGATTATTACAAATTGATGCATCTATTAACTCAGGTAATTCTGGTGGACCTTTAGCAAATGCTAATGGAGAAGTAATAGGTATTACAAATAGTAAATTATCTTCATCTTATGGCTCATCATCAATTGAAAATATGGGATTCGCAATTCCAATTGAAGATGCTCTTAATGTAGCAACTCAATTAAGAAATAATGGAAAAGTAACAAGACCATACCTTGGTGTATCAATGACTGCTGTTGAACAAGCTTATAGAGCAGGTATTGAATTACCTTCATCAGTAACAAAGGGAGCAGTTATCGTAGAAGTTCAAAGTGGATCATCTACAGATAAAGCAGGACTTAAAAAAGGTGATGTAATTACTAAATTAGGTGACTATGATATTAAAGATTATAAATACTTAAAATATTACTTATATAGATACAATGTAGGTGATAAAGTAAGTGTTACATACATTAGAGATGGTAAAGAACATACAACTGAGATGACTTTAAAGGAAAGTTAGTTAAAACTTTCCTTTTTTATGTTATAATACTAACGAAATGAGGGATTTAAATGTCATTAAAAGCAGGAATTGTAGGTTTACCAAATGTTGGTAAATCAACATTATTTAATGCAATTACAAAACAACAAGCATTAGCAGCTAACTATCCATTCGCAACTATTGAACCAAATATTGGAGTAGTTACTGTACCAGATAAAAGATTAAACTTCTTAAATGATTTATATCAACCTAAATCATTAGTACCAACAGCATATGAATTTATTGATATTGCAGGTTTAGTTAAAGGTGCATCTCAAGGCGAAGGATTAGGAAATAAATTCTTATCACATGTAAGAGAAGTAGATGCTATCGTAGAAGTAGTTAGATGTTTTGAAAATAAGAATATTACTCACGTAGAAGGTTTAGTAGATCCAATTAGAGATATTGGTATTATTAATACTGAATTAATTCTATCTGACTTAGAAATCGTAGAAAATAGAATAGCTCGTATGGGTAAAAAAGTTCAAATGACTAAAGATAAACAAGAATTACTTGAAATTGGAGTACTTAACAAATGTAAAGAAAACTTACTTCAAGAAGTACCATTAAGATTAGTTGATTTTAATGAAGATGAACTACCAGTATTAAAAGGATTCCAATTTATTACTGCAAAACCAATTATATATGTTGCTAATGTTGCTGAAGAAGAAGCTGCAACTGGTAATAATGAATACGTTGAAGCAGTTCAACAATATGCATCTAAAGAAGGTGCTGGAGTTGTTACAATGTGTGCTAAGATTGAAGAAGAATTAGCAGGTCTTACAGATGAAGATAGAGAATTATTCATGGAAGACTTAGGAATTAATAATTCTGGATTAGATAAATTAATATTTGAAACATATGATTTATTAGGTTTGGCAACTTTCTTTACTGCTGGATCAGATGAATGTAGAGCATGGACTTTCAAGAAAGGAATGAAAGCTCCTGAATGTGCAGGTATAATTCACACAGATTTTCAAAGAGGATTCATTAGAGCAGAAGTAATGAGTTATGATGATTTAGTTCAATATGGAACTGAATTAAAAGTAAAAGAAGCTGGAAAGACTCGTCTTGAAGGTAAAGAATATCTAATGCAAGATGGAGATATAGTTTATTTCAGATTTAATGTTTAAAAGCACTGTTAAGTGCTTTTTTGCTTGTAAATTAAAGGTTTACAAAGGAGATTCTCTTTGCTATAATACATTGTGAGCGAAGAGCTCCTTGCTTATTCGCGGGAATAAGCCGAAGACCATAAGGAGGTGTAAGAGAATGAAAAAATACGAAATGATGTTCATCGTAAAATCTACTGTAGAAGAAAACGTTGCTTCAGCTACTGTTGAAAACATTAAAGATATCGTTACTTCTATGAAAGGTGAAATCACTAAATTCGACGATTTAGGAAATAAAAAATTAGCTTACCCAATTAAGAAAGAAGTAACTGGTTCTTACTATGTTATGTATTTCAACGCTACTAATGAAATTATTTTTGAATTAGATCGTAAAGCTAGAATTGACGAAACAATTTTAAGACATTTAATTATTAAATTAGACGAGGAATAAGATATGAATAATGTAATTTTGATAGGAAGATTAACAAGAGATCCTGAATTAAGAACTACTGCTAACGGAACTTCAACAACTTCATTTTCTTTAGCTGTTGATGGCTATAGAAATGCTAATGGTGAAGTACATACTGATTTTATTAATATCGTAGTATGGAATAAACAAGCAGAAAACGTTTGTAAGTTCGTAAAGAAAGGTTCTCAAATTGCTATTCAAGGTAGAATATCTACAAGAAGTTATGATGCTCAAGATGGTACTAAGAGATATGTTACTGAAGTTGTTGCTTCAAATGTTACATTCTTAGGATCTAAAGCTGA
>JAEEGL011559695.1_pt1 | contig 12473 bp, 15 predicted proteins | sample 9134231 | NCBI WGS metagenome assembly JAEEGL01 (sample SAMN16246548, study PRJNA631951) | gut metagenome | biome: gut microbiome; feature: rumen; material: fiber-attached | host: Bos | place: Iran: Karaj | collected 2018-10
TATTTAATAAAGGGGTACACATCTACAACTTAATTATATCATAAATTCACATTTTAGCAATATTTAATAGTTTAAATATTTCAAACATCATAGATTTTAGCTTTAGTGATTCATAACGTAAACAACCATATTCATATATTTTAGTTAAGGTGTTTATTTTAGCACGTGAATATTTATTTGATAAAACTATCATATTAGGTTTATGATCATTAGTTGTTATAGCGTATTTTAGTGGATATGTTAAATCTACTTTACTAGATACATACATAAGCCCTAGTTTACCATCACACCAGATACCTATATTTTCACCCTTATAACAAAGTGTAAAACAGTAATAACTATTAGGTGTTTTTGATTCTATAAACTCATAATTATCACCAGTAAACTCACCATCTATAGCATACTTTGAAAAGTCAGTACCATCTATGATTTTAGCAAATCTAGTTTCTTTTTTATGCTTTTTAAAATCTTCTAAGTCAGTTAATTCAACTACTAGATCATTATTTTTAAAAGTCCAGAATCTTTTAGTTTTACTAACTTGAATATCAAAAAATAAAAAGTAAGGGTTTATTAATGTAACACTATTAGCCATGAATAAACAACGTACATCATTTCTATCACGTGCAATAGTTTCATATAAACCTAGAAAAGCATTGACCTCATTAGGTAAATAATGTAGTGTTGATTTTTCCAGAATAAACTCATCAAAACCAATTTTATTAACATTAGGATAAGCAACTGATTTTTTAGTTATAGCTGTAGATAAAGCTATATAAAAACCAGCAACCTCACCATCAATTATAAATTTACCATGACCAATTTTAAATTCATGATCAGGATATTTCTTTATCATATCATCAAAAAAGTTTCCAATATCTTTAAACTCTGTTTTATATCTTCTAACATAAACAAATTGTTTACCACTTTTTAAAAAGTCATTTATACACCAGTCTTTAAACTGATATGTTTTACCTGTACCACGTTCACCAACAACAAAATTAAATAAAGCATTATATGAAAGTAAATCATTACGTGAATAGTACATTTTAAACCTCTTTTAAAGGTGTAGATGATATCCAATAATCTTTTCCTGCTATAGTTATTTTAGCAGTATTTTCTTTTACGTTTATATCTTTAACTGTGTAAGTACCTGTTAACTCAACCTTACTACCTTTATGTAGTATCTGATCTACTTTTTCCTTATTTTTAACGTACATTTTTGGTCTTAGTACACCAATAATACCACTTTTAGATATATTTATTAAAGTAGCTTTTTTGACACCTGCTTGATTTTGACCAAAAAATTTACCATCATAATACATAGCAACGTGTGAATCTGGACACGCCTTACATTTACCCCAGACACACCAGTCTCCATTTTGTAGCGTTTTTACACTACCATCAACAAAATATTTACCATAAGGTTTTTCTTTTCTATATATCCATAAACCACTAGCCCAACCATTACCAGTAGTATAATCAGGTGTATTATAATTTTCTTTAGTAAAAGCTTTAAATAAATCTACACATTGATAAGGATCATCTTTTGGTGAGTAGTCCATATCAATTACTTTACCCTTATGTTTATTATAAAACTCTTTAGCAGTCATATAATCACTCCTCAATATCTAGTTTAGTCTCAATACGTGCAAGTCTTTCACTTATTGTATTTAAAACATTTTGCATACCTTTCATAGTTGTACTTTGAAAATAAATCAAGTATGCAACACATATAACACTTATACCATTATCCACTATTAATTTAACTAAAGCCTCCATCTATTTACCTCTTTTCTTTTTGTATTACTTATTAAATTATATGTTACAACAAAATTACCTTTTTTATATGGTACAATACCACCTTTATATTCTTGCCAGTCATATTCTTCTGGTCTTAATAAAACAGTATTATTTACATATAATAAGTCCCACATATGCGTAGCACCATAAATTCCAATACCTCCGGTGTTCCATAACTGAGCAGTTTTATTATCTACAACAGCAACCTCCATGTGTAAATGTTCACCACTTGACTGACCATAATTACCTGTAGTATAAAATTCATCACCCTGATTATAAGTAGCATGTAATGTTGGTGCAACCTCACTATGTGCAACCATTACACGCATATATTTTAAACTACCATCAGGTGCATGTACTAAGTCATTAGATTCTAAAATACAATTATGATCATTACCTGTATAAACTATTTTACCAGAAAAAGGTGCATAACATTTCATAGCTGTAATAGCTTGACCTGATTCATTACGTGGTAAAAAATCAAGTGCATAAACATCATGTTCATCAGGATCACGTGCTTCACTTAGGTATAAGGTTGCACAGGGAAATAGTGCAACCTCATAACCATCTGGTGCAACTAGTGTATCACCAGCACGCATAATTATTCACCATTAGGTGTATCACCAAAGTTTTTAACATAAATTAGTGAATTGATAAATATTATTCTACAACTATCACCATTAGCATTTTTCTCAATAGCAAATTCAACATTACCATTTGTTTTAATAGTGAATTTTAAGTTACTGAAATTCTTTATATTTAGTGTACCACCACTACTAGTATAAGTTAATTTTACAGTACCACCTGTAATAGTAATATCTTCTTCTGGTCTTAATGATGTTGAAATTCTTGCAACACCATCAGCTGTAATATTTGTAGCTGTAACACTACCATATATTTTAGCTAAAGATCCATCACTATTAGTAGCACAATATAAACTTTGATTAGACATTGTAAATGTACCACTAACTTTACTAACTGGTAATAAATTATATTCTGTTAAATTAAAATTAGCAATATCAGCTTCACATGTGTCAACACGTGTATCCAAAGCACTTATTGCACTAGCATTTGTATCAGCTTTACCATCAGCAGTAGTTGCTGTAGTTTGTGCAGTGTTAGCTGTAGATAGTGCTGAGCTAGCTGTACCTTGTGCATTATTAGCTGTAGTTGTAGCAGTTTGTACATTAGTTGATAATGTAGATACTGTAGATGTTAAACCAGCAACATCACTACTAGCTTGTTGTGCAGTTGATTCAGCACCACTTACTCTAGTTGAAAGTGATGAGATATCACTAGCATTACTAGCTATAGCAGTATCTATTGTACTCATAGCTGTATTAATATCACCTAGCCATGTAGGTTTATCAGTTCCCACAAATTGTGGTAAATCATAGTTTGTAGTTTCTCCACTATGACCAAATAATTGAATATTTAATTTCATCATAAATTTTACCTCCTATTTTCTTTAATTATATTTTATCATTAAATATTAAACTAGTAAAGTTTTAGCATTTGTATCATAATCATAAGCTGTTAAGTCATAATTATCATATGCTGTAGCACTTAACTCTAAAGCGTCATATTCACCAGCTGTTATAGCACCCTGTCTTGACATATCATACAAATTATTAATAACTGTTTGTAGTGGTGAGTATAGTCCAGTTGTTGGATCATATAAATTAATTTTACCAATTTCTATATTTTTAATACGTGTATCTAAAATACTATCTTGTGTATCAATATAATTTCTTAAATTAACAATTTGACCATCAACATAAGCATATAATTGATTAGCAACTCTATCAATTTTTAAATCATACTCAGCCAATAATTCATTAATCTGTTCTATTTGTTGATTAATAGATTCTTCTAAATTATCCATATCAGTTTTAACTTGTTCAACCTCATCAGATAGTTCTTTAGTAACTGTAGTTAATTCATGTAGATATTGATAAAACTTTCTTAACATTTGTAAAAATGATTCTTCACTATCATATACAAAAGGTGTTGTCATAGACATTAATCTAATTAAAATTTCTCTATAGTTCATATTTTATACCTCACTTTCTTTTCACCATATTACCATAAATAAATCACTAAATTCATTAACAAGCTCTTCATCTATACTTATTATATTATCAAAATAGTTTCTAAAAGCCTCAGCGTAAGTGATACCATTTAAAGATTCACTTAATCTATCATAGTTACTACTATTCTCATTAGATGTTGTATCTTTATTTTCATTATACACAGCCATACTAGAATAATTACCAGCTTTTAAATCTTCAAGTATACCAGATGGTGTATCAGATGTTGTTTGCCAGTCCTCATTATTAACAGTTGTATCACTTAAACCATTAGTAACACCAGTTTCTTTTAAATAACCATTAACATAAGGTGATAGTGATAAATCTTGTTTTTGATATAGTGCATTATATCTTGACATAATTAGGTTTAATCTATCATTTAATTTTATTTTAAAAATTCCTATAGTTTCAAAAGCTATTTCACGTAAATAATAATGTTTTAAAATTGCTATTTCTATTCTCTTTTTAGTTGTTTCATCTATAACAGGATAATCAAAATCAAATATATATTCTCTAGCTTTATCAAGTTTATCATCTATTTTATTAGATGTTATCATAACAGAATAATCATCAACCATATCCTTTATAGTCATTGTATATTTACTCATCTAAAACACCAACCTCTTCATTTATTTCATTATTATCTACTAAATCAGGAAATAAATCATAAATTTTATTTATTTCATAAGCTTTTTGAATATCATCATTTCTAAATTTAACATCAATTTCTAAACCAAACATATCATTTATCTTTTTACATGCTTGTTTTCTAGCGTCTAGCATATTAAATCTAGCTTGTTCTATTTGTTCATCATTAGCACCAACCTCAGATTCAACTAGACGTTCTTTTTTATCTTGATTAGCATTGTTGACACCTAGAAAAGTCATACACTCGTTCCATAAATCATGTTTATAAAGTGTTAACTTGTCTACAACATAAGGTGCTTTAGTATCAAGTACTTTGTAATTATCTAGATTTAACTCACTAGTTCCCCAGATCACTGGTTTATTTTCACTAACCTGTTTATATATGTTTTTAAACGCAAGTCGTTCATTTTCTGGACATATTATTGTAACAGGTGTTTTTTGTGCTAGCATATTTATATCAATAGTACGTTGTACCTCAGCTAATCTTATAGCATATAAATTAACAGTTGTAAATGTTGGTGTTTTTAAAAAGTTGTTGTATATAGTAACACTGTTGCTGATATTTCTATTTCTTCTAAAACCATCACTAGCATAAATATATTTTTTAGTTGGTTCATTATATATGTTAATTGGACCTGATTCATTTACAGGTAAACATAAATACCCTAAATTTTTGTCTTTGAAAAAGTTTATTCTACCTTTATCAAACAACTCATTTTCAATGAATCTAGCGTCTACTGTATCTGGTAGATTCAACCACTCAAAGCAGTTAATAGCATACTCTTTTAATCTATATAAATAATCAACCTGAGTATAAGTATTTAAAAAGTCAGTTGTATCAAGTTTACCTTTAAGTGTTTTCTTATAAATACTACCAAGTTTTTCTTCATTAAAAATATAATTATCCATCATATAATAAACACCTCACTTTCTTTAAACCTCATCATTAGTTAAACTATAATCACCTATTTGATCAGTGTGCCAAATAGTTACGCCTTTATCAAATATACCTTTAATAGCTGATAAATCATTTGATGGTATATTACCAATAATATTAGCGTCTACAGTTTTTATATAATTATATGATTCTCTAGATTTTGTATTAGGTATTTCTAATTTATTTACTTTATAACCAAACATTTTAAAGTAGTTTGTTAATTGTGTAGCATACTCATCACGTACAGTTTTAACCATAACGTAAAAGTGCATGTTTTTCCAGCCTGTATCAAACATAGTGTTATTACCTAAGTTAGATACTGTAGGTGGTATGTTGTTTATATCTTGAATCTTAGCTTGTGTCATACCTATTTGTTGCTCAGCATTTACCATTAAATTTCTATTAGCAAATTTATTATTTAAATTCATTGAGGCTCTTTTACCCTCAAGTGCGTCATAGTTTTTAACTGTTTGATATTGTGAGTTTAAAACACCACCTAAATCAAGTCTTAAAGCACTACTTGCCATACCTGCATAAGCGTCATAATCGTTCCACATTTCTTGTCTATCAACCATAAAATTATTTAATCTATTATTAGCATTATTTTGATAAACACCACGTAAAGCGTTATCCATAGCATAAGTATTACGTGTAGCAATACTATTACGATTAGCTTGCATGTAAGAAGCTGTATAATCATCTACAATAGGTACATCACATATATTATCATTTATAATACCATTAGTAAAATCAATAACTGATCCTGTAGTATTACCTAAATACTTTTTAGGATAAATTGCTGTTTTTGGTTGTGTAGATATACAACCTCTGATATTAAAAGTTAACTCTTTATCATCAAAATTTTGTGGTTTTAATGTAACAGTGTTACCCTGCATATCAGTTAATTCAATAACAGTATAAGGATACATTAATAGTTTAGATTCACTATATGTAGGTAAAATATTAGCATACATATCATTACTTACGTTATAACTCTTATCAGTCCATGAATTAAGTCCATAATACTGATAAAACTTATGATTATTACTAGCTCTAGTATATACATGTACATTACCATCATTAGTAGTTATATTATTACTATTACTAACACTATAATTAAAAGGTACATAAGGTACGTAAAATAATGATACTAATTGACCTACTGTTTGTTGATCTTTACCTAGCATTAATATATCACCTACACCAGCAGTACCACCACTTAATGTAACAACTTGACCGTCTAAATCAAAAGGTACAAGTGTGTAAAATAGTGGTGTAGCTATATTAGCAACCTCAACAGGTGCAGACGTACCACCCTCAAATATTGCATTTATTGGTGATTTTGTTATAGCAACCAACCATATAATATTATCACTATTACATTTATGTTTATATACAGTTTTATAATCAGTACCATAATTAAGATTTTCTTCTATGGTATTTATAACAGGTGATCCATCTTGATTAAATCTTTGTGTATGTTCACGTTCAACATAACTAGTTTGCCATGTCATATCAAACAACCATGTTTGATATACATCTATCTGATATGTTATACGTGTTACTTTAGGTGATACAAAATCATACTTAGTTATAAAAGCATAAAACCATTTACCCGGTATTTTATCATTTTGAAACATCATATAGTTTATATCATATAAATCTTCATATGCAACCTCTAAGTTGATAGTATTATTGTTAACTCTTTGATATGTTAAATCTTCAAAAGTTAATTTACTCTTATTTAAAAAATAAGTAGTTTGATCATTAATTGTATCAAAGTCCATGACATTATTATAACTAAAATTAAAAGGTACATTTGATAGTAAATGTACCTCAGTTTGTGGTGTATAATTCATTATCTAGAATTATTTTCAGCTGGTGCTGGTACAATAGTATAAGTTCCTGTAGCTGTGTTAGTATTATCACCTGTTGATGTAGCTGTTACTTTAATTGTAGTAACATCTTCATCATCAGCTATTGTTAATAAACCTGTACTAGATACGCTAGTTCCTGAATCTACACCTTGTGTAATAATTGCAAAAGTAGCAGGATAATTAGTTTCTAATTGTAACGTATCACCAGCATCAATAGTAGCTGTAGATGGTGTTATTGTCAATGGACGTTCAATTTCACTTGTAGTAAATCTTATAGCATTAGCAAATTCACTTGTTGAGTAAATTTTCCAGATATGTAAGAATCTATTGAAATATAAATGTAGAGCATTATTTTGTTCTTCCATTTGATATAATTGTGAATAAATCATAAACCAGTCACGATCAACTAAAATAGCAACTGTTGTTGAATCACCATCACCAAAGTCATCTAAAGTTACAACTTTTGATACTATTGCTGATGGATCTGCTTTTTCCATATTGAAAGCGTAAGCTAAAACATTTACGTCCATAAACGCTTCTGTATCACTATTTAACAATAATACTTGATCTTCTTTTGGTGTATGAGTAGTAACACCAGCATAATTATATTTAGCACTCATAAATTCAATTTTATTAGAATAAGATCTTATTTGTGTTGCTAAAGCCTTAGCTGTAGCCTCATTAGTAACAGCACTAACCTCAACATCATAGAATCTATTTATTGAATCATTAGTCATAAAGAATTGAATTAATTGTTTAGTTTGTAGATATTCATCTAAGTTAGCACTAGCATAAACTGATTCAAATACTTTTGAAATAAAATCTTCAAAAGCTGGTAAATTAGTAAACGCTTGTAAAATATTAACCTTTGATATTGAAATTGGATATACTAATTGTGAATTAACAACATGATATCTAACTTTTACATCAGGTTTATTTACAGCAAATACATCACCTAAATTATCACTTGCAGGCTCTTCTGTGTAAGTTTTTGCTTTTACAACATCAACAAATATTTCTTCAACAGTAGATCCTACAGGTAAATCACCTCTTTGAAATTCAGCTAATTTATTGTTCCACATTTTGTTTTTAATTACTGTTAAACCAATTTTATTAACTAAAACATTTACCCATTTATTCATAATAACTGGATAATCTCTTAAAGCTTGACCATATTGAGCTAAATTTTGTCTAGTAGCAACAGGGATTCTAGTTTGATATTGTGATGGTAATGATGTTCTTAAAGCATTAAGTACATCTAAACCTGTAATACCATCACGTAAACCTGTACCACTAGTAGTTATATTACCACTTTTTGTAGCCATTATTCATCTTCCTCCTTTTCCTCATCTTCTTTAATGATATCATCTTCTGTAATTTCTACATCAATATCATCTTCAAATAAATCATCAACTGTAATTTCATCTTCAGCTTTTTCTTCAACAACATCTTCAACTTTTTCTTCAACAGCTTCTTCAACATCTTCTTTATCTTCTCTATTAAAGAATTCATTTACTTTAGTTTGTCTTAAATCTTCATACTTTTTAGATAAAGCTTCAACCTCTTCAACAGCTGATTTTACTTTTTCATCTAGTTCTTTAAAAGCATTACGTAGTTTATCAAAACCCTCTAACATGATTTTATCATCACCAGATGAATTGATTATTTCTTCAATAATCTTGTCATATTCTTCATATGTCATATAAAATCTATCCTCCTTTATATTACTATATCATTAAAAATTATATTAGTCAATATAACAAAAGACACGTTTATTAACGTGTCAAAATCAACTATACTCATCATAGAAAGGTAATGATAAGTCTATTTTGCAGATGATAAATTATTTTATTCTATCATAACGCATTAACTAAATGATATTATCAGTGGTATGCTCACGCACACAGTTATCCACCAATAACACTATGAATCAAATAAATAACTTATCATATTTAATATAGCATAAAATTATTTAATTGTAAAGTCAGTTTCTTCAAGTATTACACCACCATCATATCTTTTAGGTAGCATTTTACCATAAAGTTTTAAACCAACTTTAAAATTATCAAAGTTAACTAACTCTTTTAAATTATCAGGTAGACCTGCACATTTAACATTTAAAGTACCATCTGGATATTCTTCAATATATGTTTTAGCTCTTAAAAATCTAGCACGTACAAAAGTAGATTCTAAAGCCCATTTACCAAGTTCTTTATCATCTATATCTATATTAGGTATATCTTTACCTATTATATGTATAGAATCAGTATCACAATAACAAAATCTAAAATAAACACTTTGTGCTGTTCTTTGTATCCTAGCTCTAGCATAAGATGTTATGAAAACACCTACAGGTGTATAAACAGGCTCTTTATCTTTAGCTGTTATTGTTTCATATTCAACCTCACCTGATTCACTGATATATGGTTTTTTAACTTGCGTTTTAGGGTTGCTAGCAAATTTACCATACAAGTTATTTAATAATAGTTTAGCTAATTGTCTTTTAGCACCTGTATTATTTTTCTTCATTTCCATATATTTATCTATATAATCACAAAATAAACCATTACATGATCTAAATTTATAACCATTGATATATTCAATATCTAGTATGTCATACTGTTCTTTAATTATATCTAAATCAACATTGGTAACGTACATTGTTAACATACCAAAAGTATCTTCAATATATTCATTAGAATTAAAATAAAGATTAGTTTTACACTGTATTGTAGGTATGTGATTCTCTTTAACTTTTAAATCAGCTTTAATCTTCTGGATATATAAAGGATAATCAGAATCATAAACATACTCACCATCAAAATATATAGGTATACCACATGGTAAAGGCTCTTCATACATTACACTAGGATACATTGAATTAACATCATATACTAAACCCTCATCAACATCTTTAGCTTGAAAAATCTTATTTGTATATGTATAACCACCCCTGTAAGCACGCCTTATATCTCTATCAACCTCAACATCTAAAATAGGGAAATAACTCTTAAAAGTCTTTTCACCTATTATATTTTTATAAACATGTAGTGCGTCAGATCCTATAGTCATATGAGTTAAACCCTCAGCCATTTGAATATTTAAAGCTCTAGCCATTATCTCAACATCATTACGTAAATATTTTAACTCATCATCTGTTAAAATATGACCAACCTCACGTTTAGCTTTATAATCTATCTCACCCTTTAAAATTGGTAACTCAAAAGATTCAGCAATTTTCTTAACACTAAAAGGTAATTTCTTTAATGAATCGTAAATGTGTACTACTTTTCTAAATTTACCACGTTTATAAAAACATATATCCATTTTATAAAATTGACCTGTACCAGCTATAATACAATTAAATGTTCTACTAACTAGATCATCATTATATTTAAAACCATGTTTTAATAACCATGATATTAAAAACTCACCATCAAAACGTAAATTGTGAAAATATACATTAGAATTATAATGTTCTTTTAACCAGTCAATAAAACCCTCCATTGTATTACCATATTCAAATTGTTCAAAGTCATTAATATTACAAACACCCCACGCCCAAATACGTAAATCATCTTTATCAGTAGTAGTTTCAAAGTCAGCTGTATAACACTCAGCCATTTCTATATCTTCATTAAGATCTATTATCATAAGTTGTAAGTAGCTTCAAATATCTCAACTTGACGTGCAACTTGTAGCCTATCATAAATATAACTAAAATTAAAAACATCTTCTGACATAAATTCACTAACAACTTTTTCAGGTGATAAACCTTTAACATATTCAATAGCTTTAGCACCAGCACTACCCCAATTTTCAGTCATAGCTTTTAATATGTTTCTTTTTAGTTGTTCATTTTTAAAATCAATATAATCAGGCTCTAACTGGTTTTTAAACCTTTCAACACGATTCTCAAATTGTTGTCTATTTCTTAAACTACTAAAATTAAACGTAACTGGATCATACATAGAATATCTATCATCACCCATTAGTTTACGTTGCATAATACTACTACCAATACCTTTACCACGTGATTTAAATTCTTGAGGTGCTATTTTCTTAAATCTTTTAGCACGTTCTTTTGATACCTCTTCTGCTAATCTTTTAGCACGTGCAATTTCTATATTACTAGCAACAACATCATATTTATTTTTTCTATATTTATAAGCATAACCACGTGTATACGTTCTAGCTCTATCAAAATAATCATTTAATTGTTTACGTGATGTAACTTTATTAGCAGGTAATGTTGACATATAAATATCAACATTGTAATTATCCATTTGTTTATTTTTTCTATTTACACTAGCATTAACACGTTTTAGCCTTTCTTTATCTTTCTTAGTTAATCTTACAGCCATATTATCCTATCCTTTCTGCGTTTGTTTAACCAACACCAATAATTAATTCAACCTTACCCAAACCCTTTAATACTTTCTTAGCTTCATGTTTAAATTTTCTTAACTCTAGTCTATTATTAGCAATTATAGTTAAATAACAAATTGTATTTTCAGACATTGTATCCTCATCAAATTTATATTTAATATTCTTACTAAAAGGTATATCAAATACCTTATCCAGACTAAAGGGTGTATATATCTTATATGTAGCAACGTAAGTTCTCATATAACACCTCCTAAACAAACGTACTAGTAAATTATAGTATAATTAAAGTGAGGTTAAACCTCACCTTAATTATTTAACTTTATCAAAATCATTGATAAATAGATAGAATACATTTTTACCATCTTTATTTTGATAAAAATCTAACCATGCTGATTTTATGATTATTTTTTGTTGATTTTCAACATCTACATTTTTCTTAAAATGTACATTGATAAAAGCATTATCATATTCACCATCTTGATTTTTGTGTGATATAGTTGTTGAATAACTAATACCAGAATCAAACGCATTTCTAAAAATCATAACAGGTATATCTTTACCATCTTTTGTTTTTGAAATAATATTCATTATAAAGCCCTCCTTTCATATTTGGTTAACCATAGATCTTGTCTATGTGATTCTAATATATAATAGAAAAAATTTTTATGCAATAGATTTTTATAATTTTATTTTAATTTTACATTGTTTATGTCAAGTGTAAAGTTTATCTGA
>JAEEGL012804241.1_pt1 | contig 12473 bp, 6 predicted proteins | sample 9134231 | NCBI WGS metagenome assembly JAEEGL01 (sample SAMN16246548, study PRJNA631951) | gut metagenome | biome: gut microbiome; feature: rumen; material: fiber-attached | host: Bos | place: Iran: Karaj | collected 2018-10
TTACACCTAAGGCTGCAATCATTGACCTGATAGTCTCGGCGATCATAGGCTTCATATATGTATCAGCTTTAAAATCAGCAATGAATAATGTGCATCAGAACAGGGCAGCCACTAAGTACATGAATGACTCTTCTTATAAGAAGGGCAAGGCTTTTGACATATTCATGTACAGCAAAACTGAGAAGAAGGCCAAACCGAAGCAGTCGTAATATTTGGAGAAACAAAATAGTAGCTTGAAATGATGTTTTTGTATTAGGGGGAACTATATGGAACACCAAGATGGAAAGCTAGAGAAGAACCTAAAGAAATTGACGCTCCTTCATTCGAATGACATGCATGGAGATTTCCTTGCAGAGAATATTGATGAGAGTCTTGTAGGAGGAGTTTCGCTCCTATCAGGTTATGTGAGTAAAGTCCGCCATGAAGAGGATAATGTACTATATGCCATAGCCGGAGATATGTTCCGAGGATCAATCATAGATTCAGAGTTTCACGGCATCTCAACAATTCAGATCATGAACATGTTGGCACCTGATATTGTTACAGTGGGAAATCATGAAGTCGATTACGGTGTGGCACATCTTCTTTTTCTGGAGAAGTGTGCTGAATTCCCGATAATAAATGCGAATCTGTATATTACGACCAACCATACCAGACTGTTTGAGCCCTGTAAGGTGCTGGAAGTAGATGGTATGAGAATTTTGTTCATCGGAATCCTCACGGAGGCTGCCTTAAATCAGTGCAAGATGGATAAAATGATAGGGACATTCATTACCCTTGAGGATGCGGCAGATGAGATAGGTAGAATTTGTAATACCTACAATTCTATTGATGTGGATCTCACAGTATTACTGACTCATATAGGTTTTGATGAGGACCAGAAGCTGGCTGAACTGCTGAAACCCGAGTGGGGCGTTGACCTCATCATCGGTGGACATTCTCACACCTTCCTTGAAGAACCATGCGTGGTTAATGGTATCCCGATTGTTCAGGCAGGCACAGGAACAGATCAGATAGGAAGATTCGATCTGATTGTTGATACAGACACCAATAGTATTGACAGTTATACGTGGACTCCGGTGCCTATCAACGATAAGACTTGTCCCAGGGATTATGCCATAGAGGATACCATTTTAAATTACAAGAATACAACTGATGAGAAATATGGCAGGATCATCACCAAGTTCGTTCGAACACTTACTCATCCATCCAGATATGAGGAAACGGAGCAGGGTAATCTGTTTGCGGATCTTTTGAAGGATGCTTTGGGAGTAGATATATTCTTCCTTGCATCGGGATCGATACGAAGTGAAGAATTGGGACCGGTTGTGACCAAAGGGGATTTTGATGCGACTTTCCCTTTTGATGATGCTGCCTTTGTGACTTATTGGACAGGTGCACAGCTAAAGCATGGAATGCTAAGAATGCTAAGAGACGATGCTTTTGTGGGTGATCATACTGAGTTCTACCAGGTATCCAGGGGAGTGGAAATCGAATATGATCAGGAGACTCATTCTTTCGTGAAGTTCAATTTTGAAGGAGAACCTGTACATGACGACAGAGTTTATTCTGTAGGCTTGCAGGAGTACCACTTTAAGAATATACAGGATTCATTTGATCTGACAGCGGAAGAGCTGAAGAAAAATCATTCAATCAGAGCGGTGGCTTCATCCTGTACACAAGTATTGGAGGAGATGCTTCAGAACGGATTGCATCAGGATGCAGTAGTAGAAGGTAGAATCAAGGTGCATCTTATAGATGATGGCATGACAGGAGGAACCGGAAATGAAGAATCTTAAGAAGCTTACACTATTGCATTCAAATGATATGCACGGTGATTTCCTTGCCGAAAATGTCGACCAGAATCTCGTCGGAGGCGTTTCTTTACTTTCCGGTTATGTCAGCAAAGTGCGGCATGAGGAAGAAAATGTACTGTATGCTATTGCGGGAGATATGTTCCGTGGATCTGTAATAGATTCCGAATTCCATGGAATATCGACAATACAGATCATGAATATGCTGGCTCCCGATGTGGTAACTGTCGGCAATCACGAAGTAGATTATGGCGTTGCACATCTTCTTTTCCTGGAAAAATGTGCTGAGTTCCCGATAATAAATGCCAATCTGCATATTAAGACAAATAATGCCAGATTGTTTGAGCCCTGCAAAGTGATAGAGATCGGCGGTATGAAGATACTGTTCATCGGTATCATTACGGAAGTGGCGCTTATGCAGGTAAAGATGGATAAGCTGATAGGCACCTTTGTAACCCTTAATGAGGCAGCAGAGGAAATCGGCAGAATCTGTGATACCTATAATGCCATGGATATTGATTTCACTGTTTTGCTCACTCATATAGGTTTTGAAGAGGATCAGAAACTGGCTGCTATGTTGGATCCAGCGTGGGGAGTGGATGTGATAATTGGTGGACACTCTCATACATTTATAGAAGAGCCTGTAGTTGTGAATGGCATTCCAATCGTTCAGGCAGGCACAGGTACTGATCAGATAGGAAGATTCGATATCCTGATAGATACAGATAATAACTGTATCAACAGCTACAGCTGGAAAGCTGTTCCTATCAATGAGGAGACTTGTCCCAAGGATCCCGGAATTGAGGAGATAATAAATAATTATAAGACCAGTACTGATGAAAAGTACGGAAGGATCATCACCAAGTTCGTGCGACAGCTAACCCATCCATCCCGAATTGAGGAAACTGAGCTGGGTGATCTGTACGCGGATTCCCTCTGTGAGACACTGGGGCTTGATATGTTTTTCCTAGGTTCAGGTGCTATACGTACTGAACAGCTTGGACCGGTTGTTACCAAGCGAGATTTCGATGAGAACTTCCCATACGATGATGGAGTATATGCGACCTATTGGACAGGAGCGCAGATAAAACACGGTGTTCTGAGGATGCTCAGAGATGAAGCTCTGGAGGGAGAGCACACAGAGTTCTATCAGTTCTCAGAGGGACTGGAAATAGAATATGATCAGAAGACACATTCCTATATTAAGTTCAACTTCAAGGGTGCGCCGATAGACGATGAAAAGGTGTATTCAGTAGGGCTACAACAGTTCCACTATATCAATACTAAGGATGCCTTTGATTTGGAATTGGAAGACCTCAACAGAAATCATGCTTCAAGGCAGATATGCACGTCATGCGCCGGAGTCATAGAAGAAGTCCTTCAGAAAGGGCTCCATCAGGATGCCTATGGAACAGGCCGCCTCATTATTCATTTGGCGGATGGAACGGTTACGGGACTGTAGAAGCTGAGTAAGGCAGGACTTAAAAAGGCTAAGTTTACATACAAAGAAAAATAAACAAAAAGAGGCTGAGAACGATATAATAAGAGAAAGGTTTTATTCCAGAGCCTGGCTCTGAAGAAAACAGGATTATAACTGAACAGAATTTACATGTTTTATGCAGTTGATTGAGGGGGGAATATGCATTCTCATGTGATAGTAAGTGCTTCTGAAATAAGAAGAGTTTCGCCGCTTAGAGGGCGACAGGCGGGTGGTTTACGCCGTGTCGTGTCCTTATTTGCGGCGTTATTTTTTGTCTTTTTGTCAGTTTCAAGTGTCCCTGTCATGGTGCAGGCGAAGGATATAATGGCCGGGGATGACCTTGCGAAGGTCACAGCAGGGACATCCTTTAGATCGGTTGATGGCGTAAGTAATTCTAACCCTGATTATCTTGCTGAGTATGAGGCCATCAGCTATGACACAAGTAAGGGCCTGGTCTCCAATGAGATCAATGCCATAGCACAGACAGCAGATGGTTACTTGTGGGCAGGGACCTATTCCGGTCTGTACAGATATAACGGCATCAAGTTTGAGAGTGCTGAGCTGGATGACAGGATATGTAATGTAATGGCTCTGTTTGTGGATTCGAAGAACAGACTTTGGATAGGAACAAATGATATGGGTATTTTCTGCTATGACCCTGCGACCGGGACGAACACCTGCTTCACGGTTAAAGAGGGGCTTAGCGCTGATGCCATAAGATCGATCTGTGAAGATGATAAGGGGAATATTTATGTAGGAACAGTTTCGTTTCTCAGTATTATTCATGAGGATATGACGGTCGAGACGCTGGATGATCTCGAGAGTATTGTATCAGTGAGGGCTCTGTCTGCGCTTGATGGCGAGACAATTGCCGGAGTCACTAACGGAGGTTCTCTGTTTTTCGTTAAGAATGGAGAGCTTTTACAGGAGAGAATGTATGACGAGGAGGGCATCACCTATACTACTGTGACCTGTGCGGATAGCGATACGATCATGCTTGGCACATCGGGACAGGTCCTTGAGAGATGCAGCTATAACGGCGGAGATCTGATAAGAACCGGTTTGGTGAAGGTAGATAATGTCAGCTACTTCAACAAAATGATTAAGGAATCAACAGGTGAAGGATGCTTTTTCTGTGCTGAGAACGGACTCGGGTTCGTGGATGAGGATGGTGAAATCACCATGCTTATGAAAAACGGCTTTGAGAGTTCAGTTACGGACTGCCTATGGGATTATCAGGGGAACCTTTGGTTTGCTTCAAATAAACAGGGAATAATGGAGTTCTCGCCGAACCCGTTCTTTAATGTATTCGTAAAGGCGGGGATTGATGGTGCGGTGGTTAACAGTGTGCTGGTCGATCACGGCGAGATTTATGTAGGTATGGATTCCGGGCTGGAGATACTGGATGAAAAGACCTATCAGCGTAAAGATTATGATTATATTCATTATTTTGATGGCGTCAGGATCAGACATCAGACCATGGACAGTAAAAAGAATATCTGGCTTTCAACCTATGGAAAGGATGGACTGCTCAGAGTAGGCGCAGACGGAAGTGCCTTCGCTTTCAATGAGGCAACAGGTACCCTCGGTGGAAGATTCAGATACTGTATGGAGCTGTCTGACGGACAGATACTGGCAGCCAGTAACCTGGGCCTTAGTTATATAGATGGTGATAAGGTGACTCGCACCATCGGAACAGAAGAGGGGATGAAGGCACCGCAGATACTTACTATGGTTGAGGATACTGATGGCAGTGTTCTGGCAGGCTCAGACGGTGACGGAATATATGTTATAAAGGATGGCAAAATAATAGGACATAAGGGGACGGATGAAGGACTCTTAACACTTGTCGTACTCAGGATTGTGCCATATAAGAACGGCTTCATTTATGTGACCAGTAATGCCATGTATTACGATGACAGGGAGAGCATCAAAAAGTTGGATGTTTTTCCCTATTCCAACTGCTACGACATACACGTTACCGATGAAGGTATGGCGTGGATCAGTTCCAGTGCAGGCATTTTCATAGTAAATGCTGACGAGCTTATCAAAAACGAAGAATATGCCATTGACCTTCTGGACTACTCCAGAGGCTTTAATACGACGCTGACAGCCAACGCCTGGAACTGTCTCATAGGTGATGAGGGAGACCTTCTTCTGTGCTGCACTGATGGAGTGAGACAGGTTTCAACCAAGTATTACGACGCTTTTGATAATGATTATCTGATCGGTGTGCACAGTGTCACTGCTGATGACAACCCGGTTCTTCAAAATGAGAACGGAGTGTATGAGATACCTGCAGGAGCAAGGCGTATTCAGATTCAGATTTCTATTCTGAATTATCTATTGTCAAATCCTCTCGTCAGATTCTATCTTGAGGGTGCGAAAGATAACGGTACGACGGTGTATCAGGATGAGATGACACCCCTTGCATACACGAATCTGCCATATGGATACTATACCCTCCATATACAGATTCTGGATAAGAACACGCATGATGTTCTGAGAGAGGAGAAATTCCCCATCTTTAAGAAACCGTTATTCTATGAACTGCTGATCGTAAGAATAGGTATGTCACTCCTTGGGGCAGCAGTGGTGGGGCTATTTGTGTGGTGGTTTCTCCGCTCTACGATCATTCGCAGACAGTATGAAGAGATACGTGTCGCCAAGGAGGAGGCAGACAGAGCGAATAGTGCAAAGTCCCGTTTCCTTGCCAATATGTCCCATGAGATAAGGACGCCTATCAACACAATAATTGGCATGGATGAGATGATCCTTCGAGAGGATAAGAGTCTGTCCATGAAACAGTACAGTGGAGCTATCACAGGCTATGCGGCTTCTATTAAGAGGGCTTCCGAGACACTTCTCACTATTGTGAATGACATCCTGGATCTGTCCAAGATTGAATCAGGCAAGATGAATCTGGTTGAAAAAGATTATGATCTGTCTGAGCTACTGAAGACCATAACGACCATGATAAGGGTGAGAAGTAATGAGAAGGATCTCCTTTTCGAGACAGAGATAGATCCTGAGATACCGCGATATCTCTATGGAGATGACGGCAAGATCAAACAGGTCCTCATGAACCTCTTAACAAATGCAGTTAAGTACACCAAGGAGGGTTCATTTAAGCTGAAGCTTGAACTTGTAAAAAAAGAGAATGACACCTGTACTATTCACTACAGTGTATCCGATACCGGAATAGGGATACGCCCTGAGGATATGGACAAGCTCTTCTCTGCGTTTGAGAGACTGGATGAGAAGAAAAACAGTGGCATTCAGGGTACAGGTCTGGGGCTCGATATTTCCAGACAGTTCGTGGAGCTGATGGGCGATGAGCTTAAGTGCGAGAGTACCTACGGCGAGGGTTCATGCTTCTATTTCACACTGGTACAGAAGATAGAAAAGGATGAAAGCATCGGTGTATTCACGGAGAACAGTGACGAGGAAAATGAGGGCGACGAGTATGTTCCCACCTTCACAGCTCCTGATGCCAGAATTCTTGTGGTGGATGACAATGAGATGAATCTGCAGGTGCTTAAGGGACTTCTGAAGGCTACCAGACTTCAGATCGACACAGCGCTTAGCGGCAAGGAATGTCTGAAGAAGCTGGCAGAGGGACACTATGAGCTGGTGCTTCTCGATCATATGATGCCTGAGATGGACGGAATCGAGACTCTTAAGAGAATCAGAGAAGATGGCTATGAACTTCCTGTTTTTGCTCTCACCGCAAACGCAGCTAACAGCGGCGAACATTATTATAAGAGAAAAGGCTTTGACGGTTATCTTGAGAAGCCAGTCAATGTTAAGAAACTCGAGGAGACTTTGAAGAATAACATTCCTGAGGAGCTTTTGCAGGAGCCTCTCCCGGCAGATGTTATAGATGAGGCTGAGGAATTGGAGAATGAGGCAGCCATGAAGGATATGGACTGGCTGTTTGCTGTGCCGGATATGGATGTACCCACCGGACTTAAAAACTGCGGCGGTGGCAAGGAATTCATGGATGCACTAAATACTTTCTACTTCACCATACCTCAGAAGTCTGAGGAAATTGAGAAAGCATTCAATGAGGAAAACTGGGAATTCTATACCATCAAAGTACATGCCCTTAAGAGCTCTGCACGAATAATAGGAGCATCGAAATTATCCGATATTTCTGCTAAAATGGAAGAAGCAGGTAAGAGTGGCAATATAGAAGAAATAAAGAGTAATACTGCGGAACTTCTCTCCATGTACAGAGCATTTCAGGATAAGCTTCAAAAACTGTCTGAAAAGCCTGCGGAGGATGAGCGGGAAAGCAGTGATGATGCTACCATAGCCGAAGCCTATGAGGCGCTTAAGGAATTCGCATCAGTTATGGATTATGATTCCTTTGAGATGGTCATAGAAGAAATGACCGCAACCAATTGTGGTGTGGAGAATAATGAGAGGTTTGAGAAACTATCCAGACTTCTAAAGGAACTCAATTGGGATGGTATTAAGGCAACATTGGAAGAGGTATAATGAGGGGCTGATATGATTGACATTTTTAACCAGGAATTGATGCTGATAGGATCGAAAGAAACCTTTGTCATAAGGGCTCTTGAGAAAAAACTTACCGAGGCAGGGATTTCGTTTTTCTTTGTTCCACCGGATATTGATATAGTCAACAAGGAGTGGAACAGGGCTTCCGTGATTACATATTATCTCGATCAGTCGGAGAGACTTGAAAGTTCATTTCTGCACTTTTTGAACGAACATCTCACAGAGGGAGAAATGCAGATAATCCTGATCGGTGAAAAGAGTGATACCGATGTGGCAAAGAATCAGCTTCCCTTCGGAAGGATTCTGGAGGTCTTTTCGCGACCGCTGAATGTGGAAGATTTTATAAACACTGTTAACAGGCAGTTCGAGCAGGTTTTCGATCCGCCTAAAAAGAGCATCCTTATCGTAGATGATGATGCAACTTATATCGGACTTATCAGGGACTGGCTCAGGGAAAAGTACAAGGTATCTATGGCGATATCGGGACTACAGGCTATAAGCCTCCTTGCGACCACACACGTCGACCTCATACTGCTGGACTATGAGATGCCTATAACAAGTGGACCTCAGGTACTGGAGATGCTTCGAAGTGACCCGACGACGCGGCATATTCCTGTGATTTTCCTTACGGGTAAAAATGATAAGGCTAGCGTAATGAATGTGGTGAGCCTAAAGCCTGAAGGCTATCTTCTTAAATCCATAAAGCGTGGGGAACTCATGACAGAGCTTCATAAATTTTTTGCAGAAAGGAAATAAAAACAACAGGGATTAGTTATGAAGAACATATTGGACTACGAGACAGTCTCCTTAATAGATGAGGATGATGCTCTTGAAATTATAGATCAGACGAAGCTTCCGGGAAGCATAGACATTATCAGATTACACACAGGCGAGGAGATATGGAACGCGATCTATCTTCTGCAGGTGCGTGGGGCTCCGGCAATCGGGGTTACAGCCGGATTCGGATTATATATCCTTATGAAGCATACAAAGGCGGACAGCTATGAAGCCTTCATGGCAGAGCTCAAGGAAAAGAGTGATTATCTGAATTCATCCAGACCTACAGCGGTGAATCTGTCCTGGGCTCTTAAGAGGATACAGGCTAAGGTAGAAAAGACTGCAGCAAAAAAAGATTTTGTATATGACAGGGATAAACTTATATCGGTGATGAGACGCGAATCACAGATGATCAAAGAGGAGGATATCGACGTCTGCAGACGCATCGGTGAGAATGGACTGACACTTATAAAGGATGGAGACGGTATCCTTACACACTGCAATGCCGGTCAGCTCGCAACCTGTAAATACGGAACAGCCACAGCTCCTATGTATCTGGCTCATAAAAAGGGATATAACATTAGAGTCTACTGTGATGAGACGAGACCGCTTTTACAGGGAGCCAGACTTACCGCCTTCGAGCTTCATTCTGCGGGAATTGATACCACACTTCTGTGTGATAATATGTCGGCATCTCTGATGAAGAGCGGAGCTATAAATGCTATTTTTGTCGGATGTGACAGAGTGGCAGCTAATGGAGATGCTGCCAATAAGATAGGAACCAGTGTGGTGGCCACGGTTGCCAAACGATATAAGATTCCCTTTTACGTGTGTGCACCGACCTCGACCATTGACATAGATACTCAGACGGGAGCTGATATCAATATCGAGCAGCGTAAACCTGAAGAGGTCACCGAGATGTGGTACAGTGAGCGCATGGCACCTGAGGGAATCAAGGTTTATAACCCCGCTTTTGATGTTACAGACAATGAACTGATAAGCGGAATCGTTACTGAGTATGGTGTTTTGCGGGCTCCGTATGAGGTTAGCATCAAACAACTTTTTGAGCAGAAAAAAAGCGGAAACTCATTATAAAATATTCATAAATTGCCGTAATTTCGTTGAGGCACAAAATTAAAGATGATAAAATAATCTAGAGGTACTATGCGTATCTCTGGATTATTTTTTATCCTATTTTGCATGATTTAGAGGGAATGTCGTAGTAATAGAGGATTGTTTTTATGGCTGTTATCGCTCAGGATGAAGACAAAAATCTATATTCGCCGGATCTGATCAACAATGAACTGCTTCTCATAAGGAAGCATGGATTCGATATGAGCCTCCTGGAGAACAAGAGGTTTAATGTATATCAGCTTGCTGAGATCAGAAAAGGTCTTGAGACTGGAGCAGATGTTTCCAAGTATCTTGATCCCGAAATGCCATGGAACGAAATGGAAGAGATCAGACTGGAGCTGCAGTCGGGCATTGATATGTCTATGTATCGGGATGCCGGATTCGATATTATGCAGCTTGCAGAGATCAGAGAAGGGCTCGCTGAAGATCTGGATGTATCTGAATATGCACGCCCTGAATTCTTTGCCGATCAGATGAGACAAATAAGACTGGGACTCCTCGCAGGAGTGCCGGTAATTTTCTATCAAAATCCCAACTACAACTGGCTGCAGATGGCGGAGATACGTGCCGGACTAGAGAACGGTACGGATATTTCAAGCTATGCGAGCGTGGATATGCCCTATATGAAGATGAGAGTTGTCAGGGAGAGTCTCGAGGATGGACTCGAACTCGATGAGAGACTCGTGCGGAAAAGGGATGCTGCGACTCTCGAGCAGATACATCTGGCATATAAAGATAAGATAGATATTGAGAAGTACATACTACAGGACTTTGACGCTGAACAGCTGGAGCAGATAAGAAAAGCCAAGCTGGCAGGAATAGAGGATATTGACAGGTATTTCCTTTTCGGTATGCGTGGTCAGTGCATGAATGAAGTCCTAAAGGGACTTGAGCAAAACCTGGATGTGAGCGTGTATGCGACTGAGCGCTATGGCTGGAAGCAGATGAGGGAGCTCAGGCTGGGACTGGAACATCAGATAGATGTTACGCCGTATGCTAAGCCCTTATATCGCGCAGACCAGATGCGTGAGATCAGACTGGGAATAGAGGATAACCTGGATGTGAGCCTGTACAGTAGTATGGTTCATCCTGCGCAGGAAATGAGAATCATGAGAGAGTGGCTCGCGGAGGGCAAGACTCTGCCCAGCAATCTGAGTAAGCTCTTTACTGGACAGCTTCAGGAGGAGATGTCCAGACCTGCTGATGAGGAAGTAAAGGCATGGCAGTTCCTTCAGACAGAAGAGGGCAGACTTGTCGATATTTCCGATGATCAGATGAAATGCTACTTTACGATTCCTGTTGGAGTAAAGTCAGCTAATTATACACTTGAACATATTGTAAAGATTCTCTTCAAGGCGAGGGTTAAACGCGGAATAAGCAGAAAAGCCATTGAGGAGATGATTGAAAATAAAAAATTCGGAGTTAAGACTCTGGTGGCTTCAGGAAGGCTTCCTGTAAACGGCACCGATGGTTACTATGATTTCCTGCTGGAATTCAGTGATAAGATCATGCCCGATATGACAGGACCCGATGGAGCAGATTTTACCAATATAAAGATTTTTGATGAGGTTAAGCTTGGCGACAAGCTCGCCATATATCATCCCGCTACGCCCGGACAGGACGGCTTCGATCTGACAGGTAGGGTGCTGAAGGCTAAGGCAGGGAGAGGTAAATCTCTGCTAAAAGGAAAGGGCTTCATGCTGCTTGCGGATAAGCAGACCTATGTTGCTTCACTGGCAGGAGTGGGCAGGATCCAGAACGGTGAGATAAGGATTGATAAGGTCAAGACTTATGAATCTCTTGAGAACGTCAGGGAAAAGATTCGCTATGACGGAACTATCTGGGTAAAGGGTGATGTGGACAATGTCTACATCGAGGCCAAGGGTGATGTGATAGTGGACGGCAGTGTTTCCTGTGCCGATATATATGCAGGAGGACGCGTAATTGTCAGAAAGAGTATCGTCGGAAATGTTAACGACAGGGCGATAATCAATGCGGGTGGAATAGTTGCTGCAGGACATGTTGATAATGCTGATATCAAATGCAAGGATAACCTAATCTCCAACGACTGCGTCAACTGCAACGTGTCTGCGGATGGTAAAGTGATCATGCTCGGTGACCGCGGGCTTATTAGTGGTGGTCTTGTAACTTCCCTGAAGGGAATCGAGACTGCAGTACTAGGCAGTAAAACCGTTAAGGAAACAGTCATAAGGACCGGTATTACGGAAGAGCTGGATTACGAATATAAAAACGTAATGAGGAATCTGAGCCGTATTTATCAGGAAATAAAGATATATGAAGGCCAGAGAGCCAAGATGGCCAACTTTAACGACAGTACCAATAAGCAGGCGCTTCAGGTTAAGATCAAGATAAATGCCGAATCAGCTATCAAAGAGGCAGAGCTCGAGAAACTGAATGCGAGAAAAGCGGAAATCGAAAAAGAAATGGAAGCCGTTAAGGATGCAAAGGTAATGGTTTCGCGGCTTGTTTTTAGCGGTACTTCGGTTATGATAGGAAATAGGAACTTACGTGTACACGAGAATCGTGAGACGATAAAGGGAATAACCTTCGGATATAAGGAAGGTTCATTGGTCATGCTGGATGGCGAAAGACCGGTTGCAAGGAGTTAAGACGTGGCTGATAAGAATATACTTATAGTAGACGATGCTGAAATAAATAGAGGAATATTAGCCGAGATTTTCAAGGGAGACTTCGGTATATATGAGGCTGACAATGGTCGAAAA
>JAEEGL013835716.1_pt1 | contig 12473 bp, 9 predicted proteins | sample 9134231 | NCBI WGS metagenome assembly JAEEGL01 (sample SAMN16246548, study PRJNA631951) | gut metagenome | biome: gut microbiome; feature: rumen; material: fiber-attached | host: Bos | place: Iran: Karaj | collected 2018-10
AAGTTCATCAGCCTTTGCAAATGCTTTATCAATTATCTTTATGAAGTTATCTCTAGTAAATCCAATTTTCTCAATAAGTGTATTTATTTCATCAATAGACTGTACACTTATTGAATAAATTGATTCATTATAGTTATCCTCTTCAAGATTAATTAGCATATCTCTTAATGCTATCCATAAGTCATTATTTCCAATGCATCTTGAACTTTCTCCAAAGTCATTTACAATTTTATTATTTTTTAAAACGAACATTAAGAAGTTTCTTAAATCAGTTACCTCAGCCTCATCATATTCTTCCTCTGTCAATGTTCTATTTTTATATGCAATATTATCAATATATACACATAAATTTGCAAACCCTAATTCTGATATTCCGGATTCTTTAAGTATCATCAATCCAATATCAGTGAAACTAAACATTGATATGATAATATGTCTAAGACTAGGACTTTCATTTCCTAACCTATGAGCCAAGGAACTTGCATTATTAACTAATCTGATAGTATCATGTTCTAGTATTAAGCTTATCTTTTCCAATTTCATAGTTTTCTCCTTAACAAATTATCTTATACATATTATATTTTTTGGTACACTTGAATGTATAAAAATAATACATGTATTATGTTGCCTTTAAAAATTTTACTCTGAAAAGTTTAATAGGTATACACATACATGTACTATTATTTTGAATATAATGTATCTCATTATTACACCAATTTAACATAGAATATATAACATAGTATATGATAATCTGAGGATTCAGTGAAAAACTTATTCACTTACTTAAACTATTTTAAATAAATGTTGAATACTCTATGTTACATTGAAACTTCTTCACAGGATACCTCTCCATAAGGTTTCATGTCGTCCTCATCCAAACCTATTCCTGCTACTTTAATGGGTTCTACAGCATATTCGTCTGCCTCAATAGTAAGCATACAAGATACGAAGTTGTCCTCTACCAACTTATTAATTGTATCTTGCAATTCTAAAGCGTTAACTACTAATCGCATATAACACCTCCGTCAATAAGAAATAATTTAAAATTATGTAAAAATAATTACTAAGCTATTACATAGGTGTTATATACAATATAGGGGTTATCTTACACTCCTTCTTATATCCAACTGTATTTGTCTTTCTTTCTCTGTTTGCCTCTTATCATAATTATGCTTACCTTTAGCAACCCCTATTAGTACTTTTACTTTTCCATTGTCATTAATATATACTTTTAAAGGTACAATAGTATATCCCTGCTGTTTAATATCTTTATTAAGACTTATAATTTCATTTTTATGTACAAGTAATCTTCTATTACGATTTTCATCTACATCAAACTTATTTGAAGTCTCCCAAGATGTTATATGCATCTGCTTGATAATGAGTTCATTATCTACAATGTCTACCCATGACTCTTTAATAGAAGCCATTCCATGTCTTATAGATTTAACTTCATTACCTCTGAGTTCTATTCCACACTCAATAGTTTCATCTATAAAGTAATCATGTCTAGCCTTTCTATTCTCAATGCAGATGTTATTATCTTTATTATTTTTCCTGTTCATTAAATGTTTTCTCCCATTTAGTTAATATGTTTCCACACTTCTTCACCTTTGTGTATTACTTCAATCTGAAGTGCCTCCATAGCCTTAAGTGCTGTCTCATGACTTTCAGGTGTAACACCTGCACATAAACTTGCGTCTACTACAATATGAGTATTTGGACAAGCTGTCTTTGCAAGTACTGCATTAGCAATAACACATATATCTGTACAAACACCTACAAGCTTAATCTCGTCAAATCCATATCCAAAGTTATCAAGATAGTTGTAAAGTTCATCACTACCAAATGTAACTTTATCAAATACCTCTGTATCTTCATCAATGAACTCTTTTAAGTAACTTGTAATCTCCCAACCCTTAGTGCCTTTGATACAATGAGGTACAGGAAGATTCTTACCCTCCTCTGTTTCCATGTAGTTCTCTGCATGAGTATCTCTTGTAAATACTACTGTATTTCCATCTTCCCTATACTGTCTAATTTCATCCCTCATCTGAGGAATAATTACTATTCCCTCTTTGTTTGCAAGTGCACCAAAAAGAAAATCATTCTGCATGTCCACAACAATCAAAAGCTTATTTTTAATCATAGTATTAACCCCTTTAATAAAATATTTTATTATTTTATATAATAACATAGTGTTTTTGCTTAAAGTCAAAATAAAAGCACCTAAGTCTTAATCAACTTAGGTGCTTGGTCTATATCTTATTTAATTACTTCCAACTACTGTGTTTCTTAATATCCATTTCCTTGTAAATTCCAAGTTCAAGACGTAATCTAATTTCTGCCATTTCTTCAGCAGTTTTAGAAGGGTCATTCATCTGCATTACATCAAGTCCATCTTCAAGAGCTAATGTTAATTCGCTTAACTGCTCTATTGTATACTCTGGTGATAAGATAGTACTAATATTGAATCCCTCAGACTGTTCATCAATGTAATATTTCATAGCATTTATGTCATATTCGGGATAAGCATAAGGCTTAACATTTAAACCTTGCTCGAGACCACCCCTTAATACATGCATCTGTTCTGCTGATAATGCAGGATTTGAATAAATTCTGAAGTCTATTCCATTATCTTTTCCTGCTTTAAGCTCCTTCAGTTGCTCGTCTGTATAAATATCTCTTACGTACTGAGCCTTATCTATTGTCTTTTCTTTTTCAGGTGCTTTCTCCAACTTGTTATTGAATTTTACCTTACTATTTGATGGTAACTTCTCAACAATGAACTGTCCTTCCTTATAAGCCTTATAGTGTGGTTTCTTATCCTTGGAATCAGCTACAAATATAGCGTTCTGTACAGGAATTAAGCCATTTTGTTCACATCTAAAACCATAAGCTACTAATTCAGCTAACTTAATGTTCCTTACAGAACCATCACTTCTAGCTACCTTATATCCTACAACTATATTGTTATCATTAACAAGTTCACTTATGATTACAAGTTGACTCTTTTCAAATCTTGAGAAGCTAGCAGGTTCTCCTTTAAGTCTACCCTTTGCATCAAGCTCTGCATTGATGATTTTTCCACCCATGTTTATAACATTTATAAGTGTATTTTCATCTACAATACGTCTTTCATACTTCCAAGCTGAAGTATTTTCTGTCATCTTGAAAGTAATAATTCTATATTGCTTTCCAAAAGCATTGTTATCTATACCTACTATAACAGTCCTTTCATTTTCAAATCCCTTAGCTCTGTACTGAATATTCATTCTGTTATTCCTCCTTAAATATCTGAAAGTCCAATTGTTAATCCTGTATCTGAACAATAATCTACAAGATTAGGACACAATGTGTCAAGTTCTTCACTACATAATATTGCATCTGCAACTTCTTTTATTCTTGTAAGATCTGTCATACCCTGTGTACTAAAATCTTTACTTACATTATATGAATCTATAAAGAAGTTTACTATATTTGCAAGTCTACTAAGTGATTCACCATTAAAGTCTACATCACCAGTCTTGTTTTTAAGCATTTCTTGTACTTTTTGCATTAAACTTTCAATAAGAAGGAATCTAACTTCAGAACCAAGGTCTTGTACTATTGATGCATCTGCTGTACCATTTAAGATTATTTCAGGGTCAACTAATTGATGGTTGAATGCATAGAATGTAGCAAAATCTGGTGCTAAGCTTGCTCCCACAGCACCTGCTGCATAAAGTTCAACTTTATCATTATCAAGAAGTCCACCTTTTCTTGCCTCTCTAGCATTGAGTTTCTTACTTAATGCAACCCAACTTCTAGGACAAGGGAATACGCTAGCCATTTGGTCAGGGTTCATAACGTGTATATAACCAGGATTCTGTGAAATGAAAGCTACGACTGACTTATTTACTCCATGATTTAGTGCCCATTTCTTCCAAGACTCTACATTAGGCTCAATACGATATGCTGTACAACGTGAAATAAGTGCTGATTCCATGTTATTAAACACACCACCATCGTCTATACCATTACCTAAACATACTACTAACCACTTTTCAGGAAGTTTGTAATTTCCTAATGCTCTCTTAGAATCAAGTAACTGGTAAGCTGCTGCTCTAAGAGTTGATGAACATGATGTAATCTCGTCTAATACTAATATTCCTGCCTCACCATCTCTGTCTGCCCTTGGTAACATTGTGTTTGCTGCATAAGTTGTTGCACCATAGTCATCTTTCTCTGGCATACCGAGCAAATCAATCTCGTTCATAGTAACGAGTCTCATTTCACAATATCCAATACCAAGTTCCTTAGTAAGTTCATCAATGCACATTGTTTTACCAACACCTGACTTACCAATACCCATTACAGGGTCATAATCTTCATCTTCTAACTTCTCTCTAATTATGTTGACGAACTGCTCAATTGTAATTTCTAACATATTCATTGTTTCAGCCATTTTTGTTATTCCTCCATTACATGCTCTGTATAAACTCTTTTACTTTACTTCTCTCAACAAAGGTATATCTTTTATCTCTAGCATAAAGCTTAGCTTTCAACTCATTTGTTATACCCTCTTTATCGTACTTGGTAGTTGTAATTAAAATAGGTTCTGCTACTTCATTACCTAACTGACATATCAGACAACAATTCTTGTGTTGGTCAAGTCCTATTCCATTAGTCCTTAGAATCATCTCTGTACCAAAGTTATCAAGGAAGTACTTTTTTCTATTTCTTTCAACCACACAACCCACACAATAAGGTATATGTTTCGTAGATGCTTGGAACCATACTGTTTCTTCAAGTACTACATTAGTTCTTATATTTATTCCACTAGAGATTTTATCATACTCACATATAGCATTACAGTCAAATCTACTAATTAAATCCATATCATACATAATGTAGTCCAATATGTTACTCTCATTGGCATCATATTTTTTAGCACTTTTAACATCTTTTGTTAATGAGAACCCAGTGTCTCTTATGGCTTTTAAATAACCACTTCTGTTTGGACTCTGAACTTTAATAATGTATGCCCTCATCTTCTCTACTCCTTAATTTTAAAATATAAATACTATACATTAAATGTAAGATTTAATGTATAGTATTTTGTAATATTATGAATCAATCTTCAACTTTTAGTGGTGCTACCTGTCCAAATGGTGCCTTAAATTTATCATTATCATGTATTACCCATATTACGTTCTTGTATTTTTTACTGTATCTCATTACATCTGACTCTGAAAAATAACCATCAGTAAACATTAGAATCAGCTGTGGTTTTGGTCTACGTCCTATCTTATAATCTCTTTCTGTATCAAAGTATCTAAATACACATCCAGGGTCAGTTCCACCGCAACCTACTGGTTTAATCTTTATAAGTTCCTGAGCGTTTCTATACTCTTTAAGTCTTGTAGCTGACTTAACCTCTGTATCCCAGAAAATTATCTCTGCATCAGCTTTATATCTAGATAATAATGAATGAACCTGTGTATATATTTGACCTATTTCTTCATCACCTACAGAACCTGATGTATCAATACAAATCTTTACATTGTCTAATGCGTCTGGTTCAAGTGCCTTAGGTCCAGGAATTGTCATTCCTAATGCTCTATAACGTTTATCAGGTGAGCTAAATGTGTTAATTCTCTGAGATGATTTTACTAAGTAATTTTTAATTAAGTTTCTCCAATCAATTTTAGGAGCTAATTCCATTTCAATTTGTCTTAATAAATCAGAACTACCTGATCTATTATACTGATTATTCTGTCTAAGTGTCTGTGTAGCTCTATGTAATATAGATTTACTCTCTTGTCTTAACTGGTCATTTGTTTTACCCCTAGACTCATTATCATCTACCATGTCCTGGTCTATTTTATCAGGTACTTCAAGTTCTTGACCTCTGAACTTAATCTTTTTTTTCTGTTTAGGCTTTCCACTATTGTTACCTAAGCTTCCACCTGAGCTTCCACCACTTGATGAACCATCTGTATCTTCTTCACTAGAGTTACCACTACCTTGTGAATTTCCATCACTTGAATTTTCATCAGACTCTGAACCATCACCACTCTGACTATCACTATTGTTGTCTTGTCCATTATCATTTCCATTGTTAGACTTATTATCTTGGTCTGACTGTCCTCCACCTGAACCATTACCTTGACCCTGTTGTGAGTCACTCTGTTCATCACTATTCTGACCATCACCACTCTTCTGTTTCTGATTGTCTTGATTACTTTGCATAAGTTCATCATAAATACTTTCAGCAGTATCATTCTTTGTATCAACTGCATCACTAAACAATACCCAGTCAGGTAATGCTATTGATAAGTATTTTGTACCTGCAGTGATTTTTTCTCCTCTATTGTTAAATGCTGATACTTCTAAACCATGAAGCTGAAATTCTTCATAAATTGTTTTATTTATGAATAAGTCAGTAGCATAATTCCATATTTCAGGATTTCTATTCTGACATCTTACATGGTGCTGCATAGCAATATGACATAACTCATGGAATACTGAGAAAGTCAATTCATGTATAGGTTTTTCTTTAATAAATTCTCCGTTGAAATAAAGAGTATTGTTACTTACTGCCATAGTACTCAAATCATCAGATTCTTTTCTAGCTAAATGAATTAGTATAGAATAATATAATGGCTTGGTATTCTTCATACCTATAAAAATAGATAGTAACTTATCTTCAGCTGTAATATTATTTCCATCTCTAACACCTACAACATCTTTTAAGTGTGAATCCTTTGATGGAACTGTATGTCCATATATAAACCTTCTTAAACTTGCTCCACGTATTGAGCCCATTTTAGCTAATGCCTGCTTAGCTATATTCTTCATAGTCTCTTCATCAGACTTTTTATTTTCTTCTTCTATTTCACTGGTTTTATTTCCAAAAGTATCATGTGCCCATAATGACTTTATCTTTTCATCATCCTGTTTCTCTACTTCAACCTTAACGTTATATTTAACGGGGTCTAATTCAGCATAAGTACCATTTATAGCACTCAAATAATCTTCACCATTATTATTGGTTACTATCTTACCATTTGCTATGCCTATATATTTTGCCTTTGCTACTATGTCTTTTTTACTACCTACAATAGTTTGACCCTTAATGTTAGCTACTAAATATCCTAAGTCACCATTGTTAAACTGACCAAGAATTACTATCTCATTTGACATGGGTTTCTTACCAGTATTTAACTTAGGATATCTTGCAAGAGAACCATTTGTTCCCTTAATTTCTCCATTGATATACTCCATACCAATGATAGGTGCTATGTTATTTGATAACACGTATTCTACCTTATTTCTATCTTGGTCAGTAGTCTGCCCATTATCTAAGTCTAAAATTCTAAACCCTGTTATATCATCCTTAGCATCCCTGATTGTTGCAATTAAATGCATCTCCATAATAGTTTCTCCTTAAGTATAAATGAGGAATACTACATGTATTCCTCATTTAATATTATTGTTATACATATTTCTTAGCTACTTCATAAGCTTTATCAATATGTTTCATTTGTTTCTCTGAACAAGTATTGTTCCTCTTTACATATTTGATTACACCATCAATAATAGATGAAGCCTTACCAATTTCATTAGTAATATTCATATCTTTCTTAGCAAGTGCCCTCTCAATAGCATCAATCTTATCCTGTAATTCCTTATCTGATGATAACTCACGTGTTACAGCTGGCTTAATTCCGTCAATCTCTTTACCACCATTGAGTTCAGTAAGAACTGTGTTGACAATACTCTTCTGCTTATAAGATAACTTATCATAAGCTACGCCTCTACTTACTATATCCTCTGCTATACTAATTTTGTAAGATGATTTATCAGAATTAGCCTCAAGTAGTCTCTTAAGGTCTGCCATTATCTTATCTGTATGAACTTTCCCTTCTTTAGCTGCTGTTTCAACAGAAGTTGTTGAAGTATTCTCTACATTACTCTGTTTAGCCTCATTTCTCTTTGAAGCCTCACTGATAATTTCCATAGAAGACTTCATTACACTTCTCAATGTATCAGCAAGTTCCTTCTCTCTATTAGCTTTCTTCTGTAATGCTTTCTCTACTTCTTCATCCGAGAAACCTAATACATTCTTAAGCATGTTAGTATCAACTGTTGTTTCATTAGATTTCTTCAACATATCCTGTGTTTCTTTAAAACGTTTCTTGTTTTCAATCATCTGTACAGTTTCTTCGCCATTAAGTTTTGACTGTTCAAATCCAAAGTAAAGTTTGTCAGCATCCATATCTACTAAACTTTCTTGAGCCTGTTTCTCAATCATATCCTCAAGACTTAACTTATTGGCCTCAGCCTCTTTAGCTTTTCTCTCTGCCTCTTCTTTTTCTCTTAAGGCTCTTTCTTCAGCCTCCTTAGCCTCTCTCTGTTTGAGTTCCTCGTCAGCTTTTTCTTTAGCTAGTATATCAGCTTTGATTCTATTGAATCTCTCAATGTAAAGGTCATAGTTATCAGTTTCTTTAATACTCTGGAATGCCTTAGCAGGAATTTCAATGAATCCTTCACCGAAGCTTATAAGTTCATCTGTTCCTTTTAAGATTGCTTTCTTAATATCTTCAAGCTCTCTTCTATTTAATTCCTTGACTAAATATCTTCTAATAGGAGCATTTGAATAGCCTGTTGTTCTAGATTCACAAGGAAGTCCTTTTACAATATTGTCAAACTCATAATAAGCAGATAATTGACACTTATAAATATTTGTATCATTGTTAATTTCTTCCTGTTTCTTCTGCTCATAGTTAGCAATATAATTATTAAGAAGGCTTAGTACATTCATTACATAGTCTTTATTGGCTAATGCCATAGTGTTTTTTATTGTATCGCCTAATTTGTACTGTGAAGCCCTTCTATTCTCTATTGCTACTCTATCTAAAACATCAGTATCTACTAACTCAAGTGAGTTCTTAGTATTACCATCTTTAAGGTAACACTTATATGTAAATGTTACATTCCTTATGTAATCATAACCATCAGCTACTACAGACAATAAACCAACAAGTGGATATTCTTTCATAAAATCTTTGACTTCAAGTTTCATCTTACTGCCTGTGTAGTCTTTTCCAACGCTTATTCCATAAGTGTTGATGTTGTCAAGTGTGTTAATTCTATATGAATCACCTGACTTTATAAGGTCAACTGCAAATTTAATATCATCACTAGGAGTTCCCTTAATGATATTATTTAATTCTATGTCAGCATCAATACCTCTCTGTATGTATAATAAGAAATCCCTGATGTTCTCTAATGTCATATCTTTTTCTACATTTACATTCATGTATCTTGATAACTCACCCTCGATAAGCATTCTTTCATCTCTGGTTTTCTTATTATATCCGCCTATATCTCTTCTTGACTTCTCTTGGTCTCTTATAGGGTCATACATATATGTTCCTTCAATAGTAAAATCAAAGAAGAAGTTATACATTTTTCTTACATAGTAGCTTAATTGACGACCAAGTTTTGTATCTCCACCCTTAGATACAAATTTTACTAAGTCTATACACTTATTTTCAGTAATGTAGTTAAGGAACTTTTCTCTATTGTTTCTTAACTCCTTAGCTGCTAATAATACCAAACTCTTAGGAAATGGAACATTTGTCTTAACGAATGACATAATCAGTATACCAAGTTCTTCACCGAACACATCAAGAACTCTCTTAGGATCATTAAGTTCCTTTAAGCAATCCATGAGTGTTTTAATATTATTCCATGCTACTGCCTCAAGCTTATTAGAAGCTACCTGAGACATGATATCAATTTCCTGTGACATATCCTTTCTTATCTTAACAAGCCTCTTCATATCTTCAGGGTCAATTTCAAAGAAGTCAGATGCACATACCTCACCAAAGACAATGGCTCCATGATTTCTAAGTTCCTCAATATATCCATTTCTACCCTTGCTTGTTATTCTGTGATAGTTAAGTCTCTTAGTACCAATACCTAACTTTTCAGCCTCATCTGCTGGTATAGCATAATACTCATATCTAAGTGGATGACCTAATTCACACTTAGCTTTTCTGTTATCTTTGATAGTATCATATATACCTGCAAACTTCCATTCTTCAATACCACGGAGCACTGCAAGTTTGTTCAATTTTTCTCTTGGTACATTAAATCTTGTACCATTAGACATTCTATTAAACTCACTAACAGTATACCACATGTAAAACTGTTTAATAATTGAAACCTGTTCATCTGTTAAACTGTTAAGTGCATCACTATACTGTAATTCAATACTTACGTCCTGTGCAGTTTCCTTAGCAATGTTTGTTCTATTTCCATTGAGGTTAAGATTTACCTTATCCCCTTTTTCTCTATCTTGAAGTTCTACTGTCTCATAAGTTCCTGTGATTGCACTAATAATTTCTGTTCCATCCTGATTAACTATCTTACCGTTAGCTATTCCAAATTTTCTTGCATACTCAATAACATCAGATGTTTTAGCCTTCTTGATAGAACCCTTATAATCTGATATAGTATATCCTGCATCACCTATTCTATTAAGAATAACAAGTGGTGATTTATTCTTATCTAATAGATTGTTTGCTGAATCAATATCAGCATATCTTGATAACTGACCATTAGTACCTACTATCTCACCATTGATGAGTCTTGCATTTATTATGATATTAGCATAAGTCGGATTACTTAATGTCTTAATTATAGCAGGAAGACTAATATCTTTCAAGTCATAATTATTATCGACATCAAGTAATCTATACCCACAAGCTTGTTCACCATTCATTATTCTAGCTACAACAAATAATTTCATTGTGTTTCCTCCATTAAACTCTTCTGATACTTACTTTTGCTCTACGTGGTAAAGAACTTATATCCATCTGTACTCTGTTTGGACCAAGTACAACTGACTTAAGCTTATCACAACCATAGCAAGCTCTTTTTCCTAATTTCTTTAATGACTTAGGAAATTCTATCACAGTTACTTTGTCTAACCCATACAATGCTTCATCACATACTTCTTCAAGTCCCTCTTCAAAGACTATCTTTTCTACATTATGACAGTTTTTGAAACATCTCATACCTAATCTTTTAACTGTCTTACAAATATATATTTCAGTCATTCCCTTACAATCAACAAATCCATCATTCTGTATTCCCTTACAACCTATTGGTGTCTTTAATACTTGAATATCTTTATCAGTGCAATATATTTCTTTAGTATCTTCATTTAAGTCATATTCTTTTACACCAGTAATTTTCATTACTCTTGATATGTTCTGTTCTCTCTTTAAAGTGTTATATGATGCATCTTTTTGATATTCACCACAAATAGGACTTATGTATGGACCATTTTCTCCATGCACAATTTTTCCGTTTGCTATTCCTTCAGTAGCTGCATACTGTATTATATCATGTGCTGTCATTCTTGTCATGTTACCATTGCAATCTGATACAGTATAGCTATTATCAGGATACTGTTTTACAATAACAACAGGAGAACTTGATATTGTAAATCCACCAATTAAGTTAGTATACCTTGTAAATACTCCATTAGTACCCTTTATTTCTCCGTTTTCAATGGTTATGCCATCTATATTTATTCCACGTGCAAGTACATCATAAACCTGCTTGTAATCGTAATCTTCTACCTGTCCTGTATCGGAGTTTAATATTCTAAAAGCGACTACATTCTTTTTATTATCTAAGTGACAAGCTATCATTATCATGTTCATAACAAATACCTCATTATAACATAAATTTTTTATTTATATTGTAAATTATGTATGTAAGTATGCTTTATTTTAGTAAAAATACAAGCAAAAAATAACACCCACACTGATAAAGTGCGGGTGTTATTGATTCTTTATTCATAAGTTTTTAGTTCTATTGTTTTTCCTTTGCTATCGACTAAAATTAAACTGTCCTCTGTTAATTCTTTAATGCTATATGTTTCAGTTTTCTCTTTTACTTCTGGTACATAATTATCATCACCAGTGGTATTAACATCTTTAGTTACCTTGTGCAATTTATTTCCATTATTATCTACCACTTGATGAAACTCATTCTCTGTATATTCGTCTACTCTCTCACCATTATCGTCTACATAATAAGTTTCTGTTTCATATCCTTCATATTCAGATGTTTGCTCTAAATATTTTATAGTAATAGACGAAGATGAACTTTCATATTCGCCACTTCTTTTAAGTTCATCATTTTTATTATTCCAGTAGTACTTACCATCTTTAAAAAATATAGTATAATCATCATTGTGCCAATTCTTTTCAATAGATACTACTCTCTGTTTTACTTCAGCTTTTTCTTCTGTAGTTGAGATATCTGTTGTATCTTCACCTTGTATAACATTTAATTCAGTATCGTCAGCATTATATTTTTCTTTATCATCTGTATTATTTACATTGTTGTCTCCAACTGTTGTAAGTACACCTGTATCTTTTTTTTGACAACCTACTAAAGCTAAA
>JAEEGL015508269.1_pt1 | contig 12473 bp, 14 predicted proteins | sample 9134231 | NCBI WGS metagenome assembly JAEEGL01 (sample SAMN16246548, study PRJNA631951) | gut metagenome | biome: gut microbiome; feature: rumen; material: fiber-attached | host: Bos | place: Iran: Karaj | collected 2018-10
CGCGATGATGATGGATAGCTTGATGATGATCAGGGCAACGGCGATATAGACCAGAAGGGTCACTATGAACGGAGTTATCGAAGTATTGAACGGTACCGGAAGATCGTTATTGACGGACCCGAAGAACTTGTTATCGCTGTCAGAGATGTCATATTTTGAATAGACCGATACGCTGAAGTGTATCGTTGTTGATTTAGAGGTCCCCTCGGTAATGTCGGTGACATAGACGACCAGATCCACATTCACATTCTGCAATGAGGGCATCACCTCATCCGTCTCCAGGACGTAATCGAATTTCAGAAGGTCCCCCTTGGATCCTTTGGGTTCCAGAAGAACGTTGGAGGTCCACTGGCTGTGGATCTCTTCCCTGTCCGAAACCGTATAGAGCCCGATATCCAGATTGCAATCGCAGTCATTCAGGATGTAAATGACGATGGTCTTAAGTTCACCGTTCGACATAAAGACATGATTGATCTTGTCAGGCCCTTCATGCTGAGGGATGGTTATGATGTAATCCCCGTAATCCGTTGCCTCGGCATCGTCCGAGAACAGGGGTACGGCACAGACCAGAAGCATTGCTAATACAAATGTGACTGACAATGCTGCTGTCCTTCCCCTCATATATGCTTTAAGTGTGAAGATAGTAGAAAAAATGTCGCACAATACATGCTGATAAACGTGTTGGGCGATCCGGCCTTCTGATACGTACGTATATAAACAATCAGAGGATGGAACAGACCATGGACATATTGGCACCGGCAGGTTCGCCCGAAGGATTGGTAGCGGCCATCAAAGGAGGATGCGATGCAGTCTACCTTGCAGGCAAGAGCTTCGGCGCCAGGGCATTCGCGAACAATTTCACCGACCAGGAACTGGAAGGTGCCATAGAATATGCCCATGAGCACGGTGTGAAGGTCAACGTCACCGTGAACACCCTGATCAAGGATTCCGAGATGGAGGATGCTGTCTCATTCGTACAGTACCTGAAGGACATCGGTGCCGATGCAGTGATCATACAGGACCTCGGACTCCTGAAAGCCATACAGAGGATTCCGATCAAGAAGCACGCCTCCACACAGATGGCCATCCATTCGAGGGCAGGACTGGAATGGTGTGCGAAGAACGGTCTGGACAGAGCGATCCTCGCAAGGGAGCTCACCTTGGAGGAGATCGAGGAGATCGTGAAGGATTCGCCCATAGAGACGGAAGTGTTCGTCCAGGGTGCGATGTGCTACTGCCAGTCCGGTGCATGTCTGTTCTCGAGCATCGTCGGCGGAAGGAGCGGCAACAGAGGGGAGTGCGCACAGCCCTGCAGGAAGAAGTACGAATCCGCGGACAGGAACGGATACATCCTCAGCAACGCGGACATGTACTGCATCGATTATCTTCAGAAACTGGAGAAGATGGGCATATCATGCGTGAAGATCGAAGGCCGCATGAGGAGCGAAGCGTACGCATACCTCGCATCGAAAGCATATTCCGTTGCCAATAAGGACCCCAACAGCAAGGAACTCGAGAAGACGACAAAGCTTCTCAAGACCGTTTTCAACAGAGGATTCTGCCACGGATATCTGGACGGCGTTGAATCACTGGTGCAATCGACATACCCCGACAACAGGGGCATGTTCATGGGCAGGGTCAAGATCAGGAACAAGAGGTTCTCCATCGAGAACACCGACATCCACCAGAGGGACGGAATCTCCATATTCAGCGGCGACACGAAGGTCGGCGGCTTCAAGATCCTCACAGAGGGCACCACGGTCACATCGCCGTTCGCCATACCCGACGGCTACTACGAGATCTACAGGACCTACGACCCGCGCATCGATGAGGTGAAGAATCTCATCGGAAGGCCTCCGAAGCTCACAGGCGATACGAAACGCTCCAAAGTGAAGGTGGCGATGCCTGTTGCGAAACGTACGAAGACCAGGGCCGAACTCTCATTCTACGTCTCCGCCAAGAAGGTGCTTGCCGCTGTCCTTCCGTACGCCGACCGCATATACTATGACGGAAAGGACTGGGAGGATGCTTACGCTATATGCAAGGAACAGGGCAAGGAGTTCGTCTACTACATGCCGAGATTCTCTCCGAAAGAGGATGTGCCAGATGATAGGAATATTGCAGTCATGGTACATAATCCCGGACAGGCGGAAGCGGCCGAAGGGCACAGGATCTACGGCAGTTACCTGTGCAACATGTTCAATTCTCTCTACCCCGATTTCATGTATCAGACCACACTCTCCGTGGAACTGTCCAAGCATGAGATCAAGGACCTTCTCACGAGATACAAAGGAAGGGTCGAGATCATGGTGTTCGGACGTATCGAACTCATGCTCACCCGCGACCCGCACCTCAAGAGCGGTTCGATCACCGACGAGAAAGGTTACACTTTCCCCGTCTACCGCGACAGGAACGGTTATGCCCACATCCTGAACTCATCTGATCTGATGCTGCTGAACTATATCGACGATCTGGAGCGTGCAGGTGTCGAATCCTTCGGAATCGACCTCAGGAAACGCCCTGTTGAACTGGCGGAACTCGTCGCTAAAGCGTTCGCAGAGAAGGAACAGTCATACACACCGGAGATCAAGGAGATGTGCGGCGGCATCCTGAACACGGGACACTACCAGCGCGGCGTCTGATTAACTGACTACATGTAACTGTCACCTTATAATCCCCTTATTCCGAATCGTTATTCATGATAAGGAACAAGAGAGGCGAAGGCGGCTTCATGGAAGCGATCATAGCCTTCGCTGCGGTCACAACTGCACTTACGGTATTCCTGGGACTTCTGACCTATTCGGAGATAGGCAACGCTGATAGCACGGTCGGCCTGGATACGGAATTCATCGAGAACCTGACCATCGAGGACGGACGGTTCACTGGATATGATGATTCGGGCCTCCGCAGATTCATCGAAAGGAACGATCTCAACGGCACCGAACTGAAGGTGAATGTTGCAGGCCATCTCTCCGATGCATCCTTGGATGATGTCATCGGCGTGACAGAAGGGAACAACGTAGGAACCATATCTGGCACATTCTCCGTTCACTCCGATGACGGCAGGACGTTCGTTGCTTCGTATGAGGTGATCTATTGGTGGGATTGAAGAAGGACAGGAAGGGAATAGTGGCGATGTTCGATGCCATGATCTTCATCGTACTGCTCACAACGGCCGCCACATGGCTGTTCGTTTACACCTCGCTGGAAGAACCTGAAGAGCCCATGGCGAAGAGGGTCAGCGACGACATCTTCTCCGTTGAGGTGAGGACGTGCGACCTCCTGTATCTTGAAGATACCAAGATTCTCCCTATAGATACTCTCCTGGCGGCATCGATGAACTCAGACCGCACGGGCAAGACCGAGACATATCTGTCCGAACTGCTCGATCAGCTGATACCTGCGGTGTACGGGTACGAGCTCACGCTGGAATACAGCGGACATTCGATGTATCTGTACAGACAGTCGGACAGACCTATGAGTTCCGAATACACGGCGGAACGTCAGATCGACGGGGCTGATACGCTGACAGCATTGCTCAGGATATACTGATCATGCGTCAGGCCAAAGCTCGTGGGCCATCTCCCTGAGGACGTATTTCTTGATCTTACCTGCGGCGTTGAGCGGGAATTCGTCCACGAACTGGATGTACTTGGGGGTCTTGTACCACGCGATCTTTCCCTTGCAGTAGTCGAGGACGTCCTGTTCCGTCAGGTCGGCACCCTTCTGCTTGATGATGAACGCGCCGGGCTGCTCCCCGTACTTCTTGCTGGGGACACCCACGACCTGGACGTCGCTGATTCCGGGGCAATGGTAGAGGAAATCCTCCACCTCCTTGGGGTAGATGTTCTCTCCTCCGCGGATGATCATGTCCTTGATCCTTCCGGTGACGTAGAAGTAACCGTCGGAATCCCTGTAACCGAGATCCCCTGAGTGGAGGTATCCGTTCTTGTCGATGACCTTCGCAGTCTCCTCAGGCATCTTGTAGTAACCCTTCATCACATTGAATCCCTTGCAACAGAACTCTCCGATCTTTCCATCGGGACAGGGTTCGTACGTCTCGGGGTCGAGGATGACGGTGTCGATACCGGGCAGCGTCTTTCCGACAGAGGAGCACTTCTTCTCCAGCGAGGGCTCATCATATCTTGTCTGGGTCATTCCGGGTGATGCCTCGGTGAGACCGTAGACGATGGTGATCTCCTTCATGTTCATCTTCTCGACCACCTCCTCCATCGCCTTGATGGGGCAGGGTGAACCGGCCATGATTCCCGTTCTCAGGGATGAGAAGTCGAACTTGGAGAACAGCTTGTGCGACAGGATGTTTATGAACATCGTCGGCACTCCGTAGACCGATGTGCACTTCTCGGTCTCGATGGATGTCATCACCTTGACAGGGTCGAAGACTTCGCAGAACACCATCGTCACACAGTGGTTCATGCATGCCATGACACCCAGCACACATCCGAAGCAGTGGAACAGCGGGACGTTGATGCATAGGCGGTCGGTAGGACCGTAGTTCATGTTGGCTCCAAGCCAGTAACCGTCGTTAGCGATGTTGAAGTGCGTGAGCATCACACCCTTGGGGAATCCCGTTGTTCCTGATGTATACTGCATCATAGTGACGTCGTGCACGTCGACAGTGTCCTGCCTTGCCTTGTATTCCTCATCGCTTACGGAGACAGCCAAGGATTTCAGCTCGTTCATCGAATACATGCCGCGGTGCTTCTCGGGTCCGAGGAACACGACCCTCTTGAGGTGCGGGTATGTCTCGCTGTGGAAGTTCTCCCTGGGCTGTGTCCTCAATTCGGGTACGAGCTCGTACACGATCTCAACGTAATCGGTGTCCCTGACACCGTTGATAAGGAAGAGATTCTCCATATCGGACTGCTTGAGCACGTAATCCAGCTCAGCCTTCTGGTAGTTGGTGTTGATCGTGAGCATGATCGCACCGATCTTCGCGGTGGCGAACATTATGGTGATCCAGTCGGGGACATTCGTTGCCCAGACAGCGACCTTCTCGCCCTTTTGGACGCCCATCGCCATCAATCCTTTGGCGACACGGTCGACCTCGATACCCCACTCTTTCCATGAGAGACGGAGGTCCCTGTCGACATAGACGATGGCATCGTTGTCGGGGTGTTCCCTTATGTTCCTGTCCAGCAGATCGCCCAGCCTGTCATTGCTGGTCGCTTCCTTCCTGGGTGTGCAAACCATGTTCCCGCCTCACATGGGGTTGTATAACACCGCATAGATCTCTGCGGGCCCGTCAACGGCACCTATGTAGTGCGGCACGACGGAGTTGTAGTATACGCTGTCTCCGGGACCGAGGATCTGTTCCTCCTTCCCGTATTTCACGATGATCTTTCCTGAAACGACGATGATGAACTCTTCACCCTCGTGCGATGATACCTTCTGGATCTCATCCACTCCGATCCTGATGAAGAGGGGCTCCATGTGCCTGTCGGTCTTACCCTTTCCCAGCGGGAAGTAGTGGTAGTGGCCGTCGGCCCCTCTGGATGAGGTCTCCTCAGCCCTTGAGGATGCCCTTACGATGATCGGGTCGGGGACGAACTGATCGTCCATGAACGTTCCCAGTCTCTGACCGAGCGCTCTGGAAAGTCTGATGAGCATTCCGATGGGCGGGTAGATGGCACCCGATTCAACGTCCTGCAGGTATGCAAGCTCGAGTCCGGCGTTGACCGCAAGCTGTTCCTGGGTCAATCCAAGCTGTTCTCTGTACTTGCTCACTCTCTTTCCGAGTTTGTTGGTGTCGGTCATGATTAAACCTCACTCACGCGTAATTAAGAACCCCTTTTTAACGTTTCGTACTGGACACATGTCTTGGACGTTTTATCTGACACTGCCTTAGCGTTCAGATACATAGGAATGTATTAGTACGATACGGCATTTGGAGAGGGCATGCCTTTCGCGAACGTCAACGGTGTGAAACTGAACTACAGTGTGATAGGAGAGGGCGAACCGGTCATACTGATAACCGGTTTCGGAGGGGACATCAATTTCTTCCACTCACTCGTCCCCGAACTGTCGGACAAATACAAGGTCATCATCTTCGAGAACAGGGGTGCCGGACTCACAGAATACAGCGGCGATTTCACCTGCCAGGACCTCGTCGATGATGTCGAGGCGCTTCTGGATTACCTCAGGGTGTACAAGGTGCACATGCTGGGCTGGTCCATGGGTTCGCAGATCGCCATGGAATTCGCGATACAGCATCAGGACAGACTTCAGAGCCTCACGCTCATATCAGCTTTCGAATACTGCCCTGCGCGTTCAAGCTACATGATGAACACCATGATCGAGAACGGTCTCGCAGGCGTCAAGGTGGAGTACATCTATGCAATGGTGAACGCATTCAGTTTCACCGAGGAATACTTCGACGCCAAGAGGGCGAAGGGACAGAAGGTCAGGACCATCAACACATCCACGCCCGAGAAGCTCAGGCAGCAGATGTACTGTCTCGACAGGTTCGACCTCAGGGGAAGGCTCGGATGCATTAAAGTGCCGACGCTCTCCATCCACGGATTGGACGACATCATGGTGGAGCCCAAACTGGGTGACGCTGTCGCGGAGGACATCAAAGGATGCGACATCTGCCGCATACCCAAGGTCGGTCACGTGATCCACCCGTCGCTGTACGCGGACGTGTTCAAAGAGTTCCTGATGAGACACTCAAAGAAGAGCTGATCTCTTCTGTCTGGCACTTTCGATAAGTCCTTGGATTTTGGCCTTGATTATCTTGGTACAGGGCCATGTATCGTCCATGTATTCCAGTGACGGCATTATGTCGAATTCGGGGTTCACGATGGCAAGATACACCCTGCTCATGAACATCGACACCATGTATGGGAACTCGTCGCAGATCTCGGGTCTTCCGCCCCAGATCCTGCACCTGTTGTTCTCTCCGAGGAATGCGCATGGATTGGTCTTCTTGAAAAGCCACTTATCCTCCTCGGGTTCCCTCTCCAGATATTCCATGACGAAATCGTACGGTTCCATCTTGATGAACTCTGCAATGGGAACGACCTCCTCATCGCGGACCGTGATGAAGGGCTGATGGCAGCACCTTCCGCACATCTCGCATGGATTGTTGTCCTTCAGACTCTGACATACGTCGTATGCCATATCCAGATCCCTGAGCATATCCGGAGGGATCTCGTCCAGTCCGTCAAGGATGTACTTTCCGCGGTAGAGTGCCGTAGATATCTACCTCAGAACATCTTGCTGAGACCGAGGATGAAACCGTATGCACCGGTCGCAAGTCCGATGGCCTCGATAACGAGAAGGATGATCTTGACGTTGCCCTTGATGCCCATCATCCTCGCCAGCGTCATGGTGTAGCTGCTGAGGAAAATGGCGATCGCACCGAAGACCGCACCGAAGATGTACGCATCGAGGAAGATGCTGATGGTCGCTGCGATACCCAATGCCGCACCTGCAAATGAGCCGTAAACGACTACCTGGCTCTTATCGACGGGTTTCTTGTACTTCTGGTCCATCCTGAAGTCGCATTCCTCACAGAAGAGCTCGTTGTCAGGATTCTCGTGGCCGCATTTGGGGCATATCATGTCCAATGCAATGACAGGGCCCGTTATAAAACTTGGTCTCAGATGTCTGCATCCAATGTCATCCTGATGGTGTAGTCGGGATACTTGGACCTAAGCTCCTTATCGATATGGCAGTAGAGCGAATCCCTGTCGCTCAGATCATAATCGATTATCAGGTCGAACACTATCGTCTTGTTCTCGGTGTCGGCGCGGAACCCATGCATCTGCACAACGCCTTCATGGGACATCACGATGTCGCTGATCTCTGAACGGATCCTCATGGCCTCTGCGTTGCAGGTATCCAGCGCATAGACGCCTATGCCTGCCATGATTATCCCGTGCTTCTGCATCACATCGGCGGCGATCTCCCTCTGCAGTTTGTCCAATTCGTCTGCTGTCATGGTACAGGGGACTTCGATATGGACAGAACCGATGATCCTCTCCGGACCGTAGGTGTGCAGGATCAGGTCGTAAGCACCGGATACGTTCTCGTGGGAACAGATCGTCTCCTTTATGGCATCGGTCAAACCCTCATCGGTACGTTTTCCGATGATGTCGTCCAGAGTATCCCTCAGGATCTCTATTCCTGCCCTTATGATCATGACCGAGATCAGTATTCCGACGTATGCCTCGAGGGAGAGTCCCCAGATGGTGAATATTATGGCGGACATGAATACCGATGCGGAAAGGATGGCATCGTACAGCGCATCCGTACCCGATGCCACGAGGGAACTGGAATTGACCTTCTTACCGACCGATTTCACGTACCTTCCTAAGAAGACCTTTACGATGACCGCGGAACCGATGATCACCAGTGAGATCACCGAATAATCGGCTTCCACAGGGTTGATTATCTTGTCCACGGACTCGAAGAGGGCGGATATACCTGCATAAAGGATGATAGCGGCGATTATCATCGCGGTCAGATACTCTACCCTTCCGTAACCTAAGGGATGCTTCTTGTCGGGTTTCTTCCCTGCGAGCTTGGTACCGATGATGGTGATCACCGATGACAGGGCATCCGTCAGGTTGTTGACCGCATCGAGTATGACAGCTATCGAATTCGATGCGAAACCGACGATGGCTTTGAACAGTGCCAGGAACAGATTTGCCAATATCCCGATGATACTGGTGCGTACGATGATACGCTCCCTGTTCGGTATCACAATTGCGTCATTCCCGGCATCGACCATGAATCGGAAATGGCGATGAGCGATAAAAGATGAACGGTAAAAGGTTCAGACCGGCCTTTCGGCCGGTAATGGTTTCATGCCGTCTCGGGAACGGGTTCCTTCACAGCGTTCCTCTCGATCAGCAGGCACACGGCCATGACAATCGTCGAGATGGGTAACGCAACGACCAGAGGGTCCACGAACTGGATCAGCCCATCGAACAGGACCTGTTTGCCGGTGATGGTCTTGCACACAGCAAGGAACACCGACATGCTTTTGCTGATGAAGAGTGCCCAGAACAGATACACGACCGAACCGGCGGTGATACTGGCCGCTGCCGCTTTCTTGCTGGGCCTCTTGGAGTACAGTGCATGCACATACGCGGGAAGCAGAGCTGCAGCGGTGATACCCATGAACAGGGATGTCGCCTTGGCGATGATCTCAGAGGGCATGAGGTAGCAGTATACGACCACGAGCACCATCATGATCATGGTGACGACACGGTTGACGTTGATCGAATCCGCATCCACGTCCTTTCCTGCCTTCCTCGATTTGATGGCAGAGAACACATCGTATCCTCCCGCCACACCGATGGTGTGCATCAGTGCGCTGATGGTGGAGATCGAAGCACAGATGAGCGACAGAAGGAACAGCGATACGAAAAGATCACCGAACGTAATGTTGCTGAACACCTCAACAATATAGTTGGGGATGATGAAATCCACTTTTCCTTCCAGGTATTCGAATGCGGTCACGCCATATTCGTCGAAGAAGTACAGGTTGCAGAGCGTTCCGCAGGTGTATGCCGAACCGACGATGACGAAGATGAAGATCGAACCGATGACCATCGAACGGGTGAGCGTCCTGTCATCCTTGGCCGACATGTATCTGACGACGAGCTGAGGCTGTGTAAGGGCACCGATACCCACTCCCAGAAGGAATGTGGTGACGACGGTGAGCCACTCTGCTGTACCGAATTCCGCGAAGGTCGTCCAACCGGTAGCACCGGGGGCTGCACCCGGAATCATACCGCCGTGGGCCAACTTGACGGTCTCTTGAAGGACGGATAATCTCTCGAATCCGTCGAGACCTACGGTGGAGAATGTCACTATGAGGATCACGACCATACCGACGAACATGACGACCGCTTGCAGCGCATCGTTGTACATGACGGCGATGATACCTCCGTAGACGACGTACAGCGCAACAATCGCTGAAAGCAGGATGAGCATGGCGTTGTAATCCAGGCCGGTGATGACTGCCAGGGAGTTCACTCCTCCCTTCAGCACTGCGGCGCAGTAGATGGGCATCATTATGATGATAAGAAGTGCGGTGAAGGTCCTGATCCTTCTGGATTTGTAGACCTTACCAAGAAGATCGGCGAATGTCGCCGCTCCGAGTTTCTTTCCGATCCTCCTCGTCCTTGTTCCGAAGATGATGAATGCCACGATGAGACCCAAAGCGATGTTCAGGAAGCACAGCCACATGAGCGTCGCACCGTGGACGGCAGCCTGTCCGCCGAATCCGATAACGGCGGATGCGCTGAGGAATGTCGCTCCGTAGGAAAGGGCGATGATCACAGGGTTCGTCTTGTTCCTCCCCAGAAGATATTCGTCGTTGTTCTTCGTGTTCCTGTAACCATACAGACCAAGTGCCAGTGTGAGTACTATGAAGACTACGGCCATCACGGAGAAGGTTACAAGGTTGACATTACTCATCCGACTCTACCTCACCGTCTTTCTTGTGTGCCCATATGATGCAGAATATCACGCAGGCGACACAGCCCACGTAGGACATCCAGATCCACGGGTCGGGGATTCCTAAGAACGACATTTTTTCCACCTATGAAACGTGCTAACATATAGCACGGTGATACCCCAATAAATTAACGGGTATATAATACTCTCTGGATATGCTCAGGCCTTCCTGAATACAGCCTCGATCCTTCTTCTGACAGTGCCGAATCTTGTCCTGTCCTCGACGGTCCTGATGCTCACGCACTCGAACCTGTCCAATTTGGATCTGAGCTCATCTTCCGTGAAGTAATGGTAAAGGATACCGTTGCCGCGTATGACGGAATCCCCGCTGACAGTTCCTTTGGAAGATCTCATGTCACCTTCGGCGAAGCACTTCACCATGAGGTACGAATCTTTCCTCATCACCCTGTACAGTTCGCCTGCCGCTTTCACCAATTCATCATCGGTCAGATGCTCCAATACATGGAACGCCGCTATCCCGTCGAAGAAACCGTTCTCGAAGGGTATGTTCAGTACGGATGCGCATACGAAATCGGCATCCATGATGAGTTCCCTGCAGATATCGATAGCTTTCTGAGAGAAATCCATGCCTGTGACCCTGTATCCCCTCTTGGCCAGGGCAACAGCTGTCTTGCCGTTGCCGCATCCGACCTCCAGCACCCTGCCTCCGGGCGGGAACGGGAGATCGCCTATATCCGCAACGCCTCTCCACGGACGGCGGTTGTCCGAATAGAATGAATCCCATGCCTTCCTCTGGTCTTCCATCGGTACACCATGTTGCTGATTGGACAAATACTATTCCTTGTACAATACCAATCTTTATCCCGTACCTATGCGGTTATCCGTCCATGGGAGAGCAGGAAGAGGTTATTGCGAAACTCATGAAGATACCGTCGGTCAGCGAGAAATGCTGTCTGGGCATGTATCTTCTCGGCATAAGGGAGATCGAGGACCTGAAAGGGAAGAACCCCGATGAGATGTATGAGGCACTCACACTGAGGAAAGACTTCTACGCCGAACCCTGTATGCAGAAGATGCTGAAGATCGCCGTCGGCATGGTCAACAAAGGCGCCGTCAAGTGAGCCTGAAGGCCGAATCCACACGTTTCAGCCAGTCATAGAACAGTTCTATGATGCGCCCCGTCAGAACTATGAATGTGTTCAGGGGACCTTTCATCATCCTGCCCGCACGCATCGAAATGGTGATGCCGCCGATCTCGTATTTCTTGTTCCTGTCAGAGATGGAGTTGTTGTGCGCCACAAGGTTCCTCATCACCAGGATGTCATCCCATTCAGTGAAGATCGCCTTGTCGAGGACCTTCTTCCTTACAGAACTATCCATTATATTCCTGAGATACAGGTGGCTGGTCTTCCTCAGAGCATCCTCCTTCAGACCTGAGCTGTCATAGATTTTGACGCAGTCCTTTACCGCCTTCTCAATCGCCGATACCACATCCACGAAGAGATCCCTGGTGACCACCATGACCCTCTCCGCCAGTTCTCCGGCGGTATCGTCATCCACTTCGGGGAAATCGTCGCTGCCCCAGAGCCTCTCGTAGAATGTCATTATCTCTTCCGAGATCCTCATCCTGTTGTGGATGTTCCAGAAGCACATGGATCTGGGATCGTTTTCCCTGTCGGCGATGTCCCTGGATACCGATTCGGCATACTGCCTGCATGCATCCGAAAGAAGGCCGAGATCCTTGGCGGCGGTCATAGTTGCAGATTTGTTATTCCGTATATAACAATGATACAGGCCGGGACCCGATTTCGGACATCGGTGAAAATCACGTCTTTTCAGATTGCTGGGAACACAAAAAACGGAATAATCCGTTTCGAACGGTTTTCTTAAAATACTATCGGATTATACGGCATTTCGGAGGTCTGATTATGTATTGGGACCCGAAGATAGAATGCATGCCAAAGGAAGAGCTGAAGAAGCTGCAGTATAGGAGTATGAAGCAATTAGTGAACAACCTC
>JAEEGL016284810.1_pt1 | contig 12473 bp, 12 predicted proteins | sample 9134231 | NCBI WGS metagenome assembly JAEEGL01 (sample SAMN16246548, study PRJNA631951) | gut metagenome | biome: gut microbiome; feature: rumen; material: fiber-attached | host: Bos | place: Iran: Karaj | collected 2018-10
AATGGCTATGGGTATTGAATTGCCTAAAACTATTTTTGCACATGGATGGATTACCATTGATGAAACAAAAATGAGTAAATCTTTAGGCAACGTTATCAGTATAGATAACTTAATGAACAATTTTGAACTCAATAATGCCGATGCAATACGTTATTTCTTATTAACGACTACTCCTTTCGGCAAAGACGGTAATTACTCCGATGAAGAATTCAAATTAAAAGTTAATGCAGATTTGGCAAATAACTTGGGTAACTTATTAAACCGCTCTTTAAGTATGCTTAAAAAGTATTTTGACGGAGAAATAAAAGAAGAATTTTTGACTTCAAAAGATGAAGAGATTGCAAAACTTGCCGAAAAAACAAAAAATGAAGTTATAGAAAAATTTGAAAAATTCCAAATAACAGAAGCCATAGAAAGCGTTATTTCTCTTGTTGATTATACAAATAAATACGTTAACGACAAGGCACCATGGTCTCTTGCTAAAACAGAGGACGGCTTAGTTGAATGCGGAAAAGTTTTGTATAATACTTTGCAAACAATGTATTTTGTGGCAGTTCTTTTATATCCTGTTATTCCGAATATTGCTCAAAATATATTCACACAACTCGATGAAAAAGAAGAAATAAAAAATATTCTTTTAGATAATCTTAAATGGGGTAATTTAGGAGTAAGAAAAATAGGAACACAACCTGAACCAGTATTTTTAAGATTAGATTCCGAGATAGCTACAAATAAAAAATCAAAATAGGTGAATTGTGTCAAAAGCTGAAGAACTGTTTGAGAAAGGATATAATTGCGCACAAGCTGTTTTTTGTGCACATTGTGAAAAAGTCGGTATAGACTTTGAAACAGGATTAAAATTAACATCTTCCTTTGGAGGCGGTATGGGAAGATTAAGAGAAGTATGCGGTGCAGTTACCGCAATGTTTATGCTTATTGGCTTAAAAGGAGGTTATAGCTCTTTCGATGATGATAATATTAAAGAAAACCATTATGCAAAAGTCCAAAATTTAGCAAAAAAATTTAAAGATGAATTTAATTCAATTATATGCAGAGAATTGCTGAATTTGGGAAATAACGAAAATTCTTCTCCAAAGCCAACCAAAAGAACCGAAGAATTTTATAAAACAAGACCATGTGAACAGTTTATAAAATTTGCTTCTGAACTTATTGAAAAAGAACTAAATTAAAAACGAATTAAACATAGAATTAATATTTCATAAGTCCAATGAATATCATTTAGAAATAATTTGAAATTATTTGTTAATTTTTGTAAAAATTTTTTATTTTTTCCTAAAGATTTCTATAAATATGCCGATTATATAAATATAGAAAAATTATGGAGGAAATATGGACAACAATATAACAATAAATGTAGCAAGAAAGTTATTTGGACTAGGTTATAACGAATTTGTTTTGTCAAATAATATAGATAATTCTGCTGAAAATTTCAGTAAAGCAAATCCAGGACTTTCAACTGAAGAAGCAAAAGCAATACTTACAAACATTTTGAATGATATTGAAGAAAAAATAGTTATTGTAGATGATGATGTTAAACCAAATACTGAAACAAACAATACCCAAAATTTATCAACTAATTCCGCAAGTGACCAAAATCCTAATAATTCAATTACAGTAACATCAGGCGGATTTAAAATAAAATTTACTTTATTAAATGATAACGGAAAATATGAATATTCTTATTCTGAAACAGATAAAATATTAACTATTACTGCGGATAATTGCAAAGTTGAAATTGATGAAGCAGCCAACAGAGATGCTATAATAAAACTTCTTGGTTCAAATGTAGACTTTTATTCAAATGTTCAAGTTAAAGCAATAAATTCTTATGCATCAGACAGTAAAATTACGGGAAGCAAAGAAAAAGATGTCATAAACAATAGGGGAAATAATACAACAATCTTTGCCGGAGAAGGTAACGATATTATCGGAAATTTCGCTCAAAATGCAAAAATTTTTACCAGCGATGGAAATGACTACATATTTAATTATGAAGGCGGAAGCAGCAGTACTCTTGACGGCGGATTGGGAAATGACAATATAGTTAATAATGCATCAAATGTTACTATAAATGCTCTATATGATACAGATAATGTTCAAAATAAAAATAATGCAAAAAATGTAACAATTCATGCCACGAATATTACTAAAATTAACGATTTAACAAAATCCGCTTCCGTAGATTTTGATATGAATTTAAGCAAAACCGAAAAAACAAATTTATTAACTGACTTATTTATGTCACTGTTTGGTGCAGGAAATACCCACGATAATGAATTTATTTCCAGCGACGTTATAAACAGCGTGAACTTATTAATACAATATTTATTTGAAGAAGGTGACGGAGAAGATGACCAAACGCTCACATTAAATGAAATCGGTGAATATGTTATAAGAAAAGGTGCTTTAGAAACAAATACCGAAATTGATGAAAACGATACCGAACTCCTTTTAAAACAGCTTGAAGCCGGAATAAAATATATTGCAGGTAAGTCGTCAAACGGAGTAATTACATTTGAAGATTTAAAATCTTTTGTTCAAGAAATGAATTCCAATATTGATATCAATACGTATTTAACAGAAAATTTTGTAAAAAAACTCGGTGTTGAAATTTCTGATGAAGAATACAGTTATTTGAAAAATCATAATAATTCCGCAAAATTAGCACAATCTATTAATAATTTCTATAATAGTATTGAAAAATTAATGAAAGATAATAATATAACCGAATTATCAGCCGCACAAAAAGAAAAAATCAAACAGTTATTACCGGTAATAGATTTAATGTACTATTATAATGCTGCTGAAATAGTCTTGAATGATAACTATACTATTGACGAAAACCTTTTAAAAGACATTGAAATGGTATTAAAAGCACAAGATAGCGAAAATCCGAATGAATACATAAAATCTCAAATGATAAAGAAAGGAGAAAATACAAATAGTTTATTCTCTTCAACAAAAGCAGGAGATGTCGGAGAAATTAACGGAGAATTGTATGTTAATGACGGAACTAAAATGGTTAAACTGAATATTGATGCAGATACTTATTTAAGTTTATTCCCGCCAATGCAACGCTATATTGTTGAACAAGGTTATCAAACAAGTGATTGTTTTCTACTTGCTACCGGTGCAATACCTCTTGTTGAAACAGGAAAAGGTTTTGCAAAACTTTTGCAGATGTTTAAGAAGGAAAGTAACGGAGATATTACGTTGACTATTCCGGGTTATAGTGATTATCCGGTAACTTTCAAAAACGGTAAAGTTTATGATGTAGATAATACATATTATTTAAGCGGAATGAAAATATCTAACGGTGCGACAGGAGTAAATTCCTGTATCGGAATTACTATGCTAGAACAGGCTTATGCATTAGCCCGATTTGGAGAAACTCACAATGCTTCGATTAGTGATTTAGATATAGATAAAGCTTTTGAATATATTTATAACGGGCATGGAAATCTTGACGGAGAAAAAAAAGCCGGCGGATTAGATTATGAAGCGTATGATTTATTACTTGGAAATAAAGAAAATACAACCAAAAGAACTGCGTTTACCAATTCAAAAACAGATAATTATGCCTTGCTTGATAACTGGTCAAAAGAATTAAAAGCCGGCGATACAGTAATATCTACCGCAATATTGAAAGAAATTGATAAAGAAACCGAAAATAAATATTATTATTTACATTCAGGTCACTCTTACAGTATTGACAGTATTGATACCGTAAATAAAAAAGTATATGTAAAAAACCCGTACTTTGGGTACGGGGTAATGGAATTTTCTTATGATGAATTTATAAATCTGTTCTTTGGCGCAACTTGCGCAAAGTTATAGATTAAGCATTCATATTTAATGAAGTACCAACTTTATTTGAGTATTTACGTCTTAATTCTGACTCAATTTCCATTGTACTTCTGCAAGTTTTGAGTGATAATTCTTTTATTACTTCTTCATCTGTACGGTTATTTGTTCTGACTTGAACATTATCTATTTCTACAACAACAGGTAAACCAAGCGTATTTTCTTTATCTACTTTTGTTTCATGCTTTGGTGTATTTGCTGCTGCATTAGTATCCTTTGCTGAAAATATTTGCTTCATTAAACCTGCGGCACCTTGCTCAACTTGTTGTTTTGATGAATTTGATACTCTTTCAACGGAAGCTGAAGTATTATTTGTTCTTGCACCTGCTGTTTTTACTTGATTGCCTGAATTAGATGAATTTGTTGTAATCCATGCCGGGAATTGTGAATAACCAATAGACATATTTTTCTCTCCTTATTAATAATTTTTTCTCTCTGTATTAATAAAAAAGAGTATATAAAAAATATTGCTTTTTTATTTAAATATTATTAACTTTTGTAAAGAAAGTTCTAATAAGCATTGTATTTAAAATATATCGTTATTTTCTATACCGGCAGCATTTTTTATTGAGTTAATTATACGCTTGCCAACTCTAAAACTACCGTCAGAACAATATGTAAACGTTTCAAATTTATTGTTTTTACCTTTATGAATTACATTACCGCTAACTTTATATGATGCTTCTTCACCTTTTAAACTTTTAACATTTTTAAATGCGACAACATCATCACTGAGTGGTAATATTTTATTTATTTCTTCACATAATTTTTTATAGTCAAAATAATTCGTATAAAAGACATCATAATCTCTTGCTCTGTCTAACATTTTTGATACTTTTGCTGTTGCACCGTGAGTATTAAGAATTGCTGCTCCAAAATTTTGATTAATTGAATTTATTTTCATTTTTTATCCTTTCATAAGATTGTTTATTGCAATAATTATATTTTTGGCAATGCCAAAGCTGCCGTCAGGACAGTATATAAGTGTTTTGAAATCTTTATTTTTACCGTCATGTGTTACGGAACCATTAACTTCATAAACTAAATTGTTAGTATTGTCTATATTGCTAATAGTGTTAAATGTTACTATGTCAGAATCATCAGGCAATATTTTATTTATACGTTTGCAAAGATTGTTATAGCTTATGAATTTTTTATGATACATATTAAAATCATATATATTGACTTTGTTTAATATCATTTCCAATCTTTTAGCTCCGTCGGTATATGGAATATTTGCTTTAAAACTTTGTTGATTAAAGTTTATTTTCATTTTTTGTCTTCTTATATCCTCAAACTAATTATATTAAAAAACAAAATTATAAAATTTGCCATTTTCAATAAAATATTATGTTTTTGAATTTTTTATAAAAATAGGGTAAAATTTTAATACTAATGTTACTTAAAAATATTTTTATAAGTAGTTCGATTTAGCCAATTCGATTAATTGATATTTTTCTTTTTATTGAGATAATAAACGTGTAGAGGAGATTTGAAGCTGTTTTATGATAGACGAAAGACTAAAACCAAAAAAGAAAATAAAAGAATATGATCAGCTTTCTATTTTAAAAAATACTCAAGAAAAAATTCCTATCGGAATGGCTATAAATTATTCTAATCTTGGGCATATTGTTTTTTTCTTATTGCTTTTAATCACTCCTTTTTTACTAAAACTTATTGGTATAAATTTATTTACTTTTCATAAGCCAATGCCAAAAAACCGAGATATTGAATTCGTATTGGTTAATCAACCCGAAGAAGAGCCAATTAATAAAAAAACACCGTTAAGAGCAGATAGGAATACAAAAGCCGGTGGTATACATGATCCAAACAAACCGATTTCTCCACCGCAGCCTGTTATACCTAAAAGTGATGGGGGAGCACCTCTTCAAGCACAAAAGCCTCAACCTCAAAAAGTACAACAGCTTCCGCCGTCAAAACAAACACAAAAAGTTGAACAACAACCAAAGCAAACTGTAGAGAAGCCAGTTACAAAGAAACCCATTGCCCCCAAACCTGATGCAAAACCTAATATTCCGTATACGAAAAGTCCAAATGCAGTAAAAATTCCAATACCGCCTTCTAACGGACTTCCTAATGTTTCTCAAAAACCATCAGGACCTGTTACAAAGGCACCTTCAACTTATAACGGAACTTCAGGCAGCGGTTCTCAAGCTTCGCCTAGACCTATGATGGCTTCAGGCGGTTCTCAAGGAAGCGGAGGACAAAGTAGGGGAGTAGCTTCGCCAGGCAGTGGTAATATAGGGAACCCCGGTCCCGGAAACCCAAACGGCAGACCAGGAGTAGATGCAATAAAGGAACCTGATTTCGGACCGTATATGAGCGATTTACAAAGAAGAATTAAAGCGAACTGGGATCCTCCTAGAGGAGATGAAAGTAAACGTGTTGTTTTGTTATTCAAAATAGCTAAAGACGGAAGATTATTAAGCGTAAGAATAATAAAATCTTCAGGTTCTCAAAGCGCAGATAAAGCTGCACTATCTGCCGTACAGCTTACAGCACCTTTTAGACCGCTTCCTTCCGAATTTCGAGGAACAGATGTAGATATTCAATTTACTTTCGATTATAATGTTTTTGGAGCGAAAAGTATGCGATGATAAGAGATAGAATTTTTATAAGAAAGAGGTATAAAATATGGAACTTTTAATTCATTCAGTAAAATTGGATTGGCCGGTACTTTTGCCGATATTGATTTGTTCAATTCTGACTATCGGAGTTGCACTTAACAGATTTTCTTTTTATAACGAAAATAAACGTGATGTTATTCAATTTATAAGATTATTACAAGTAGCATTATCAAAAAATGATTTATCTGATGCGCAAAGAATTAGTATGCAAACAGGCGGTGTTATTGGTGAAGTTGCTGAAGAAGGTATAAGAATTTTAGAAGAACAAAACAATGATTTTTCAAGATCCTTTGATATTTCAATCAGTCTTGCAACAAGAAAACTTGAAAAATATTTAACCATTCTAGGCACAATTGGCGGTGTTGCTCCGTTTTTAGGTTTGTTTGGTACGGTTGTTCGTATTCTTTACACGTTCCAAGATTTAGCTGTACAAGGAAACCAAAGTGCTGCCGTTGCTATGGGTATTGGTTCAGCTTTGATAGCTACAGCATTTGGTCTTGGAGTTGCTATTGTTGCGGTTATTTTATTTAACTCATTCCAAAGTGTTACTTCTCGATACGAAGCTGATTTCCAACTCATTAAATTGTTATTTTTAAGCTTCGCTGACAAAGAAAAAACAATTCCGCAATCTGCAAAAACTATACAATCACAAACTTATAATCAACAAGTATAAGAGGTTTATATGTCAAGTAACAAACAAATATTTTCTGAAATAAACATTACGCCGTTAACAGATATTTTTCTTGTTCTGTTAATTATTATGATGGTATTAGCTCCTACATTTCAAAGTGTTGATAAAAATATTACTGTACCTGAAATAAACAGCGGAGTTAATGTTGAACATAAGGAAGTTATTGTTAGTGTTACCAAAGACAATCAAATTTTTGTCAATGAAACACAAGTTTCTTCTGACAATCTGGCGAGTGAATTAAAAGAACTTTTACCTTCTGCTCCTGATAAAAATATTGTTGTCAGAGCTGATGAAAAAACAAAAAGTATTGAAATAATGAAAATTATTTCCGCCGCACAAACTGCCGGATATGAAAAACTAACCGTAGCAGGGGAGCCGCTAAACAAAAAACAACAAAAAGAATTAATTGATAAAGCACAGCCTCTTCAAGAGCAAGAAGGAGAAGAATAATGAAAAAAAGAAAAACTTTTAATCAAATAAATATTACTCCTTTGACAGATATTTTCCTCGTTTTGCTTATTATAATGATGGTTGTTGCTCCTATGCTTGATCAACAAGGACTTAGTCTTTCAGTACCCACAAGCACGGAACAGGAACAAAAACAAGAAGAAGCAGATGACAAAATTGTTATTGTATATGTTGATGAAAAAGGCGGATATTATGTAGATGAGGATGAAAATGCCCTTGATGAAAAAGCCATGACTGAGTTATTAAAAGAAAAAGCAAAAGAAAAAAAAGAAGGGTTGTTAATCAGGGCAAATGTTGAAGCTACACATGGTGCTGTTGTAAAGCTTATGGATATAGCACGCAGCGCCGGTATTTTGGCTATTTCGCTGGTTGAAGGATAAAAATATATTATTTAATATTTTAAACGAAAGACCCACCTGAGGAATTTGTAGAGAAATCATTGATATTTCTTATAATCATTTGACAATTCTTACAATCAAATTCAAGTTTGTATTTTTTATTTGAAGTTTCATCAATCAGAAATAATCGTTTATTTTGTCCGCAAAGATTAAATGCATATTTCAAGCAATGTTTTGTTTGCATAATAATTTTATCATTTGCTTTCTTTGTTTTTTCTAAAGAGTATTCTTCTATTTCACACCCTCTTTTTTCATAAAATTGCTTCGCAAAATTATTATGAACATTAAACCTGTAATCACCTTCTTTTAATATAAAAGGAACAACCTTCTTCGCTTTTGGAGTTTCCCTTTTATAATTTTTAATCCTTTCCTTCATTAATAAATCTAAAATTTGTCGGCGCAATTCATTTATTTTTGAAATAGGCAGAAAAGGGATTTCCTTAGAATTTATAAAAACATTTTCTGTATAAAAATCTGTTTCACCAGTTTTTTTGAGTTGCGAAACAATATTATCTTTCATATTTTGATTTTTTGCAGCTTCCGAATATTCAAATTTGAGCGATACCTCGTTACTATCTTCATCTTTAGCAATCAGCAAATTGTCCTTTAATTCAAATTCAACTTTAATTCTTCTTTTTGTTTTGGAATTTTTTAGAATTTTTTCAAAAGAAAAATCAAAATTTCTAAATATTTTTGTTCCCTTTGAAATTTTTGGCATTTTGTTGGGATAAATTTTATTCCCATCGATTTTATTAATCAAAAAGCCTGACAGTTCATTATTTTCTAAAAAGCAAAGCCCATCCTGTGGTGAAAGGGTGATATCTGTATCTATTTCAAAATACTTTTCCCCGACTGTTTGAACTTTTCCTATATATTCTCCCCAAGATTTCGGCGAAGAAAAATTAAAAATATCAGTTCTTTTTTCCAAAAAATAATCAGTAAATTTTCTGTTAAAGCTTTTAGCAGGATTTGGTTCAAAATCACCAAAAACAACTCCGGATGAAGTTTTTTCAGAAAACTTATCTAATAAATTTCTATAAAAAAGGGTAATATTTTTCACATAATTTTCATCTTTTAACCTGCCTTCTATTTTGAACGATGTAACCCCTGCCTTTACAAGATTTTCAATATATTTAGAAGCGTTAAAATCTTTTAAACATAATAAATGCTGATTTTTAGCGATATAATTGCCTTTTTCATCAATAAGAGAATATTTTTTTCTGCATGGTTGAGCACATTCGCCTCTGTTTGCACTTCTTCCGCCTTGTACAAAACTCATATAACATTGCCCGCTATAAGAAACACACAATGCACCATGAATAAACGTTTCAACAGGGATATTTGTATTTTGGCAGATTTCTTCAATTTGCTTTAATGAAAGTTCTCTTGCTAAAATAACTCTGTCAAAACCTGTTTCTTCAAGGAATTTTACTTTTTCTAAATTTCTGTTATCGCATTGGGTACTTGCAAAAAGTTGAATTGGCGGTAAATCTAGCTCAAGTAAGCCCATATCCTGAATTATGATTGCATCAACGCCTATATCATAAAGTTTGTAAATAAGTTCTCTTGCCTGCAAGATTTCTTCATCCGTAAGAATTGTATTTATTGTAATATAAACTTTTGCATAAAATTTATGTGCGTAATTAACAACCTCTTTTATATCTTCTAAAGAGTTCGGTGCATTTTTTCTTGCGCCAAATTTTGGCGCACCCATATAAACAGCATCAGCACCAAAATTTATTGCAGAAATAGCACATTCTTTATTTTGAGCAGGGGATAATAATTCTATCATAATTAAATAAACGTTTGCTTTTGCAGCTCTCTTTTAATTTTTTCAAGCGCATTTTGAATAATTCTCGTAATTCTTGAAGGAGAGAGTTCATATTCGTCAGATAGATCCTTCAATTTTTTTTCTTGGAAAAATCTTGCTTCAATAATTTCTCTATATCGGGGCGGGAGTTTTTTTATAGCATCTTTAATTGCGGAATTTATTTCCACCAATTCGGCGTTTTCCTCCAATGAACGGGTATTATAAGAAATCTGTGTCGGATTATCAGCTTCCGCCATTTCATCTATAGAAAGGATTGTTTCATAAATAGCTTCTCTAAGCTGTTCTTTACCTAATTCATTTTCACTTCCGCCGGTTTTTATTCCGTACCAGTTATATCTGCGTCTGAGTTCATTTCTGATAGCCCATTTTATTGCTGTAGACAAATATGAAACATTAAACTCCGTATCTTGATTTTCTTGCAATAAAGAATAAACCGTAAAAATAGCAATATTTTGGATTTCTTCATAATCTATAATATAGCCGCTGTTAAGACGTTTGTATTCCACTTTACAAACAACGTCAATTATATCCATGTAATCTTTATATGTCTTTACGGAATTGGGTTTTTGCTCAGAACTCATTATCTTTTATCATAAATAAAAATTGTACTCGTACACTTTTATTATATAACAAGCATGAAAATTTGTATATTCTATTGCAAATTTTGAAATAAAACTTGAGTTTTCTCTGCTTTATTCTTATCTGTTCTGGATAAATTGTATTTTTCTCCGAATGTCCTTAATATACAATTTGTCAAATATACGGAAAGCCCTGAACTGATTTTTATATTTTTAATTCCAAAAGACAAAAGCGTAAATAATATCGCAATAGAAGAAGGATTTTGCAAATTTACAACGATTTCTATCGGCATTTTTGAAAAATCCAGTTTCATTTTTCCATTTAAAAAGAACATCATTTTTATAATGGCATAAAGATTTGAAAGAGGACCAAAGTTTATTATATTTTTAAAATTTTCTTTCTTATTTGCTTTTGAATTTTTAAAATATTCATATTCAAAACACCCCAAAGACAAGAACAAATTATTATTTTTTTTAATATTATTATTACACCCCAGTAGTACTACCAACTTTTTTATTTCATTATTCTTGAGCTTTTCGTATATTTGTTCACTGATTTCATTAATATCTTTTTGTTCAAACCCTATAGAAATAAATTTATCTTCTTCATCATTCAAATAACCTTCTGAATCATAAGCAGCATTTAATAAAGGTTGAATATTATCTTTTTTTATATTTCCTACCCCTAATATAGATATTTCCTCAGTGCTAAAAATTCTTCCCCTAAAAATATCATCTATATTTTCTATATTACCGGAGGATAAAACAACAGCTCCATGGAAAGCCTCAATATTGCCTGTAATATTTGCATACTTTCCAAAATAAATTCCTTTTAAATGTTCGTATTTTTTAAACTCTTCAAAAGCATGAGCATAGTTTAAATTTCCATAAGTATAAATATTTATGTTTTTATCCTTTGTTTTTTCAAGCAGCTCTTTCAGAAATTTAAAATCATCACCAACAACAAGAATTGCATGTCCTTTTTTGCGGGAAACATTTACTTTTGTTCTTTGAGGTGCCCCATATTTTTTTATCAATGTATCAAATAATAGTTCCATAACAATATAATTTATTTCTCCTGCTTTCATCAAAAAATTTTTTGTATCAGTTAAATTTCTTTTTTCATCAGATAGAAAGTCTAAAATTTCATATATTTTCTTATAAATAGAAGCACTTATTTTCTCTTCCTGAACTATATAATTTATATAAGTTATACTTGCACATAAGCTTTGTCTTAATAGTTCCTGAAGTGTAAAAATATCAAAATTTTCAAACTCTATACTTTTTTTAGAATTAATTATATTAGCTAAAGAAACCATTTCTGACAGATTTTCACCTATATTTTTATAATATTTATTTGAAGGCAGTTCAAATTTTTTCTTTTTTATTTTACAAGACTTTTTATATAATTTTTCTGTTTCTTGAGTTATTTCAAAAGATTCTTTAACAGCCCTCATCATACAAGGAATGCTGAAATTTATTCCTTTATTTGTTAAATACAATAAATAGATTATTCTTTCATTTATTTTCTCGTCAGAAATTTTCATTTCAAAATTTTTATTTGCAAAAAAACCAATAACAGTAAGTTGATAGAACAGCAAATCTTGCAACGCACTTACAGCAGGATTTTTTGATGCTAAATTTCTTGATTTTATATTAAAATTCTCATTGCATGATAAATTAAATTTCATTGTTTATCCTCTTTTTTATAATAAATTGTTTTGTTATTTTTTTAGCTATTCATGTTTCTAAACAAATCGGCTATATTTTACACACTAATGCCTAAGTAACAAAAATTCCAAAAGAACAATTTTCTAACAAGAGGACATAAATATTTGTAAAAATTTATATAAATATTGAATTTTCAAAATAAAATATTACTTATATTAATAGTATGGATAAACTGTTACAATATATAAAATCAACATTTAACCAAAAAATTGATGTAGATGCACAACAATATTCACATGCAGC
>JAEEGL016924800.1_pt1 | contig 12473 bp, 9 predicted proteins | sample 9134231 | NCBI WGS metagenome assembly JAEEGL01 (sample SAMN16246548, study PRJNA631951) | gut metagenome | biome: gut microbiome; feature: rumen; material: fiber-attached | host: Bos | place: Iran: Karaj | collected 2018-10
AGGCTTACCTGGTCAACACCGGCTGGAACGGCACCGGCAAGCGCATCTCCATCAAGGATACCCGCGGCATCATCGACGCCATCCTGAACGGGGATATCCTGAACGCCCCCACCAAGAAGATTCCTTACTTCGACTTTGAAGTGCCCACCCAGCTGCCTGGCGTGGATCCCGCCATCCTGGATCCCCGGGACACCTACGCCGATAAGGCCGTATGGGAAGAAAAGGCTAAGGACCTGGCCAGCCGCTTCATCAAGAATTTCGTGAAATACGAAGGCAACGAAGCGGGCAAGGCGCTGGTAGCCGCCGGTCCTCAGCTGTAAGAAAGCAGCATCAAGCAAACGCCCCGACGAGTGATTCGCCGGGGCGCTTTTCATCATGAAAGGGATCGATCGGTTTATTGTCCCGTCACCATGGCTCGCCTTATTTTGACTGCCAGAATGCGTTCCACGCTTTCTTCAATGCGTTCCATGGTTATATCTCCGGAAGCCAGCGCTTTTTGAATCGCCCGCACGGCTGCGTTCAGGTTCGGAGGCAGCAGCAGCATATCCGCGCCGGCCTTCAAGGCCGCTACACATTCCTGGCCTGTTTTATAATTGGAGGTCACGGCGGCCATGCGCAGGGAATCTGTGATGATCAAGCCATCATAGCCCAATTCTCCCCGCAGGATACCGCTGATGACGGGGTAGGAGGTGGAGGCGGGAATATCGTCGCCTACGGCGCGCACCAAGCCGTGGGAAACAAGAATCATTTCAATATCGTTTTCAATGGCGTCCCGATAGGGGATCCATTCCAGGGCCCGCATTTCATCCAGCGTGCGTCGGATGGACAGGTTCCCCAACGAGGTGCCCTCCATGGCGCCGTGGCCTGGAAAATGGGTGTAGCAGGGCACGATGCCGCTTTCCCGCAGTCCTTCCGCCATGGCGGAGGCCATGCGGGAAACAAGCTCCGGGTCCTGTCCATAGGTCTGCACGCCAGGCTGCGCTTTATCGATCACCGTATCTGCCGGGGGAGCAAAGCAGATATTAAAGCCCAGCGGCGTCAAATATGCGGCGATTTCACGGCCTGTTTTCAGCGCCAGAGCTTCATCGCCCGTTTCGCCGATTTCCTGGGGAGAGAAAGCCAGCGGATAATCCAGCTTATTGGCCACCCGGGAAACCGCGCCTCCTTCTTCATCGGTGCCAATAAAGAGGGGATACAGCCCCGCTTTTGTTGCCTGTCGCTGCAATGCCGCCGTCAGGGCCATTAGCTGCTTTTCATTCTCAATGTTGTGTCCAAATATCATCACGCCGCCCACAGGCCGGGAAGCAAACACATTTTGGCTTCCCAGGGCTGTGGTGCGCTCCTCGCCCGTTAAATCCTCCGGGCACACGAAAAACAACTGATAGATTTTCTGCTCGTCCGTCATCCGCTGCATCAGGGCCCAGGCCTGACGTCTGGGATCGGGAGCGGTTTCTTCCTCGTCCTCCACCACAAAGCTGCCCCAATCCTCCGCGCGGGAGACCGTTGGAAAACCAAGCGAGAAAACAAGCAGCAGAAGCAAAAACCAACTAAAAAACCGGCGCAAAAGTGTTACCTCCTTTGCAAATGGCCTGTCTATTGTAGCATGCCGAAGGGGAACGCGCAATTGCAAAGGGGAGCTATAAAGAAATTTTTACAGACAGGACAAGGAAACGCCAAAACCATATTGTGATTCTTCGGCTTTTGCGGCATAATGATCTTTACAAATACTGGTGCGCGCAGTTTTCAGCCATAAAAGGTAGGATTGCGCCTTTTGGTCATCTTGGATGCGGTGGCTTTCTGCGCAATGGTCAGCTCCTCGTCGGATAACATGGATTTTCAAAACTACTATTTTTTTAGCTGAATCGTCCGCCAATGCTTGCAATTTTGAGAGCAAACATAGGGAAGCGTCGTTAGAAATCAGGCAAAAATGTTGGCACTCTGCAAACAGGAACCCTGAATCTGTTAGCAAAACGGACCCGTATAAAAAAACGCCCACTTTTGTTGGCAGGCTGCTGTTAGCAGCTTTTTGCTTCAAAAGCGGGCATTTTTGGCTAAAGGTTCTTATTGTGATACCAATGCAACCCGGTTCGAGCTGCTTCTGCAGCTTCCCCTGATGAAATGAATACGGAAACTGCCCGCCTGGTGTATATACAGGTCAATCGCCTGTTTTTCAGCCCTTGCTGCCCTTAAAATGCAGGCCCAGCATGGTGATGTCGTCAAACTGCGGGGCGTCTCCCACAAAGCTGTCGATGCTGATCCGGACATTGCGCAGCAGCGTTTCGGGCTCAGCCTCGGCGTCCTGATTCAGGGCCTCGAGCATGCGCTGCGTGCCGAACATCTGGTTCTCCGTGTTCGTGGCCTCGGCTACGCCGTCGGTATACACAAACAGGCTGTCGCCGGGATGCAGCTCAAATTCATGTTCCCTGAATTTCGTCCCTTCCAACGCGGCCAGGGCAATGCTATGGCGGTAGACGACCAGCTCGAATTGTCCTCCCGCACGGCGGATCACGGGATACTCATGTCCGGCGTTGACAGATACGCCTTTGCCGGTGGACAGATCCAGGATCGCGAACCACGCCGTCACAAACAGCTGGGCTTCGTTGTTCTCGCACAGCTGCTCGTTGACGTAGCTCATGATCTCGGCGGGCGTGCCGCCCATCTGCGCCCTGTTTTTGATCAGGGTTTTGGCGACGACCATGAACAGCGCGGCGGGAACGCCTTTACCGCTCACGTCAGCCATTACCAGGCCCAGGTGCGTGTCGTCGATCAGGAAGTAATCATAGAAATCGCCGCCCACTTCCTTGGCCGGAGTCATCGAAGCGTACAGGCTGAATTCCCTGCCCTTGGACAGTTCCGCGAAATTCCTGGGCAGGAGGCTGGCCTGGATGGATTCGGCGGCGGAGAGTTCACCGAGAATACGTTCCTCTTTCGCCGTTACTTCCTTCAGCTCGGTGATGTATTTCTGCAGGGAATCCGTCATCAGGTTGAAGGAATTGGCCAGGCTCCCGATTTCATCGTCCGTGGTGACCTGGGTATGGTTTTCCAGATTGCCGCCGCTGATCTGGCGCACATCCGCCTCGAGCCGTTTGAGCGGGTCAGAGATCCGCTTGGAGATCCTGCCGGTCAACAGCGTTACGAACACCAGAATCAAGGCGCTCAGGAGCAGGCAGCTCTGAATGACCGTCATAATACCTTGTGTAACCGTGGACACGACGTTATTGGTATTATCGTCGATCCTATCACGGATCGCGATCGCTGGCTGGATAACCGCCGATACGGGGCTCAGGATGCAGAGCGTCCAATCCGTGGAGTCGATGGTGGCAAAGGCGATATATTCGGCTTCCTCTCCTTCGCCGACGCTCACGATCCCGTTCTTTCTCGCCAGAATGGCCTCGCCGGCCACCTGCAACGACCGGTTCTTGCCCTCCTGGAAAATGCTGCCCATGTTTTCGGAGAGGGGGTCCACGTCTTTTCCGGCGATATAATTCCCCTCATGGTCGATCAGGGTGGCCACGCTGGGAACCACGATGCCGTCGTTGACCATGGACTCGTTGAGTTCGTTCATCAAAATGTCCATGGCGATGCATCCGGCGTATTCCCCGTCCGCATCGGTGAACGGGGTGACGCAGGTAATGGTCAGGCCCCTGCCGTAGTCGTCCTGGTAGGTGTCAGTAAAGGTGGCGCCGCTGGATTGCTTGGCCATCAGATACCATGGGCGGAACCGATATTCAAAGTAACCCTCGCCCACCGTTTCGCTGTTGTCAGAATTGGGGTCATAGCTGATGAGCAAGCCATTTTCAGTACCCATGTAGATGGTGGCGATGTTGTCGTTGTTTTCCACAATGGGGGCAAACACATCCACCATGTTGCCAAGCAGCTTGCTTTCTTCCTGCAGATCCTCATAGTTCAGGATTTTGTTTGCCAGCGTCCTTTGCATGACCCAGATGCCGGCGTTTTCACTGAGCGGGCGTTCCACTTCTTTGCTCGGGTAGCTGTCCGGGTTCAGATACAGCGAATGGGCATATGCCGCCGCATACTCCAACGCGTCCGAATAAGCCTCCAGCTTCTGTTCCGCCAGCATCGCCTTATCAGACGCCTGGCTCTGGATGCTCTCCTCCAGCTTCTGCATCATGGCGTCCGAACTGATGGCGGACGCGCTTTCGCCCAGCTGCTGGGAATTATCGACCGCGGAATCCCGGATAAAGAAGATCGCGGACATAAAGGTGACAGTGGAAAGGATCAGGGTGATCAGCGTGAAGGAAATGGTGGTCAGGATCATCTTCCTGGCGACGGAGGTCCTGGTCACAGTTTCGCCGGCTTCGTTCACAAAGGTGGTTTCCTGCAGGTCTTCATAGCCGAGCCTGGACATGATCGAATCGTCGACCATCAGTGTCGCCAGGATCAGCAATATGCCGCCCGCGATCTGGAAAGGCGTGGCAGGCGTGTACTCCATATTCAGCAGTTTGCAGAGGAAGGGGTTGGCGATCAATGTGATAATGATCTCCATGGAGAAGATCAGGGAGGCTTTCAGGGCGGAAACATGACGCTGGCAGGAGATCTGGATGATGCCGTAAACGGCCCGGATCCCGACACCGATGAACAGCGCGCTCATCCAGAAGCTCGGCTCTGTCGGCAGGGCCAGGCTGCGGCCGGAAAGCTGGTTTTCGATCATCCATCCGGCAAACGCGAACAATGAGGAAAAAATCATTTGGGAGACGGTCAGGGCGGAGGCGTCCTCGTTCTCACCCAGCACCGAAACGCTGACGACGTAGGAGGCAAAGAATATATCGGCAATGACCAGATAAACGACGTCCACGGATGAGAAAAGGGCTGACGTATCCGCGCCGAACATCAGCAGCAGCGCGATGATGGCAATCACCGTCGCGATGCTGGAGAAGAAATTGACCTTCTTTTTCAGCAGCAGAAGAATCGGCGTGATAAAGACGAAATACAAACTGACCAAGCTGGAGATAATGACCGCGTCCAGATGGCGGGACCCCAGCAGAAGAAAGAAATTGAAGCCAATCAGCTCTACAGCGAACAGTGCGCCTTTCAACAGCGTCCTTTTCGTGATGGCTTTCAGTTTTTTCACCCGGACGATGCTCAGGATCAGCAGGCCAATCACGTTGGTGACGCAGACAAAGGCGAAAGTGGATACCGTATCCGGCACGTTCTGCAGAAAAACGTACTGGAACGCCGCCAGGACGGTGATAAAAATCAGGCCGATCGTTGCGATGCCATTCTTTTGCAGCTTCATAACACTATCCTCTCAGTAGCAATGTATTTTTTGAGCAGATACTCCGGCTTATAGGCGTATTTCAGCGCCCGGAGGCCCGGCAGCCCCATATCTTCCTCCATATTGACGTAAACGCAGTCCATGGCGCATTGCTTGACCGATTCCTGTCGGAGCACCTTGTAGACATGCTGTATGTTCCGGTCTCCCTTTTCCACGATCGCGTCATAAAAATGGTCGCTGAGCTTCGTTCCGTACCCGAACCCGACAATTTCGCCGTCAATGCGAAGCACGATGCCGGATAAGTGCAGGGCGTCAAAGTGGGCCAGCTGTTTTTCGATCATGCGCGCTTCCCGCTCCAGGACGTTCATATCATGGGTTTCCTTGTTCTGCACCAGCCACTTCTGCTCAAATTCCAGAATGCCGGGAAAATCCTCCGGCGTGATCCGGCTGACCGCAGCGCGTTCCCCGTACAAATGCCAGAATGCGTGCACCTCGATCCGCCGTTTTTGCAGCGCGTGGCCGACAAACGTGCCCATGATCTCCGACCGGAACATGTATTCCGCCAGATCGCGCTCTTCCTGTAAATCAAACCGTCCCCGGAATTCCTGCTTCAGGATTTCCGCCGCCCGCTCGGTGACGGACATGATCTTGATCCGTTTTCCGTAGGAACCAGCGTCCGCGAACAATCGCTCGAACGCCTCCTTCATGCTGCCGCCGCCCAGCGGGGCAAGGTAAACGCGGTAATCCCGATCGCACAGGCGGCTCCTGAGCGTATACAGGAAGCCGTCTTTTTCAGAAACGGCGTCGCCGTATTTTTCTTCCATCGAGTACATACTGACGGGGGAATGCTGACACGAGCCTTCCCCGAAAGCGGAGGTATACGCATAAATCCGGCTGTAATCTTCCAGCTTGACAGGTTCAAAATCAAGTGCGTTGCTCTTTGACATTCTGAAGAATTCACCTACTCATAGCAGTGTGCTGCCGTTAAACGGGCACCCCTTTACTTATTATACACATTTTTCCATATATTTCAAGATAAAAAGGGGCTGTTGCACAGCGATCTGACAAAAAATTGAGCTTTCAACCACTGAAGAGGTGGAAGAAAGCTCCGTTTTATTGTATGAGTGAGTGACAGCCTATAGGAACAGGAACTGTCATGGAATCGCTCGAACGGTATGTGCACCGTGATCCCCTTTACAAAGTTCATGAATGCGTTTTCACTGTCTTAGCGTTTGAGAGTGAACCGGTTGATCCGAGGCTTTAATACCAATTTTGCGCTTTGAGATAAACCGTGTATTTTTACACGGAAACCCGGTCAATCGTGTAAAGATGCACGTTTCCTTTCCTAATCGTGTAAATGTACACGGAAGCCAAAGGAATCGTGTAAGAATACACGGATTGCAACCGGAGAAAAACAAGAAAACCGGCCACCGGGACTTCCGTCCGGAAGGGACTGATGGCCGGAAATCCTTTATTTCTGGGCACTTCTGAGTAAATGAAAGGACGCTGACTTTTTGCCAAAATCAGCGTCCTTATTTGGTGATCCCGGCGGGATTCGAACCCACGGCCTGTCGCTTAGGAGGCGACCGCTCTATCCTACTGAGCTACGGAACCATATGCTCGAAAGACAAGTTTTATAGGGCTTTCGGGCTTAAACGGTCATGATGACCGAGGAGAGGAACTGGAGTTTTTCGCGTTCACTGTCCAACTGCGGATGGCGTGCTCGATGATCGCAGGGCCTTCACGATCCGCCGTATATTCGCTGCTTGACGGCAGCAGAGGGAGGAAGACCGAACATCCGGTTGATCCTGCGTTCCTGATCGCTCCTTTCAGGCGGAAGTACGCTTTCTTCTTGGAAGGCGTACCCTCGATCCTGCTGGGGTGCAGGCGCAGAAATTGCACATTGAAAAGGATCATCACATGTTCCAAAACATATTATAGCATATTTCCTGGTAGGATGCAAGGAAATATCCCCGAATTTCATTCGTGGAATTGCAGAGAAAGCTGCATTCCATCCTGACCGCATTCGGCGGCGGGAAAATGGGCCTGAGCCAAGGGCAGGAAAGCTTGCGGGTCCTCGATTCGCTGGGAATAATGGGCTAGCCAAAGGCGCCTGACCTGGGCCTGAGCCGCGGTTTGGGCCGCCAGGGCAAAGGTCATATGGCCGTATTCGGCGGCCAGATCGGCCTGCTCATTTTCGCCGTAGGTGGCTTCGCAAATGAATAAATCAGCGTCCAGGGCCGCCTGGGTCAGGCATTCGCAGGGCGCTGTATCGCCGGAAAAAACGAATTTCAGCCCGGCCCGGTCGGGGCCCATGACCTGCTGGGGCAGAATGATCTGATCATTGACTTGCACGCTTTCTCCGCGCTGGAGAACGCTCCAAAGCTGCACGGGAATATTCAGCGCTTTTGCCTGCTGAGGGTTAAAAAGCCCCGCGCGGCCCAGGGTAAACTGATAGCCCTGACTGATCACCCTGTGCCGGGTGGGAAATGCGCAAAGACGCGCCCGATCCGGCCACCCGGGAAAAAGGCTGTTCAAAGAAATGCCTTCCGGGGGAAGAAATAACAGCCGAATCTCAAAAGGCAGCCATTCCGCCAGCTTGAATATGGGCTCCATGGCGGCTTTCAGCCCCGCGGGGCCGGTAATCACCAGCGGCTCTGTGCGGCCCATGCTGCCCATGGTCTGCAGCAGGCCCGGCAGGCCGAAAGTATGATCGCCGTGATAATGGGTCAACGCGATCATATCCGTTTTGATCAGACTGGCATGCGCTTTTCGGGCGGCGCTTTGGGTGCCCTCGCCGCAGTCAAACAAAATGGAATGGCCCGCGCAGCTGAGAAACACGGCGGTCAGGGCGCGATCCGGAAGGGGGAGCAGGGCGGAGGTGCCGAGCAAAGTAATATCAAGCATAGAAAGACTGTTTCCTTCCATGATTATTGATAACCGTTTTCCAGCATCCAGGTAAAAATTTTCCGGGCGATCGGCGCGGCCACGCTGCCGCCGCCGCCCGCGTTTTCCACCACGATGGAGATGGCATAGGGCGAGGTTTCCTCATCCAAGAATCCCGTGAACCAGGCGTTGGTGAATTCCTGGGTGTCCATTTCAGCGGAGCCGGTTTTCCCGCATACCTTTTTGCCGGAAATCTGGGCGGCGGTACCGGTGCCGCCGGTGACCACGGCGCGCATATAATCCTTCAGCTGTGCCGCCTGCTCCTCGGTCATGGCTTTTCGGAAAATCCGGGGCGAAAAGGACGCGCGGACGGTGCCGTTTACAGCCGTTGCGGAAAGAAGCATCCGGGGTTCCATCATTACGCCGTGATTCGCTACGGAGGAAGCGATCATGCACATGTGCATGGGGGAGACGGACAGGGCGCTTTGTCCCGCGCCTGTCCAGGCAATTTCGCCGTCGCTGCGGTTTTCGGTGGGATAGGAGGAGTTTTCCACCACCAGATCCCGGAACAGGAAATTTTCGTTGAAGCCAAAGCTTTCCGCCGTTTTGCGCAGCTTCGCGTCGCCCAATTGCAGGGCGATGCGGGCAAAGGCGTTATTGCAGCTGACCTGGAATGCGCGCTTCAAGCTGATATCGCCGTGCTTCACCAGTGCGCCTGCGGCCAGATCGGTGCCTGCGTCGGTGATCACACGCTGTCCAGCCTGCAGGGTTCCGGTGCATGAAAAGTTGAGGTCGGCGAAATTCGGCATGTTTTCCATCACGGAAGCGGCGGTGACGATTTTGAATGTGGAGCCCGGGGTATACAGCCCCTGAACGGCACGGTTAAAAAACGGTTTTTGGCTGTCGCCGCGCACGGCGGAAGTGATGTTCTGCGGGTCAAAATTAGGGAAGGACTGCTCGGACAGCACTTCTCCGGTTTTATAGTTCATCACCACCACGGCGCCGGATTTCCCATCGGGAAAAACGGAGGCGATATAGGCTGCCAGGCGGCTGTCGATGGTCAATTGCACATTATCGCCCCGGCGCTGCTCTCCCCGCAGGGCGAAGGAAAGCCGCTCCAGATAGGACATGCGGAAGCCGTACAGATAAGTGGCGAAAAAGGATTCGGCGCTGTTGTTCACGTTGTAGCTGCTGTCGCCTACCGCGTGCACGGCGGCCTTCCGGGCGCTCAGATCAGCTTGATATACCCGCTGACCGTTGACTGTGCTGGCCAGCACCACGCCGCTGCGATCCAGGATATTCCCGGCGATCACATCCTTTTTTTGGGCACGGGCAAAGGTGTTGGCGGGGGAAGCGAACCAGCGGCTGCCGTAAGTGGATATGCTGTAAGCGCCCCAGACGGCCAAAAGAACAAACAAGGCGCACAGGAATAAGGCGATTTTGCGGATGTTTTTCTGCAACTGCTTCACAGGACGTCACCTCCCTGCGCCAGGGCCCGATCCTCATGCACCCCGGCGGCGTTGCGGCTGGCTACGCCCTGCAAAAGCCCGATCACGCACAAGCTGGATACCATGGATGTGCCGCCGTAGCTGATGAAGGGAAGGGTTACGCCTGTCAGGGGGATCAGCTTGATGTTGCCGCCGATGATCACGAAGGTTTGCAGAGCAATCAGCGCCGTGCAGCCCAGCGCCAGCAGGGAATGAAACACAGTGCGGGAACGGCGGGCGATCATGATGCCCCGGATGATGATAAACAGATACATGCACAGCACGATCAGCCCGAACAGCAGGCCGAATTCATGCAGGATCACGGAAAAAATGAAATCGTTGTAATACTCCGGGATCACGGAGGCGTTGCCCAGTCCCAGGCCCACGCCCCAGAAGCCGCCATTGACGATGGCGATCAGGCTTTGCACGATTTGGTAGCCCGCGCCGTCGGTATCCGCCCAGGGATTGATCCAAATGGCCACGCGCCGCCGCACATGGGCAAACATGCGATAACCCGCGAAAGCGGCTCCGCCCCCGCCCAGCACGCCGCCCAAAAGCAGGGGCAGGCTGGTGGTGGAGGCGTAAAGCAGGATCAGCACAACACCGTAATACAGCAGGGCGGTGCCCAGGTCCTTTTGCAGCATGAGCAGAAAAAGGCAGCTTCCGCTGAACGCCAGGGCCCAAAACACCTTTCGCTGGCTCAGCAGATAGGATACGCATAAAAGCAGCGCCAGCTTCACCACTTCGCTGGGCTGTACGGAATAACCGCCCACATAGAACCAGTTTTTGGCCCCGTTTGTTTCCCGGCCGATGAGCAGGGGGAGGACAAGGAGCCCCATGCTGCCCAGCATCATCAGCGCGGAAAGTCCTTTCCATTTGGGCGTGTAGCGCACCAGAAACGTGCAGAAGATCATGCAGCCAACGCCCACGCCGTAATTCACAGCCTGGGTCATGCCGCGCTCCGGCAATAAGCGGTACAGCACCAGAACGCCCAGGGCACACAGAAAATTGGTCAGCGACAGGAGCAGCCGATCCGAGGGAAAAAGCCGGGAAATGCCCGCCGTGCCCACGAAAATGATGGCGGGCACCACCAGAGATAAAAGGAAGCTTTCCCATTTTCCGTCCTTTAACGCCAGCAGGAAAAAACCCAGAAAAAAGAATACCATCACGGCCAGCAGCATGGCCCGGCCCGGAGTGCGGCGGAGACGCTTTTTGCTTTCACTCATGGCGGCTCCTCCTTTTTCTTCGGGGCTGCAGAGGACTTTGATAGGGAAGCCCCTGTTCTTCTTCATCCGGGATTTGATCCGTGGGCTGTGCCTGCTGCCATTGTTCGGATTGCATGGCGGAATGCAGTTCATCCATGGAATAAGCATACTGCCAGGTCATTTGGCCATCGTCGGTATAATGGCCGTCGTATTCCTGGTTTATGTTAGCGGGATCCAGCGGCGCGCCCTGGGGAACGGAAGCGGCGCTGTAAGGCACATAATCCCCTTCCTGAACATTGGAAACCGTAGATAAATCCGGGAAAACAGGGTTTGTTTCGCCTTCTCCATCCCAGGGCTCCAGATAAACATCAGAAGAAAGAACGGCATCCGGAGCGGGATATGCGGCGGGCTGCGGCACCTTCAATCCGGCAAACAGCCGAACCCGCAGCATGGTGTTTCCAATCTGCAGCTGTGTGCCGTGCAGCGCGTAGCCGGGACCGTTCATTTCCACGCCGGACAGCAGCATGGGGCTGCGGCGTTCGGGAATGATTTTCAGGCCCTTTCCTTCCTCGAATTCAAAACGCGCGTGGCGGCGTTTGACAGCGCTGTCCTTCACCCGGATATCACATTCCCGGGAGGAGCCGATGGTGCCTTCCCGGGGAAGGGGCTGGGATGCGCCGGTGGTCAGGTTCACAATTTCGCCCACCAGTCCGGCATCGGGCAGGGAACGCATTTCCCGCTGATAGGCCCTGGCGTCTCGCCGCAGCCAGCGGTAGGATCGCCATACGATCAGCGCGCCGATGCCTACAAACACATACCGCATCAGCATGGACAGCAATTCATACGCTTCGGCGGACACCTTCGTTCCCTCCCATCTTTTTTATCTTTTCAAATAGTATACCATAAAAACGCCTTGTTCGTCTATGCCTGGCTTCCCGGAAAATGTAAATTCGCCAATAAGCGCTTTTTAACTTGCAAAAACAGGGGAAACAGGCTATAATAAACGTACTAAATCGGAAAGGGGGAAGGCGGCATTTTTAATATCGGTTTTTCGGAACTGATCATCGTGCTGCTCATTGCCTTTCTGGTGGTCGGGCCCAAGGATTTGCCCAAGGTGGCAAGATGGCTTGGACGAATGGTCAAAAGGATCCGGCAGCTGATTCAGGAAGTGAAGCAGGAAACCGGCTGGGACGAATTTGAGAAAGAGCTGAAGGACACCAAAACGGATGTAGACCAAACGTTCAGCGATCTAAAAAAGGACATGGACATTACGCCGGAGCTGAAAAGCGCTTCCCAGGAATTGAACAATAGCTTGAACGGCGTGAAAAAGGACCTGAAACAGGCGGAAAAAGAAGTAAACCAAAAACAATAAACATCTGCTGAAAGCAGACGGATAACAGGAGGGGCAGCATATGCGGCTTGGAACTACGGAAATCATTCTGATCGTTATTTTGGCGCTGGTACTTTTCGGCGGCAGCAAGCTGGCCGGGGTGGGCAAGGCCTTGGGCAAGAGCATCAAGGACTTCAAAAATGAAGTGAAGGACGACGACGAGAAAAAGGCAGAGGATGCCAACGACGATAAAAAGGCGTAACGCGTCCTTGATTGGGTTGCCTGTATGAACGAAAAGAATAAGAAACAAACGGATCGTAAAGCGGAGG
>JAEEGL010014031.1_pt1 | contig 12472 bp, 11 predicted proteins | sample 9134231 | NCBI WGS metagenome assembly JAEEGL01 (sample SAMN16246548, study PRJNA631951) | gut metagenome | biome: gut microbiome; feature: rumen; material: fiber-attached | host: Bos | place: Iran: Karaj | collected 2018-10
CAATCTAAAATGGATATTATGAATATAAAACTTGAGATTATTATTGATGAATACTTAGATTATATTAATAAAATGACTGAAATGAATTTAGATATTGCTAGTTCATATTTAGTAATGGCATCAGAACTATTGGAAATTAAATCTAAAATGCTTTTACCAAAAGAAGAAGATGAAGAAGAGGAAGAAGATCCAAAAGAAAGATTAATTAATAGATTAATTCTTTATCAACAATATAAAGATCAAATAGATAGTTTTAAAGAATTAGAAAGTGAGAGAGGTACTTATTATACTAAAATACCTAGTAGTTTAGATGATTATCAAACTGGTGAAAAGAAAGCTTTAATAGAAAATGTTACACTAGATGATTTAGTTAAGGCTTTTGAAAACTTTTTAGCTAGAGTAGAATTAGAAAAACCAGTATCAACTAAAGTTACTAAAAAAGAACTTAGTGTAGAAGATAGAATTATTAATATAAAAGATCGTTTTAAAAAACAAAAAAGAATAGATTTCTTTGATTTATTTGAAGTAAAATCTAAAGAGTATGTAGTAGTTACTTTTTTAGCTATTCTTGAAATGGCAAAAAATAAAGAATTAATTATTTATCAAGATGCAAATTTTGATAATATTATATGTGAGGCTGTATATGGAAGAAGATAATAAATTAGCGGCTTTAGAAGGGCTTTTATTCGTTGTTGGAGATGATGGTTTATCTATTAATCAAATGATGGAAATATTAGAAGTTGATCATGAAGAAGCAGTAGAATTAATTAATAAATTAAAAGAAAATTATGAGGATGTTAATCGTGGTATTAGAATACATTTTCTTGGTAATACATTCAAATTAACTACAAAACAAGAACATCAAAAATATTATCAAAAATTACTTGTTAATGAAGAAAATAATACTTTATCTAATAGTGCTCTTGAAACACTTGCTATAGTTGCTTATAATGAACCAATAACAAGAGTAGAAGTAGATGAAATAAGAGGTGTCCAAACAGCTCAAATGATAAGAAAACTAGTAGCTAAAGGATTACTAAAAGAATGTGGTAGAAGTGAAATGCCAGGAAGACCAATTCTTTATAAAACAACATCAGAATTCTTAGATTATTTTGGATTAAGTGATATATCAGAACTTCCTAAAATAACACCAAAAGATGAAAATAATAATAGTGATGTAGATTTATATAAATCTAAATATGAAGAAGAAATAATAGAATAAAAAAAGATTTAATTAAATCTTTTTTCTTTTTTCATGAATTTCTACATCTTTAATTAATGTTGAATAATTATCAATAATTGGTTTTTTCATAAATTCTAATAAAATATCTAAATTATTCATTAGCTCACCAATATATTTAGAATTAACAACATTTTGTGCTAATATTCTTACTTCGTTTATTAAATCTTGAAAATAAGGATCTAAGTATTTAAGAGCAAATTGTTCTACCTCTTCATCCACTATGCCATCAAAATCATAACTGGTATGACATCCTTCTTTCCATCTATCATCAATTTCATATATTTCGTAAAGTGATTGGTAGTATTTATCCACAACATATGCAAATCTTTTAATAGGATTTAGTTTTTGCTCTTTTGCTTCTTTTGCTGCTTTATCAATACATTGTTTGACATATTCAATTCTTTTGTTAATAACAGTACTTTTTTTAATTTCCTCTAACATAGTATTTCCTTAATCGGTTTTATATTGTACCACTATTTACATTATTTGACAATATATATATTAATAAATATATATATAAAATCAAAAATATATATTTTGTTTGATATAATTAAAGTGAGAAAGTAGGTGATAACATGAGATATTTAAAATATTTTGTTCTTTTTGTCGTGTTATCATTTAGTTTTAATGTTTATGCATATAGAAGAGATAGTAGTGATCTTAAAAATAGAAAAGTATGTGAAAAAATAGAGTTAGCTAAAGCTAATAAAGATGGTACTATTACTAAAGTAGCTTGCTATAACGATTATAACTCTGCTAAAAGTAAAATGGATGAAACTGATGATGATTCATTAATTATTTTAGAAAGAAGTAATAGTGTAACAAAGATAATTGATGCTAAATATGCTTTATTATATTTAGATCATGGTGATGTTAATACCGATATTTATAATAATAGTAGTTTTTCATCTAGTATTACGTATATGAATAACTGTTCTGATTATGGTGCAACAGATGCTGCATTTCTTGGAATAAATTATAGTAATAAAGCAGCTAAACTAAAAATATCTGGTGTTACTGGTTGGATAAAAAATGGAACTTATTATATAATTCCAATTAATTGGTTAAAGAGTCATTCTTATTACAAAGTAACTGATAGTGGATTATATCACTATTATTCAAAAGATGTTGAAAATGGTAATTATAGTCAATCTAGTAAGTTAATAGATGATAAACCAGAGTTTTTAAATAAAGGTAATTACAAGAGTTATGATGGTATATATTTCTATAGTGTATACAAAGATATGATTGATGATTATCGTAGTGGTAAACATGAAAAAGCTGCTAATAAAGATAATGCATATTATAATTATTATCAATATTTACCACATCGTTCTAAAACTAATTATGATATAGATGATTTTGATTCATATATTCGTTCTGTTTTAGGATTTAAAGGTAGTTTATATGGAAAAATGTTAACTGATAAATATTCAGTTATGTATGGAACTAGTGAATACTATTTATTTGCTGAAAAAATGTATGGGGCTAATGCCTTATCAATCTTTAGTTTAGGTCGTCATGAATCAGCTAATGGTCTTAGTTATATAGCATATAATAAAAACAATATATTTGGACATAATGCAGTTGATGGAGCAGCATACTCTTCAGCAACAGGATACTTAGATGTACGTAGTAGTATTTATACACATGGTTATGGATACATTAACTATGGTTATGCAAGAGTATCTGATTGGCGTTATAATGGTAGTCACTTTGGTAACAAAAAAACTGGTATGAATGTTCAATATGCATCTGATGTATATTGGGGAGAAAAAGCTGCAGCATACTATTATGAGTTTGATAAAGCTAATGGTTTTTTGGATCGTGATTTCTATCAAATAATTGTATCTAATGCATCAAATATTAATACTAGAAGTGCTCCTAATACTAAAGCAAGTATCCCTTATGTAATAAAGAAGACTAATGTACCATTCATTGTCTTAGAAGAAGTAGAAGGAGAAACAGTATCAGGAAGTAATATTTGGTATAAAATTCAATCTGATTCTAACGTAAATAATTCTGGTAGTTTAATAGGAAGTAATAGTAGTACATGGCCAGAATATAATTGGAATGGTGTCGTTTATGTACATGCTAGTTATTTTACAAAAGTTAATGATGCCAAAAAAGAAGATGGTACATATAATAAACCAATTGATGTAGAAAAAGATGTTAATAATCAAACTATAACTACTAATGCAACAAAAACTAAATATACTCCACAAGTAGGTATAATTTCAGCAGATAAAGATTATTTCTATACATCAACTTTAACTAATAAAAAAGGAACTATTAAAAAAGATAGTTATGTTGTAATATTAGAAAAAATAGTTGAAGGGGATAATACAAAATATTTAATAATAACTGATTATGGTACTATTCAAAAAGCTTGGATAAGTAGTGAGAATGTTCGTGTAGTTAATAAAGATTTATTAGCAGTTAGTATTACTGATGCAAAGAAAACTATTAGTGTTTTAGATAAAGTTGGTGGAACTAGTGTATTAAATGTTTATAATGGTAGTTTCATTCCAATAGTAGATAAAGTACTACAAAATGATAAATTATATTTAAAAGTTCAATATAAAAATAATGGAACTATATCTTATGGTTATGTAGATAGTACAATTAGTAATATTAGTTATACTTTAAATTATATTAATATTAAACCAGTTATTAATGCAAATGATCGAAGTACAATAATAAATGAAGAATTTGATCCAATGGAAGGTGTAACTGGAGAAGATTATGAAGATGGTATTATTACAAGTAATATTAAAATAGAAAGTAATAATGTTAATACTAGTAAAATAGGAATATATGAAATTAAGTATTCATTAACTGATTCTTATGGTGAAAGGGTAGAAAAAACTGTTAAAATAACAGTAGCTAACAGAACACAAGGAACACCACTATTTATGTTTAATGGATTAAAACATGTAGAAGCTAATAAATTTAACTTTAGTGGATTTATTGCTGTAGCAGGAACTGATAATAAAACTATTAAACAAGAATTAATTTTTGTAGATGAAGTTACTAAAAAAGAATATATATTCCCACTTACAAAGTGGACAGATTATCCATATGAAATGACTAATGTTGATGACAAGAAGCCATATGATTATAGTGGCGGTTGGTTTAATACAACAATTGATTTAACTAAAGAAAAACTACCTAATGGTAACTATAATATTTATGTTCATGTAATTAATGGCGCAAAAGAAGCTAAAACATTATTTACTAATATTGCATATCTTGAAATGACTAGACGTGCAAAAGGAGATAATCGTGAATTTATTATTGATGTAGATTATAGTACATTAAATAGTCCACTTGTCTTTGGTGTAAGAGATGAATTAATTAGTCTTGATGTACCAAAATCAACAGATCCAATGTATAATTTCTTTACTAATATTAAACTAGAAAATGATAATTTAACTATTAAAGGAACTAGTCATAGTTATGGAGTAAGTTTCTCTATTAATGATAATGTTGAAAGAAAACTAATTCTTGAAAATACAACCAATTATACAAAATATGTATTTGATTTAGGTAGTATAACAAATGGTGATTATCAAGTAACTTTAGCTGTATCTGATAACTTAGATAAAACAAGAGCTTGGTATAATAAAACAATAGATTTATCTAGTTTACCATCAGGTAAGTACGTTTTATATATTGAAAATACAGTTAATGATTTATCTTATTATGGAGAAATAATTGATGTAGCTTATACAAATTTTACAAACATAAATAATGATAAATATAAGTTTAATCGAAATGATAATGTTCGTTTAAGATTAGAGCTAACTGTTACTAAGTAGTGTCAAGTTAAAATAATATTTAGTCTTAAAAAGAACTAATTAATTACAAAAACAATTAAAAAAGGAAAATCTTTCTAAGAGATTTTCTTTTTTATTTATTTTTTCTAATAAATATTATTTCAGTAATTTGCCATCATTTATAAACTTTGTTATATTACTTTTGAGGTGAAGTAATAAACAATTAAAAATGACGTCAAAGAATAGATTATTTTTATTTAATTTGTTATAATAAGTTAAAGGATGGTGATAAAGTGAGAAATATTCTTCCAGCCGATACTTATAAAGTATTTAATCGTGCTTTTATAGAAAACAGAGAAAAAGATGTTATTGTATCTCTTTATCAACCAATTATTGGTGTATTAGCTGTTAACTTATATTTAACATTAACTAATGATTTAAATAGTGATTTAATTGAAAGTGATGTTTATTCTCATCAACATTTAATTGGATTAATGGGAATTAATTTAGATGAAATAGTTAAAGCTAGAAAGAAACTAGAAGCTATTGGCTTATTAAAAACATTCTTTAAAGAAGATGATATAAATAGTTATATCTATGTTTTATATGCACCACTTTCTGCATCTGATTTTTTAAATCATCCTATATTAAATGTAGTTTTATATAATAATTTAGGTAAAGCTGAATATGATAATATAGTAGAAAAATATCGATCTAAAAAGATTATTACTAAAGATTTTACTGATATTACAACTAGTTTTGATAAAGTGTTTACTAGTGTAAATGGATATGCTTTTGATAATTCAGATATAGTTGATGAAAAAACCAGAAAAATAGAAATAGATAGTAATATAGATATTAACTTAATAATAAGTAGTATACCTAATAGAATGGTTAATGCTAAATGTTTTAATAAAGAAACTATTGATTTAATAATTAATTTAGCTTATATCTATAAAATAGATAATTTAAATATGCAAGGACTTGTTCGTAATTCAATTAATGAACGAGGTATGGTTGATAAAGAAGAATTAAAAAATGCTTGTAGGAATTTTTATCAATTTGAAAATAATGGTAAATTACCAACAGTAATTTATAATAAACAACCAGAATATTTAAAAGAACCAGTTGGTAATTCTAATATGGCAAAGATGATTTATACTTTTGAAAATGTTAGTCCATATGAATTTTTAAAAAATAGTTATAATAATGCAGAACCAACTGCAAGAGATAAGAAGATAATTGAAAACTTGATGTTAGAACAAAAATTATCTCCAGGTGTAGTTAATGTTTTAATAGATTATGTATTAAGAATTAATAATAAAAAACTTAATAAAGAATTTATAGAAGCTATTGCTGGTCAATGGAAAAGATTAAATATTGAAACAGTTAAAGAAGCTATGGAAATATGTCGTAAAGAACATAAAAAAGTTAGTAAAAATGTTCCAAAAGTTAAAAAAGAAATTGATAAAAATAATTTGCCAGAATGGTTTGATAAGAACTTTGAAAAAGATAGTGGTAAATTAGATGAATTAGCTGATGTATTAAAAGAATTTGAGTAGGTGAATTATGTATAATTATATAAAAGGTATCGTTAATGAAGTTAAAAGTACAAGTATTGTTTTAGATAATAATGGTATTGGTTATGAAATATATACACCAAATCCTTTTGCTTTTGAAGAAGGGAAAGATTATAAAGTATATGTTTATCAATATATTAGAGAAGATGAAATGAGTTTGTATGGTTTTAAAACTAATGATGAAAAAGAATTATTCTTAAAACTAATTGATGTTAAAGGATTAGGTCCTAAAATGGCTTTACCAATTATAGCTATGGGAAGTATTAATGGTATAAGTGACGCTATTAATCGAGAAAATGTATTGTATCTTAAGAAATTCCCTAAAATTGGTGATAAGTTAGCTAGACAAATGATTCTAGATTTGAAAGGTAAATTAGAGTTAACTGATGAAGTAGTAGCTCTTGATGCAACTGATGAATTAATGGAAGCATTAAAAGGACTTGGATATAAAGATAAAGATATTAAAATGATTTTACCAAAAGTAAATACTGAAAATAGATTAGAGGAGCAAATTAAAGAAGCTTTAAGATTATTAGTAGGTAAATAAAAAGGAGGTATTATGGAAGATAATATTCTAGATGGAAATTTACAAAAAGAGGATATTGATGGAAGTATAAGACCAGAAAGTCTTGATGAATATGTAGGTCAAACTGAAGTTAAAGAAAATATTAGGGTATTTATAGAAGCAGCTAAATTACGTAATGAACCACTTGATCATGTATTATTATATGGTCCACCTGGTTTAGGTAAAACAACTCTTGCAAATATTATTGCTAATGAACTAGGTACTCATATAAAAAGTGCATCTGGTCCAGCAATAGAAAAATCAGGAGATTTAGCAGCAATACTATCAACACTTGAACCAGGGGATGTATTATTTATTGATGAAATACATCGTATGCCAAGGTTTATAGAAGAGATACTTTATCCTGCTATGGAAGATTTTACTTTAGATATTGTTGTTGGTACAGATAGTAATACAAGAAGTATTAAGATTGATTTACCTCCATTTACTTTAGTAGGAGCAACAACAAGAGCAGGAGATCTTACCAGTCCACTTAGAGATAGATTTGGTATTACTTGTAAATTAAAGTATTATGATGAAGATGAATTAAGGCAAATTATTGAAAGAACTAGTAGAGTACTTAAAATGCCAATTGCTCATTCAGCTGCCGTTTCACTTGCTAAAAGAAGTAGGGGAACTCCACGTATAGCTAATCGTTTATTTAAACGTGTTCGTGATTTTGCTCTTGTTGATGGATTAGAAGAAATTACTGAAGATATAACAGATAAAGCTTTATCTAGACTTAAAGTAGATAAAGTAGGACTTGATGAAGTAGACTTAGAATTCTTAAAAGCCATTATTGAAAAATTTAATGGTGGTCCAGTAGGAGTAGAAACTATTGCATCTAGTATTGGAGAAGAGATTAGTACAATAGAAGATGTTATTGAACCATATCTACTTCAAAATGGATTCATTAAAAGAACTGCAAGAGGTCGTGTAGTTACTAAAAAAGCTTATGAACACTTGGGAGTAACATTTCAAGATAGATTATTTTAAATCTATCTTTTTTTATTAAAATAAGATATAATATGGAAAAAGAGGGATGTATGAAAACAGATGATTTTGATTATGAATTACCAAAAGAATTAATAGCTCAAACACCACTAGCTAAACGTGATGAATCAAGGTTATTAGTTTTAGATAAAAATACTGGTGAAATAGAACATAAAAAGTTTTATGATATTATTGATTATTTAAATCCTGGAGATGCTTTAGTAATTAATGATACTAAAGTAATACCAGCTAGAATTATTGGTGAGAAATTAGATACTGGTGCAGTAATAGAATTACTTTTATTAAAAGATTTAGGTGATGTATGGGAGTGTCTTGCTAAACCACAAAAAAGATTAAAAATTGGAACAATAATTTCTTTTGGGAATGGTTTATTAAAAGCTAAAGTAACTGAGATAAGAGATGAAGGTATAACTATTGTTAATCTTATTTATGATGGAATACTTATGGAAATATTAGAACGTCTTGGTACAATGCCATTACCACCATATATTCATGAAAAACTTAATGATCAAAGTATGTATCAAACAGTTTATGCTAAAGATTATGGTTCAGCTGCAGCACCTACAGCAGGTCTTCATTTTACTAATGAATTATTAAAGAAAATAGAAGATAAAGGAATAAAAATAGTTCGTGTAACACTTCATGTTGGACTTGGTACATTTAGACCTGTTATGGTAGAAGATGTAACTAAACATGTTATGCATTCAGAACATTTTATTATAAGTAGTGAGGCAGCTAAAACACTTAATGAAGTTAGAAAATCTGGTAAAAGAATAATAGCTGTTGGTACTACTAGTGTTAGAACTCTTGAAAGTGTATTACAAAATAGTGATGAATTTGTACCAATGGTTGGTGATACAAAAATATTTATTTATCCAGGTTTTAAATTTAAAGCTATTGATGGTTTAATAACTAATTTCCATTTACCAAAGAGTACTTTAGTTATGTTAGTATCTGCTTTAGCTGGTAAAGATAATATATTAAATGCATATAAAATTGCTGTTAATGAAGAATATCGTTTTTTCTCTTTTGGAGATGCAATGTTTATTAAATAAAAAAAAGAATACTAATCTTTATTATTTAGTGTTATAATAAAATATAGGAAGGTATGTTATGAACGAAAAGAATAAAAATGACAAGATTGATTATCATAATTTAAATGCATTAATATCAACAGCTAGAGTTATTTTAAAAATATTATTAATTCTATCAGTATGTGGAATAGTTATATTTGGATTTATCTTTTTAGAGAAAACACAAATATTAAATATTATTGGTACAATTCTTTCTATTTGTATGCCACTATTTATAGGATTTGGTTTTGCATGGTTAGTTGAACCAATGATAAAATCACTTGAAAAGAAAAAAATATCTAGAAAAGCATCAACATTTATTGTTTATGCATTGTTTGTCTTAATTTTGATATTATTACTTGTCTTAGTAGTTCCAGAGTTTATATCTCAGTTACGAGAATTAATTAGTCAAGTACCTGCTTTTGTAGCTGATATTAAAAACTTTATAACTAATTTATTTAGTAAGTTTAAAGATAGTGAATTAGATATTAATACTCTTCAAAACAATATATTCCTTCAATTAGAAAACATAGCTACTGGATTAACTAATAACTCATTATCTAATATAGTTAATACAGTAACTTCTGTTTTATCAAGTAGTGCAACTGTATTATTAGGTTTAATTATTGGTATTTATTTCTCGTTTGATTTTGATAAAATACAAAATAAAATTAAGAGTTTTATTCCTAAGAAACATAAAGAAGAAGGAGATAAGTTATTACATGAATTAAATACAATGGCTAGAGGTTATGTTAATGGTACATTATTTACTTCTTTGGTTGTAACATTCTTTACTTTTGTTGGTTTATTAATAAGTGGTATTAGTAGTCCATTACTATTTGCAATATTCTGTGGTATTACTAATATAGTTCCTTACTTTGGACCATATATTGGAGGTATACCAACAATTATCGTAGCTTTCTCAATAAACCCAATGTGTGGAGTTATTACATTAATAACTATATTGTTAGTACAAGTAATAGAAGGAAATATTATAAATCCAATTATTGTTGGTAAAGCAACAGATATTCATCCAATTACAATAGTTGTAGGTTTATTAATATTCCAACATTATTTTGGTATAGTTGGTATGATTATAGCAACACCAGCTATTGGTGCAATTAAAATATTATTTAATTTCTTTAATGAAAAATATGGATTAATTGATATGATTACAACACCAAAAGAAGAAAAAAAGAAAAAGAATTATTTCAATTTTAAATAGAGTTTTAAACTCTATTTTTTTTAATCAGTAAAACTATTGAAAATAATGATTTACTATTTATGTAATTTAGTGTAAAATATTAAATGTGGGTGGTATTATGAATATTATTGATTTAATTGTTAGTTGGTCATGGTGTTCTGGTGAAAATAGTATTCAACCAGTTTTACATATGATTAGAATATTATTAGATGTTATTCGTATAGTGGTTCCAATTGGACTAATTGTAATGACATCATTTGATATAGCTAAAAAAGTAATTAATCCAGATGATAAAGATGGACAAAAAAAGATTATGATAAGAGCTATTGCAGCATTAATTGTGTTCTTGTTACCAACAATTATTAATTTATCATTAAAAGTAATTGATTGGGGAACAGGTAATGATGTAACAAGTGATAATGGTAGTTTATCTGCTTGTTGGAGAAATGCTTAGGAGGTACTTATGAGTGAGATGTGTCAAGATGCAGGTTTTATTTTAGGAATTATAGTACAAGTTGTTAAGATACTTAGATGGGCTGTACCAATTATATTAATTCTTGTAATAGTATTTGATTTAAGTAAAGTAGTTGTTAATGCTAATCCAGATGAAAAAGCTCGTAAAGAAGCTTTTGATAGAGTAATTAAAAGGGTTATTTACGCAGTAATTATTTTCTTAGTTCCAACTATTGTAAATATTGTATTACTTAAGATTGAACCATTATCTAAAGATAGTAAGGGTAATATAACTACAACATCAACTAGTTATGTTGGTTGTTGGAATTATTATTATAATAAATAGCTTAGGCTATTTTTTTTGGTGATTTATGGATGGAATTATATTAATAAATAAAGAAAAAGGTATTACTTCAAGAGATGTAGTTAATAAAGTATGTAAAAAACTAAATACTAATAAAGTAGGGCATACAGGTACACTTGATCCGTTAGCTACGGGTTTAATGATTTTATGTGTTAATGAAGGATTAAAGTTAGTAGAATTATTAACTAATCATGATAAAGAGTACATAGCTAAAGTAAAAGTTGGAATTAAAACAGATACTTATGATATAACTGGAAAAGTATTAGAAGAAAAAGATGTTTTATTAAATAAAGATGATTTAATTAATACTTTAAATTCTTTTGTTGGTGAATATAATCAAGAAGTTCCAATATATTCAAGTGTTAAAGTTAATGGTAAAAAATTATATGAATACGCACGAAATAATGAAGAAGTAGTATTACCAAAACATTTAGTTAAAATAAGTAATATAGAATTATTAGATTTTAATAAAGATAATTTTACGTTTAAAGTTAATGTTTCTAGTGGAACATATATTAGAAGTTTAATTAATGATATTGGAAATAAACTTAATATTCCAATGACTATGGAAGAATTAACTAGAACTAGAGTAGGTAATTATTATTTAACTGATGCAAATGAAGTAGATAATTTAAATATTATTCCCATAGTAGATGCACTTAATATAAAAAAAATAGAAATAGATGATAATTTATTTAAAAAAATAAGTAATGGTGTAAAGATAGAAAATATTTATCAAGAAGATATAGTTATGTTTATATATCATAATAAACCAATAGCTATTTATAAAAATGATAATGGATTTTTAAAATCATATCGAGGATTTAATATTAGCAAGTAGTACTTGCTTTTATTTGTAGACTTTTTATGATTTTTTTATTATAATTATTATAGGTGAGAGTATGAATAGAAAGAATGTATTAATAATCATCAGTATTCTAGCTTTTATTATGATAGTAGGTGGAATATCATACTCTTATTTTGTATACAATAAAGAAGTAGGGGAAGTAAGTTTAACAACAGGAGATATATCAATAGATTTAAGTGGATCAAATGGTAATCAAACACTAACTAACGTTGTTCCAGTAAGTGATTTTGATGGAATAAATAGTAATAGTTATTTTGATTTTACAGTTAATTCAACAGTAGATACAGAAAGAATTTATTATGAAGTATACTTATTACCAAACTCAGGTA